>JACKQG010001081.1_pt1 | contig 38374 bp, 32 predicted proteins | sample 8237621 | NCBI WGS metagenome assembly JACKQG01 (sample SAMN15677084, study PRJNA649215) | marine metagenome | biome: marine; feature: Black Sea; material: saline water; isolation source: suspended particulate matter (SPM) from the Black Sea western gyre | collected 2013-06-09/2013-06-10 | depth... | reverse complement strand
GCCGTTACAACGAAAACCATTGCCAGTATTGGCTGATTCTGGATACTGGTTCCTGCCGTCTACGCAGTGCTTCGCCGTGCCAAGGGATACTGGATGTTTTTGGACTTCACTATTAGAGCATTCCTGAATATCCCCGCTAAAGACGGGATCTTCGACCAGCATCTAGCATCAAGCATCCAGCATCGATCTAGTAAAAGCGACTGTCTTACGCCTATCTTCATAATTAGCTATACAGATTAATGCAACGTTATGGTAAACAGGTCTACTTATAGAGAAGAGGAAGGAGTTGCTAAATGAAAAAATATATTTTGCTGTTGATTTCGTTCTTCATGCTCACCGGATCGTTTGCACTTGCTGAGGAACTCAAGGTGGGCATTCAAGCTTCCGATTGGTCATTTGAAGACGCTGACGGAAAGTTTTATTCCATGGAGTCTTGGGCCGGGAAGGTTTTAGTGGTTAATTACGTTGATCCGGACGAGGCTGATTTGAATGAACATTTCACCGACGCCCTGAAAAAGGCAAAAGATGAGGGCCGCCTCACCAATGAAACCTATAGGGGGATCGGCATTGCCGATTGTGCCGCAACCTGGAAACCGAACTTTGCCATTCGTGTTATTGCCGGGAAAAAAGCCAAGAAGTACAAGAGCACTATCCTTTTCGACTACGATGCCTTTTTGCGAAACGCTTGGGGGCTTAAAGAGGATACTGCCAATGCAATTATTCTCGACAAGGCTCGAGTTTGCCGTGCCATTATACGTGGCAGGGTTCCAGATGATCAGGTGGCAACACTTGTTCAGTTGGCCATAGATCTTCAGAACGAGTAAAGAATCCCGGCCCAGAGGATCAGGCTTTGGTTTGTCCCTGAGAGGGGCTGCTTTCCTGCAAATTGGACAAGTTCAAAGTGCCTAAAGTGAGCTAAAGTGCCTAAAGTTATGGTGTCACTCCGCTCCGCTGGTTTTATATAATTGACAGAATTCCTTAACTTTAGCTCACTTTAAACTTTAGTTCACTTCAAACTCTTGTAGCGTTTCTTTAGGCAGAGCCTGGTATCTCTGGCCCCCGCAATGCGGGACAGGCTTGGCCCAGAAGGCCAGAATTTTCAGGACATAATAAGTCCCTGAAAGCTATCTGAGAAAACATCACCGGGAAAAGCTGATTATGCATTTGGGTTTTGTTGAGCAGTTACAAAAAAATCCCCCTTTTTAAAAAAAAGGGGGATTTTTTAGTCGGTTGTTGGATTGAGGATTTAACCCGGAGCTGCCGGAAATTACAAACCTTCAGTTGCCTCTACCGGGTGGGTTTTTAAGTATTCCAGCCGGTTCAATCCGTTGATATAGGCCTTGACGCTGGCGGTGATAATGTCAGGGTCTGCCCCGCGACCAAGGGCAATCAGGCCGTTTTCTTTCAAGCGTACCGTAACCTCGCCCTGGGCATCCGTACCGCTGGTAATGGCGCTTATCGAAAATCTTAAAAGTTCCGATTCGGTTCCCGTCAGTTTGGCAATGCTGTCAAAAGCAGCATCAATGGGTCCGTTGCCGTAACCCGCACCCTGGACGGGCCGTTCGTTTATTGTGAGCTTAACGGTTGCCATGGGAATAACGGTTGTTCCACATGTCGCATGTAGATATTCCAGGCGGAAGGTATCGGTAGTTCGTAAAATTCCCTCTGTTACAATTACTTCAAGATCTTCATCCACAATATGTTTTTTCTTGTCAGCCAGCTCCTTGAATTTATTAAAAACAAGTTTCAATTCTTCATCGGAAAGATCATAGCCCAGTTCCTTTAAACGGTTGCGCAACGCGTGCCTCCCGGAGTGTTTGCCCAGCACCAGCTTGCTGGCGCTGAGTCCGACGGTTTCAGGCTTCATGATCTCATACGTCATGGGATTCTTTAAAACGCCGTCTTGATGAATTCCTGCTTCGTGGGCAAAGGCGTTGGCTCCTACAATGGCCTTGTTGGGTTGCACGATGATACCGGTGATCATAGTGACCAAGCGGCTGGTGGGATAAATAAGCTCGGTTTTGATATTGCTCGAAAACGGAAGATAATTGGGCCTGGTGTGCATGGCCATAACAAATTCTTCTAAAGACGTATTCCCGGCCCTTTCCCCGATTCCGTTGATAGTCACTTCCGCCTGCCTGGCACCTGCACATACGGCTGCAATTGTATTTGCCGTGGCCAGGCCCAGGTCATTGTGGCAGTGTACGCTTACTACGGCCTTGCCAATATTGGGAGTGTGGGTCATGACATATTTTGTCAAGTCTGAAAATTCCTCGGGTATGGCATAGCCCACGGTATCGGGAATGTTAATGGTCGTGGCACCAGCTGCAATAACCGCTTCGAAAACCTTGCACAAAAAATCCCGGTCACTGCGGGAAGCATCCTCGGCTGAAAACTCAACGTTGTCGGTAAAGGAACTGGCGTATTTGACCGCTTCCACAGCGGTTTTCAGAACTTTGTCCTTGGTCATGTTCAGTTTGTAGTGCATGTGGAGGTCGGATGTGGCGATAAAGGTATGGATTCTAGGTTTGGCAGCGTGTTGGATTGCGCCCCAGACACGGTCGATATCCGCTTTGGTAGTGCGCGCCAGAGCAGCAACTTCGATACGCTTCATCTTTTGTGCTATTCCGGAAACAGCTTCAAAATCACCTTCGGATGCTGCGGGAAAACCGGCTTCCAGTACATCTACACCCAGCTTTTCCAGCTGAACCGCCAGCCGCATTTTTTCAGCTGCGTTCATGCTGGCTCCCGGAGATTGCTCTCCGTCTCTTAACGTTGTATCGAATATTATGACACGTTCGCTCATTGTTTTGCTCCTCATTTATGAATTGAAAACTGCTTAGTGCTCAAATTTATTTGTGGATGGGCACTAATTATGTTTTGTTAATTAGATCCCGCAGTCTGTCTTGCGGGAGTTATATAAAATTGCGCAGCGATTTTATTGAGCGAGCATGGGCCGCGGGAAGGTGCCAAGTATTGGTCCCGCGGCGTTGGTTCTCCTTTGTTTCACAGTTTTATTCCTTTCTGGATTGGATATCCATCGTGATCATTTTGGATTCATGTATGGACACCAGTAAGCAGTTTTGAGTTTTATTTTTCCTGATGCGCAATTGCCAGTTTATACTGAACACTGTCTGCCAGGGCATGCCAGCTGGCTTCAATGATATCTTCGGAAACACCGATGGTGCTCCAGATATTATCCAGATCCCTTGATTCGATCAGCACCCTGACTTTTGCAGCAGTTCCGGCACGTCCGTCGATGACCCGAACCTTGTAATCGATCAGGCGCATATTTTCAATCTCCGGGTAGAATTTGTACAAAACTTTGCGTAGCGCGTTATCAAGCGCACTGACCGGACCGTCCCCTTCGGCGGCGGTAATTTCTTCTTTATCGTCTACGGAAATTTTGATAGTAGCGTGGGCACTGCAGGGCCGATCGGCTTCCTTTTCGATATGGACCCTGAAGGATTTGAGCTCAAACAGGGGCTTAAATTGGCCGGAAAACTTTTCCAGCAGAATTTTTAAGGATCCTTCTGCAGCTTCAAATTGATACCCTTCCTGTTCCAAGCGCTTAATTTCGGTGACGATTTCACGACTGTCAACTCCGTTGGCTGCCAGTTCGACGCCGAGTTCTTTGGCTTTGAATTCCACGTTGCTTTTGCCCGAAAGATCCGATACCAGCACACGGCGCTTGTTCCCCACCAGATCGGGTTCCATATGTTCATAGGCCCTGGATATTTTCATGATCGCGTTCACATGAATGCCGCCTTTGTGGGCAAAAGCGCTTTTGCCCACAAAAGGCCGGCTGTTTAACGGAATCATGTTGGCGGTTTCGCTGATAAACCGTGAGAGCTTTTTCAATTTTCCTATGTTTTCACTGGAAACGCACGGGCGGTTCATTTTGAAATATAGAATTGGAATGATGGAGGTCAGATCGGCATTGCCGCAGCGTTCACCATAACCGTTCATGGTTCCCTGCACCATTACCGCACCGCAATCGACGGCTTCGATGGAATTGGCCACTGCCACTCCGCTGTCGTTGTGAGTATGGATGCCGAACTTAAACGGCAGCGCATCTTTGGTTGTATCGTATTTTTCGCAGAAGGCACTACACACGGCCTTCATGCTCGATACGATTTCAGATGGGAGACTGCCGCCGTTGGTGTCACAAAGCACAACAAATTGCGCTCCGGCGTCTACGGCCGCCATTAAGGACTGCAGTGCATAGTCGGGGTTATCTTTATAGCCGTCGAAAAAATGCTCGGCGTCGTAAATCACTTCGCGGTCATTATTTTTTAAAAATTCAACCGACTCGAATATCATGGCCAGGTTCTCTTCTAGAGTGGTGTTTATGACCTGCTTGACATGGAGGTCCCACGTTTTGCCGAATATAGCCACCGCCGGAGTATTGCTTTGCAACAGGGCCTGCAAGTTGGGATCGTCGGAGGCAGCGATACCGGCTTTGCGGGTAGAGCCGAATGCTGTTATACGCGCATGATTAAAGGTGGTGTTTTGAGCCAGGTCGAAAAACTGCATGTCCCTGGGATTGGAACCCGGCCAGCCGCCCTCGATGTAATGGATGCCGAAGTCGTCCAGGCGTTTTGCAATCTGGATTTTCTCTTTGGCGGTAAAGCTGATGTTTTCTCCCTGGGTTCCGTCTCTTAAGGTTGTGTCATATAACAGAATCGGTTCCATTATGGTATTCTCCTATAATGTATTTTCAAGATCTTTATAGTTTCAAAGGTCTCGTTCTATATTTGGATATGTCCGTTGATAGTTGTCAGTTGTCCGTAGTAAAAGATATAAGAGGTAGTTAATTCAGCTAGATACGAAAATTCTTTTGCGGTTTTGCGCATGATCCAACCTTTTGGAAATACAGTTACTACTGACCCCTGACAACGGACTACGGACAGCACCCTATATTTAGTTTCCTGCAATTATTGAGCCATATCTGTTTTTACAATGAAAAAAAATGAGCTATCTGTTTTCAGGTCTCAAGGACCTTACGGCGGTTCCCGCCTGCCACATTTCGGAATTTTTGATGATATCGAGCTCTATTTGCAGTTTCTCCCGGTAATCCGGGGCGCTGTTGGCTTCCAGAACCCGTTTGGTTTCAACGCCGGAAACGACATTTTCATATAGCTCTTCAAAGAGGGGCAGAACGGCGTCGCGAAACTTCGGCGCCCAGTCCAGGGCCCCCCTCTGGGCGGTGGTGCTGCAGTTCGAAAACATCCAGTCCATACCATTTTCGGCCACCAGTCGAATCAGGCTCTGGGTAAGCTCTTCTACGGTTTCATTAAAGGCTTCGCTGGGGCTGTGTCCGTGCTTGCGAAGTGTGTTGTATTGGGCTTCCATCACTCCGGCCAGACAGCCCATCAATACACCGCGCTCGCCGGTCAGATCGCTGTGGACTTCATTTTTAAAGGTAGTGGGGAAAAGATAACCCGAGCCGATGGCAATACCCAGGGCCAGGGTTCTTTCTCTGGCTCTGCCGGTAAAGTCTTGATGCACGGCAAAGCTTGAGTTGATGCCGCTGCCGTCTAGAAAATTGGTTCGAACGGTACGGCCGGATCCTTTGGGGGCGACCAGGATGACATCGACGTTTTCAGGAGGTATAATGTTGGTCTGATCTTTATAAGCGATTGAAAAACCATGTGAAAAATAGAGTGCATCGCCTTCGTTCAAGCAACTTTTTACTAGCGGCCAGGTGGCAACCTGACCGGCGTCCGAAAGTAGAAACTGCACAACGGTCCCTTTACGGGCGGCTTCCTCAAGTCCAAAAAGGGTTTCGCCGGGAACAAAACCGTCGGCCACCGCTTTATCCCAAGTTTTACTGTTGTCCCGCTGCCCGATGATAACGTTGATGCCGTTGTCCCTCAAATTCAGAGCCTGCCCCGGTCCTTGAACGCCGTAACCTAAGATTGCCACGGTTTCGTTTTCAAGCACCTTGCGGGCTTTTTCCAAAGAAAATTCTTGGGACGTAATCACTTCTTCTTCAACACCGCCAAAATTGATAATCGCCATTATATCCTCCTTTATTTTTATCTTGAAAAACTGACACTATGGGCCAGGTCAGAGTAGTCCGGCTCTGCCTGAAGAAACGCTGCAAGAGTTTGAAGTGAACTAAAGTTTAAAGTGAGCTAAAGTTAAGGAATTCTGTCAATTATATAAAATCAGCGGAGCAAAGCGACTCCATAACTTTAGGCACTTTAGTTCACTTTAGGCACTTCTAACTTGTCCGGTTTGCAGGAGAGCAGCCCCTTTCAGGGGCAAACCAGATCCGGGTCTTAGGCCCGGATGCTTTATTTGGGGTCCCTGAACAGCGCTATAATACCTGTTCTGGCAATTTCCTTGATTCCGATAGGCTTTAAAAGGCTCAAAATAGCATTTAATTTGCCTTCATCACCGGTGGCTTCCAGGGTGTAGTGTTCGCGTCCAACGTCAACTACCTTGCACCTGAAAATATCGACGGTCCGCAGGATTTCGGCCCGGTGTTCGGCCTTGGCGACCACCTTGATAAGGGCCATCTCCCTATGAACAAATTCTTTGCCGGTAAGATCATGGACTTTGATGACATTAATGAGCTTGTTCAGCTGTTTCTCTATTTGCTCAATAATCGGGGGTGCACCGGTAGTGACCAGCGTAATTCTTGAAATAAGGGGATCCGTGGTTTCTGCGACGCAAAGGCTTTCAATGTTGAACCCTCTTCCGCTGAACAGTCCTGCAATCCTTGAGAGCACACCAGGTTCGTTGTCGACTAGAATCGAAAAAACATGTTTTTCTTCCATCATTAGTAATATCCTTTCAATACATGCATAATTTTATGTCAGAAGCATTTCCGTTACCGCGGCTCCTGCCGGAACCATGGGATAAACACATTCTTCTTTTTCTACAACAAAATCCATGATTACAGTATCCTTGGAAAAAAGACCTTTTTTCAATATAGGTACGACCTCCTCAGGCTTGGTGGCCCGCAAACCAACTGCGCCGTATGCTTCAGCCAGCTTGACAAAATCGGGAGCATGCTCAAGACAGGTTTCGGAATACCGTTTGTCGAAAAAGAGTTGCTGCCACTGTCTGACCATACCCAGGTAGCCGTTGTTCAGGATAACGACTTTGACCGGCAGACCGCACTGCACGGCGGTTGCCATTTCCTGGATATTCATCTGTATGCTGCCGTCTCCGGCAACATCAACCACCAGTTTGTCAGGGCAGGCCAGTTGTGCTCCGATGGCGGCCGGAAGTCCGAATCCCATGCAACCCAGGCCGCCGGAGGTAATAAAACGGTTGGGTTTATCAAAATGATAATACTGAGCTGCCCACATCTGATTCTGCCCCACTTCCGTGGTTATGATGGCATCACCCTTGGTGAGCTCGTAAAGTTTTTCGACCACAAATTGCGGCTTAATAACAGCATCTCCCTGGTTGTATGCCAAAGGAGCCGTGCTTTTCCAGTCGGCAATCTGAGCAAACCATTTTTTACGCTTTTTCTTGAGATCTCCCAGATCTTCCTTTTTCAGCAGTTTGTTCAAAAGGGTAAGGGTGACTTTGCAATCGCCGACAACAGGTGCTGTTACCGGAATGTTTTTGCGTATCGAAGTGGGATCGATATCGATGTGCACGATCTTGGCATTGGGAGCAAAGGCATCAATCCTGCCGGTAACGCGGTCGTCAAAGCGCACACCGATACCTATTAAAAGATCGCATTCACCCGTGGACATATTGGCCCGATAGGTGCCGTGCATGCCGATCATGCCGAGCCACAGAGGGTCGCTGGCCGGGAATCCGCCCAGGCCCATGAGAGTGCTGGTTACAGGAGTTTGGGTGTTACGCGCAAGTTGGGTGAGTTCTTTGGAAGCGTTGGAAAGGATTACACCGCCGCCGGACAAAATCACAGGATTTGTGGCCTTTTTGATCAGTTCAACAACCTTGTTCACCTGTTTTATATTCGGGTTGTAGGTTGGATTGTATGTTTTGAGTTTGACCTTTTTGGGGGCCTTGTAATCGATAGCGTTGACGGAGACATCCTTTGGAATATCTATCAGGACAGGTCCGGGACGGCCGGAAGCGGCTAAGTAAAATGCTTCTTTAATTACTCTGGCCAGATCTTCGGTACGTTTCACCAGGTAGTTGTGCTTGGTACACGGTCTGGTAATGCCGACCGTGTCGACCTCCTGAAAGGCATCATTGCCGATCAGATGAGTGGGAACCTGTCCGGTAAAGATAACCACCGGAATGGAATCCATATAGGCAGATGCAATACCGGTGACCGTGTTGGTTGCCCCGGGGCCGGATGTTGCCAGACAGACACCCACGCGGTTGCCGGCCCGGGCGTAACCATCGGCGGCATGCACCGCACACGCTTCCTGGCGGACCAGAATATGCCGTATATCGCTTTTGGCCAGCTCGTCATAAATGTCAATGACGACACCGCCCGGATATCCAAAAATTGTGTCGACACCTTCCTCTTTGAGCACCTTCAACATGATTTGTGCACCTGTTAGTTTCATTTCCGTACCTTCCTTTGTGAATAAGTTGTTATTAAGACCCAAAAAAAAATCCGCTACCGGCTTTTAGGGCTGATAACGGATTTTGTATTTTGTTTTGAGGTAAAATTTATACCATTATCAACCCCTTTGCCTCGTAGCAAATAAGTACATCTACTACGAGGAGAATAATAAGGCTAATAAGGTTGTTAGTGGTGGAAGTATTTTTCATAATAATTTCTAATGTATTATTTTGATCCACTTATCTAACAGCCAAGGTTCTGATTGTCAAGCTTTTTCTCTAAACCCGCAACCCTTGGTCTGGCAGGTAAGGGAGGTCCCGTCTTTTTTGGTGGTTTTTTCTAACAGAAAATTGACACCGCAAAAGGGACAATCTTTGGCTATTGGTTTGTCCCAGATTGCAAAGTTGCAATCCGGAAACCGGCTGCAGCCGTAAAAAACTTTGCCGCGTTTCGATTTGCGCTGCACAAGATTGCCGCCGCAGTCTTTTTGCGGGCAGTGGACACCGGTTTCCCGGGCGGCATTATCGGAAAATAGGGATTGAGTGTGGTTGCATTCCGGATAACCGCTGCAGGCAAGGAAAGTTCCGTACTTGCCCTGTTTTACAACCATTGGCTGTTTGCATTTATCACAAAACTTGTCCGAAACTTCTTCAACCAAAGGTTCTATGGGATGAATCTTGCCTTTTTCATCGCGGGTGTAGTTCCTGGTATATTTGCATTCAGGGTACCCGTTGCATCCGAGGAAATGCCCGTTTTTCCCAACCTTAATATGGAGTTTGGCGTTGCATTGGGGACAGGAACGGCCCGTGGACAGACCAACGCCTTTTAAACTGAGCATCCCTTCGGCAGCTGCATCAAGTTCTATTTTAAAAGGGCTGTAGAAACGGGTGAGGATTTCTAAAGAATCGACTTCTGCAGTTTCTATGCGGTCCAGATCGTTCTCCATCTTGGCTGTAAATTCGACATCAAGAACATCAGGAAAGCTTTGCACCAAAAGGTCGTTAACGATAAATCCCAGTTCGCTTGGCCTGAAATATCTTTTAACCAGATCCACATACCCTTTTTCTCTGATGGTTGAAAGGATGGCGGCATAGGTGCTGGGACGACCGATCCCGTTTTCTTCTAATTCTTTGACTAAAGATGCCTCGGAAAACCTTGGCGGCGGCATTGTAAAATGTTGTTTCGGTTCTATTTTGTTGAGTTTCAAAACCATACCTTCGACGAGCTGGGGGAGCTGCTCTTTTTTATTTTGACTCTCTTTTTCGATTTCAGCGTCGGCTGATAGATAAAGAGTCATAAAGCCTGGAAATTGAACCGATGATCCGCTGGCAGTAAACAGATAGGGACCGGCTTTGATCGATATGGAATTCTGATTTATTATGGCGGGTTTCATTTGGGAAGCCACAAAGCGCTGCCAGATCAGGCGGTATAAGTCCAGCTGATCTTTGGATAGAAACGGAGCTATTTTGTCCGGGGTATTATAGACGGATGTCGGCCGAATGGCCTCATGGGCATCTTGAACTTTTTTACGGTTTTTAAAAAACCTGGGCTTGTCTAAAACATAATCTTGACCGAATTGTTCCCGGATAAGTTGGAGGGCCTCGCCGGCAGCCTCATTTGAGATCCTGGTGGAATCGGTACGCATATAGGTGATAAGACCTTCAGGTTCACCGGGTCCAAGATCAATACCTTCGTAAAGCTGCTGCGCCACAACCATGGTCTTTTTGGCAGAAAATCTGAGTTTGTGGATAGCTTCCTGTTGAAGAGTACTGGTGACAAATGGAGGTAAAGGGTTCCGTTTTTTAGTCTTTTTTGTTACTTTATCGACTACATACTTTTCTGCGTCCAGAGCCTCGAGAATGGCATTCGATGCCTTTTCATCGGCAATTTTGATCTTTTTGCCGCTTTTTTTGGCCAGTTTTGCCGTAAACGGCGGAGGTGTGTTGTCTTCAAGGTGTGCGGTTATGGACCAGTACTCCTCAGGCTCAAAAGCCTGTATGGCACGCTCTCTATCACAGATAATGCGCACAGTAACCGATTGTACCCGGCCCGCGCTGAGGCCGCCTTTTACTTTGCGCCACAGCAGGGGTGAGATCTGGTAGCCGACAAGCCTGTCCAGTATCCTGCGGGCCTGCTGGGCTTCATACTTATGGCGGTGAAGTTTTTGCGGAGATTCGATGGCTTCATTGACGGCATTTTTGGTAAGCTCATGAAAAAGGACACGGTGAAATCTTCGCCCTTTTTTCTTGAGGATTTCGGCCGTGTGCCAAGCGATAGCTTCACCCTCTCTGTCCGGGTCGGGAGCAAGGTAAATATCCACGCTGTCGCCGGCAGCTTTTTTTAAAGACCGGATCACTTTTTGTTTGCCGGTAATGTAAGTATATTTTGGCTTGAATCCTTCTTCAATGTCGATACCGATTTCTTTGGGGGGAAGATCCTTTATATGCCCAACGGTTGCAGCTATGTTGTAACTGTTGCCGAGATATTTTTTCAGGGTTCTAATTTTGGTAGGTGATTCTACGACGACTAAAGGTTTTGTCACAATTTCCCTCGTTTCAACTTTTTTAAGTCTTGAATATAAGTTGGTTTCTTTAAAAGTAAACTATTTAATTTTTTATAACCGTTCACAGAATCTATGAAATCCCAAATTCCAAGCATCCCACAAAAAAGACGGCGGACAAGCAAATTCCAAAATAATATTAAACTATCAGCATTCAGCGACGGAAAAGAGTTTGCCTGGTGCCTGTTGCACAATGCCCTTAAGTTCGAGGTGCAGCAATATACTCGAAAGTTTTCCAGGTTCTATGGAAAGCTTTCTGACAAGCTCATCGATGTGCACAGGGTAGGGCTCAAGGGTTTTATACACCAATGATTCCTCTGATGAAAGCAAAGGCTGTTCCGGTTTGTTTTCCCCGGGGGCCGGCTGATCTTTTTCATCAGGCGCTTTGACTGTTGCCGGAAGTTCTTCGATGATGTCCTGGGCGCGTTCAACCAGTTTGGCACCCTCTTTAATGAGGGTGTGGGTCCCCATACTCTTAAAGGAGTGAATGCTTCCCGGTATGGCAAATACTTCCCTGTTTTGTTCGGCGGCAAGCCGAGCCGTAATGAGTGCCCCGCTCTTTTTGGTTGCTTCCACAACAACGGTTCCCAGGGAAATTCCGCTGATAATTCGGTTGCGTCTGGGAAAGTTATGGGCCTCAGGCTCTGTCTTTAGAGGAAATTCCGAAATGACGGCGCCGTTTGCTGCGATTTGATGAAAAAGCTTTAGATTGTCTGCCGGGTAGACTCTTTCGAGGCCGCTTCCAAGAACGGCGATAGTTTTACCTTTGCTCGAAAGTGCGCCTTTGTGGGCGGCCGTATCAATCCCTTTGGCCATGCCGCTGATAATTTTAAAATTGAGGGCAGCCAGATCCCGGCACAACCGATTTGTCGTTGAAATGCCATAACTTGTTGCATTCCTGGAGCCGACCACGGCAATGTTTTCAATGCGTTCGTCAAGACGGCCGTAAACATATAAAAAAGGAGGCGGATCCGGTATTTGCAGCAGCAAGGGCGGGTAATTATTATCCGCCATGGTGATGATGTCATAACCTTTTTGAACTACCAGGTCGATCTCCTTTTTGACCGTCTCAGGCATTCTGTGGCCTTTGATCGACGATACAAGACGCGCAGTCATGCCTTGGACTTCAAACAGATCCTCCAAGGATGCCTCAAAAACACGCTGCGGTGTGTGAAAGCGGTCTATCAGCCGTTTGAATAGATGGTTCCCGATTCCAGGAGCACTTTTGAGTTTAAACCATGGTAGTAGATGTTCCATCAAGACGCACTTAAAAAAATGGTCATTGTATAAAATCGCGTAGCGATTTTATTATTTTTTCTTTCCGTGTACCTGCCGGGCAAGGAGAATAGGGCTTGCAACGTAGATTGATGAGTAGGTACCGACCAGGACACCCACAATCAATGCAAATGCGAAATCGTGGATGATTCCGCCTCCCAGGACAAACAGGGCTAAAACCACAATGAGGGTGGTCACAGACGTCAGTATGGTCCTGCTGAGCGTCTCGTTTATACTTTTGTTAATAATGAAATCGAGAGGATTGCGGTGATGTTTTCTCAAATTTTCCCTGATTCTGTCAAAAACAATTATCGTATCATTCAGTGAGTACCCGATGATGGTGAGAAGCGCCGCGATAATCGGCAGGGTAAATTCCTTGTTAAAAATCGAAAATATACCGATAGTAATGGTGACGTCATGGATAAGGGCTACAATCGCACCCATGGCGTATTTCAAATCGAGAAACCAAAAAAGTAACAAGGTGACGATAAGTGCTGCGGCCATTAAAATTGGGACGCTGACATTAAAAATAGAGAGCAGATAGACGGCCCCCACAAGTGCTGCGGCCATGACCGCGCTTAACATCCACTTTAACTCAAAACGACCGGATATATAGATAGTAATGAAAAGCAGGGCATAAAACATGGCGAATAAGGCTTTTTCACGCAGGTCCTCACCCACCTGGGGTCCAACCATTTCTACTCGACGGATCTCCGCATCTTTGCCAATAGACGATTTCAAAGCATCTTGCACTTTGAGGGAAAATCCCTGTGAGGTTGCCGCTGATATGTCGGTCCGGATAAGGTATTCATTCTCTTGCTGATCGCCGAAGAGTTGCACCGTTGAAGATCCCATGTCTATGGCTGCCAGGCCCGATTTTATATCTTTGATATTTACCGGTTCAAGAAATTTCACCTGTATCAGCGTTCCGCCGGCAAAGTCGATGCCGTATCGGGGTCCTTTGTGTATAAAAAGAGATAGGATGCTGACAAGTATCATTGCCACGGATACCGTGAAAGCTATTTTAGTATTACCGATAAAATCTATATTTATATCAGACTTTATTATTCGCATAGATTGGGTCCTTATGATTTAGATGCTTAAGTGTTTGGTTTTGCGTATTATCAAGAAATAATCGAAGATAAGCCGTGACAAGATAAGGGCTGTAAACAGGCTGGAGATCACCCCCAGGCTCAGTGTGACGGCAAATCCTTTTACAGGGCCGGTTCCGAACTGGAACAGCACCAGCGCGGCAATCAGCGTTGTGACGTTGGCATCGAGGATGGTAAGCGTGGCCCTGTCGTAACCGGCATCGACGGCTGCCCGGGGTGTCTTGCCCAGGCTCATCTCTTCCCTGATACGCTCGAATATAAGAACATTGGCATCCACGGCCATACCGATGGTAAGGATAATGCCGGCGATGCCCGGCAGTGTCAGCGTGGCCTGCAAAGCGGCCAAACCTCCGGCTATCAGAAGAATATTAAGTATCAGGGCAAAGTCTGCAATCAGTCCGGAGCCCTTATAATATATAACCATAAACATAATGACGAGGATACCGCCGACGCACATAGAGAAAAGACCTTTCCTGATGGAATCAGATCCCAGAGAAGGGCCGACGGTTCTTTCCTCAAGGATATTGACCGGGGCCGGGAGAGCTCCTGCCCGCAGGATTATGGCAAGATCGTGGGCTTCGTCTGTGGAGAAGCTGCCTGTAATCCGGGCCTGTCCCCCGGTGATTTTTTCCTGAATAACCGGTGCCGAATAAACGTTTTTATCAAGTACAATGGCGAGGCGTTTTTTTACATTTTCTTCTGTTATTCTGGCAAAGTCCCGGCCCCCTTTTTTGTCAAAAGTAATGGAAACATACGGTTCATTATACTGGGAGTCGATCTGAACTCTGGCATCGGTAAGATGTGCTCCGGTTAACTGGGTCTGCTTTTTTACCAGGTAGGGTATTTTGGTCTCACGATTGGTTTCGGTCTCTTTTTTGGTTGCATAGAGAATTTCGCTGCCCGGCGGAACATTGCCTTGCAGGGCGGCGTTGAGATCATGGGTTTCATCCAGCAGTTTAAATTCTAAAAGGGCTGTCCTGCCGATAAGCTCCTTGGCCCTTTGAGTATCTCTGATTCCGGGAAGTTGTATTAGTATGCGATTTTCGCCCTGCAGGCGAATATCAGGTTCACTGACGCCAAACTGGTCAATCCGGTTTCTGATAGTTTCAAGAGCCTGTTCCGTTGCCAGTTTTTTGATTTGATCGCTTTCCTTTGCAGGAAGATCCATGATCACGGTAAAAATTTCGTCTTCAGTTAATTTCGAAAGAATGCGCAGACCCTCGAATTCCTTATCAAGCAGCTTTTCAAAATCGTCTACATTTTTTTGGTCTTGCAACCTGACCACTATCCGGCTGCCTTCAATCCGTTTTATACCGCTATGCCTGATGCGCTCTTTTTTCATGAGGCTGCGGAGTTCCTGGCTGATACGTTCAACAGTACTCTCCACGGCTTTTTCGGTATCGACTTCAAGCACCAGGTGCATGCCGCCCTGAAGATCCAGTCCCAGGTTGATCTTTTTGTGGGGCCACAAGGTCGGCTTTATGGTGGGGAGAACGTAGATAATTGCTGCGACTATAATCACAACAACGGCAACCAATCGCCATGAAATATTTTTCAATGATCCTTCCTTTTCTTAGCAGATGAAAGCCCCACAAAATTTGTTAAATTATCAAATTAACAAATTAATTGGGGCTATTTTGATTTTTCCGAACCCTTTTTGCTGCTTTTTGATTTCTGGACCTGTGAAGAAGCAGACGCGACCAAAGCGGCAACGTTGCCGCGGGCCAGCTTGACGCGGACCTTATCAGCGATCTCCAATGTCATCGTGGTTTCACCCACGGCAGTAACACGGCCATGGATGCCGCCGCTGGTAACAATACGGTCGCCTTGTTTAATATTCGAGATCATTTCGCGGTGTTCTTTAGACTTTTTCTGCTGGGGCCGGATCAGTAGAAAATAAAAAATAACGAACATCAGGATTAGGGGTATAAACGAGGAAAACCCACCGGCCTGCTGCCCGCCTAGTGCTCCGCCCTGGCCCATTGCATACGCGATACTTGTCAAGATTAAACCTCCTTTAAAAGTGCCTTAAGTTTGAAGTGAGCTAAAGTGAACTAAAGTTAAGGTATTCTGTCAATTTTATATGAATAGATGGAGCGAAGCGACACCATAACCCTGGCCCAGAACTGGCTCTGTACTTTTTAGCTTATGTGTATTCTGCAACAACTTCAAAAGGTATACTTTTGAATGAGGGGCCGCGCGCCAGGGCAGGCTTTAGGCACTTCAAACTTTAGGTCACTTTAGGCATTTATATGTACTGTAACATTAACCCCTTCCAGAGGTAAACCAAAGCCGGGTCCTCTGAGCCCGTTGAAAATCCCGCATGGCGGGGGATTCGTTACTCTGCCGGTATCCAGAGTGTTTCACCATCAAACTGGATGCGATTGACCTTTGCGTAGTCGACGAGATCCAGCAGTGCAAAAATCCGTTCCATATTATAAACAACGATTTTGTTCAAGGGGATGATTAGATGCAGATCGATATCAAGCTTATGTTCTTTGATGTTGTATATTTGAACGGTGTTTTCGGAAAATTTTAGAAGTTTACCGACACCGGAGCTTTGGCCTGCCTGGCTGGGTTCATCGGAACGTGGTGAGAGAACCACACCTTTATGGTCAAAATAGTCTTTGAGAAACTTAAAATGAATGTTCCAGATATTATCCCCCGGCTGAACCACATATATTCCAAATTCCTTTGTGCCTCTGCCTGAACCTGTGCGGCCTGATTTGAGGTCTTTTTCGATTATATCACCGAGTTTAAGCCGGATTTCATCCAGAATTTCCTGCATGGGAACCGTTGATTCGCCGACTTTGACGGATTCATCTGATTTTGTAATTATATCGATTCCTTTTTTAAGACCGTATTTAGCCTTGCGCTCCTGCATAAGCTCCTTTAATTTTTGATCTTTATTGAGCTCGTTGTAGTCAATTACCGTCTGGGGTTTTATAGGCGCAAGAATTTTTTTAGGGATTGGGGGGGCAACAGGCCCTGCATCTTTTTGGGACCAGAGCATATATCCGATAAGAGCGGCTCCTATAATGACAATTATGATAACGATTATCAAGGACTTACTGGTATTACCTGAATTATTATTTTTCGGCATATTTTTTCCTATTTTTTTTAAGTTGTCACACCGATACAGCAATGTTGCTTAGGTGTCAACCGGACATGTTTATTTTTACCGGACTGCTCCCCACTGCGCAACACTGACGACTAATGGCAAATAATCTTATTCTTTCCCGGGTCCATAGTACTGTCTCCTTCGATGGTGATGGAAAGATTTCGTCTTTCCTCCAGATCGAGAATCTCCCGGCGCTTTTTGTTTAAAAGATATTCTGCGACTTCTGATGGAACGACCCCTTTTACGCTTGAAATATCTGCTTTCAAGGTTTCAAGTCGAAGTTGACGGAAGAAACTTAGCACCAGGGTTTCGGTCGAAGGAACCAGTCCCTTGCCTTGGCAATGGCGGCAGGATTCAAAGCTGCCGTATTCGATCGACGGCCGTATGCGCTGCCTTGACATTTCCATCAAGCCGAATTTAGAAATCCGGCCGATATTTGTTTTGGCCTTGTCCGACTTTACAAAAGCCTTGAGAGTCCTTTCAGTTTCTGATCTGTGTTTCGAATCTCTCATGTCGATGAAATCAATGACGATCAGGCCTCCCAGGTCTCTAAGCCGCAATTGGCGGGCAACCTCTTCGGCAGCTTCTATGTTGGTCTGTAATGCTGTCAGCTCTATGGATTTTTTCTGGGTTGCTTTTCCCGAATTGACATCAATAGAGACCAGAGCTTCAGTTTGCTCAATTACAATATAACCGCCGGATTTCAGTGTAACCTTACTTTCATAGATTGATTCAATCTGACTCTCAAGCTGGTGTTTAGTAAATATCGGTTTGGATCCCTTAAAGAGTTTAACTATTTTGGTATGCTTGGGAGAAATTATTTTAACAAAGTATTTAACATCGTTATATACAGCAGCATCATCTATGAGAATTTCAGATACATCCGTTGTAAAATAGTCGCGTATGGATCTTAAAGCCAGGTTCTGCTCTTTGTATAGAAGGGCGGGGGCTTTCTGCTGTATTACATTATTCTTGACGTTTTCCCACAGCCTTAAAAGGTAGCTCAGGTCCTTGGTCAGGTGTGTTTTGGTACAGTTTACCCCGACCGTACGGACGATTAGACCGTATCCTTCCGGTATTTTGAGTGTGCCGACGATATCCTTGAGACGTTTACGCTCATTTTCATCCTCTATTTTGCGTGAAATACCCCGGCTGTGGCTTCCCGGCATTAGGACAACGTATCTTCCCGGCAGTGATATGTAAGTCGTCAGCATAGCTCCCTTTTTCATGAAAGGATCTTTGCTGACCTGCACAAGGAGTTCCTGTCCGCGTTTGACAATACTATTAATAGACTTAGACTGTTTTCCGGTGGGGCTGTCTAAAAAATAGTCACTGTGAATTTCGTGCTGCTGCAAGAAGCCGTGTCGCTCTGCTCCGTAGTCCACAAAAACAGCTTGAAGACTCGGTTCAATCCGGGAAATAATCGCTTTGTAAACATTACCATGGATAATTTCCTTAGCGGCGCTTTCGATTTGAAATTCTTCCAGCTTATTGTCTTTAACTTTTGCAATCCTGCATTCTTCAGGATCTACGGCATTGATAAGGATTTTGCTGCTCATAAAAGTTTCATTCCTTTTTGCCTTTTTGAACCGGAAAAGGGTAACTTTTCAATAAGTTCTGGTCAACGGCCGGCAACCGGTAATAAAATATGAAAACGTCTGAAACTCACGCAAAAGTGAGTCTAAAGAAAAAACAGGGCCATAACATTGAAATAAGAATGATCTATGGTTATTACGTCTCTATTGTTTATGAAGATATCAGATAGTTGCTGTTTTTTCTTAACACTCACTAATGCGTTCAAACAGTCAGCCATTTTCATATTTCATTACCGGTTGCCTCCATTTATTGAGAAGATACAATTTTAGATTTTAAGTATTTGTTAAAACTGCAATTTATGCTCACATAAAACCTAAAACGTGATGAATTCGACTTTTTCCGAATTCATCAATTATGATAGAAGACGTCTTTACTGTTTGATATGAAAATGTTAGATACAAGTCAATCGATTTCTCAGATGATGAGAAATCCGGGTTAGACATTCTTGCTATTTGTATCAGGTTGTGGCATGAGAGTCACATTTTATAGATGGACACGTGACTTCTCAATAGGTTAGGGTTCAGAGAATCGTCGGGCTTCATGGTTTTTGAAGCTCCCTGCAGTCCGCAGGCGGACAGGGAATGTTCTGCCTTGCGGCAGTGCTTCGCGCGACTGTAAGGAATTCTGCTAATTTAATATTCGCTCGCATTCCCCGCAGTCCACCGGAGGCGGACGGGGAATACGCTCGCTGTTGCAGTTCAAAAAAGGCGCTATCAACTACGCTGTATGCAATGATATGGATAAAGGATGTATATACAATGGATGAAAGATATGATCCCCAAAAAATAGAATCCAGATGGCAAGACCATTGGGAAAAGTCCAATCTGTTTGAGGTTAATGAGGATCCTGAAAAGAAAAAATATTATCTGCTTGAAATGTTTCCTTATCCGTCCGGAAATCTTCATATGGGGCATGTAAGGAACTATACCATTGGGGATGTGGTTGCAAGGTACAAAAGAATGCAGGGATTTAACGTCCTGCACCCCATGGGATGGGATGCTTTCGGCATGCCGGCTGAAAATGCTGCTATTGCGCACAATTCCCATCCGGCCGACTGGACATATCAAAATATCGACAACATGCGCTTACAGCTGCAACGTATCGGCTATTCCTATGACTGGGGCCGGGAAATTGCTACCTGCAGGCCTGAATACTATCACTGGGAGCAATGGCTTTTTTTGAAAATGTACGAAAAGCAGATGGCCTACAGGAAAGAATCCTATGTGAACTGGTGTGAACCCTGCCAGACAGTGCTGGCCAACGAGCAGGTGGAAGCCGGCATGTGTTGGCGTTGTGGTAAGCCGGTTCGTCAAAAAAAACTCTGGCAGTGGTTTTTCCGGATTACCGACTATGCCGAAGATTTGCTTGAATATTGTGACAAGATTCCCGGATGGCCGGATAAAGTGGTCACCATGCAAAAAAACTGGATCGGAAAGAGCATCGGTGCCGAAATCCGCTTCCCCATCGATAACAGCGATGAATATATATCCGTTTTTACAACCAGGCAAGATACGGTCTGCGGTGCTACTTTCATGTGCCTTGCTCCGGAGCATCCCCTGGTTCTTAAGCTGGCAAATGGAACGGACCGGCAAGCTGAGGTTGAAGAGTTCATCGAGCGTATTGCCATGCAGGACCGGTCTGCCAAAGCGGTTGACGATTATGAAAAAGAAGGTGTTTTTGTGGGCGCTTTCTGCATTAATCCCGTCAACGGCAGGCGTATGCCGGTTTATACCGCCAATTTTGCACTGATGGAGTACGGAACCGGTGCGGTTATGTCCGTACCTGCTCATGATCAGCGGGATTTTGAATTCGCCCAAAAATACGGGTTGGACATAATCGTGGTTGTTAAACCTCATGATGAGGATCTCGATGGGGAGACTATCACCGCAGCTTATGCCGGCGAAGGCGTAATGATCAATTCCGATCAGTTCAATGGTATGGAAAATACCCAGGCCATGGATGATATTGTTACGTATCTGGAGTCAAAGGACCTGGGGAAAAAAACTGTAAATTTCAGGTTAAGGGACTGGGGCATTTCCCGGCAACGTTACTGGGGGGCACCGATCCCCATGATTCATTGCCAAACCTGCGGGGTTGTGCCTGTACCTGAAAAAGACCTGCCGGTACTGCTTCCCGAGGATGCTGCGCTTCTCGAAGGTGGAGGATCACCGCTTCCGATTCTCGATTCTTTTGTAAAAACGACGTGTCCGGTTTGCGGCCGGTCCGATGCGAAAAGAGAAACTGACACAATGGACACGTTTGTGGAATCTTCCTGGTATTTTGAGCGATACTGCAGTCCGCAATGCAGCAGCGGTATGTTTGATAAAAAAGCCGTCGACTACTGGATGCCTGTTGACCAGTATATCGGCGGTGTTGAGCATGCGATTTTGCACCTTCTATATTCGCGGTATTTTACACGCGTTCTGAACGAATTTGAACTGGTCAACTACAAGGAACCTTTTACCCGGCTTTTGACCCAGGGGATGGTTTGTAAAGAGACCATTTCCTGTCCGGACCACGGCTTCCTCTTCCCCGAAGAGGTCAAAGATAGCGGTGCAAGTGCCGTATGCCGGCAATGCGGACAAAAGGCTATACCGGGGCGAGTTGAAAAGATGTCCAAGTCGAAAAAAAATGTGATCGATCCGAATCTTCTTATAGAAAAGTACGGTGCGGATACCACGAGGCTCTTTTGCCTTTTTGCAGCACCGCCGGAAAGGGATCTGGAATGGAGTGAACAGGGCGTTGAGGGTGGCTATCGCTTTCTGAAGCGTGTTTGGCGCCTGGCCTCAAGCTACATGGAAACTATAAAAAACTTAGCCCCTTTTGACGGCAGTCCCGACGAGCTCGAGGGCAAATTTCGGGAGCTGTTTAAAAAGACTCACCAGGCCATAAGAAAAGTGACCAAAGATGTCGAGGAACGGTTCCATTTTAACACTGCCATCAGCGCGGTGATGGAGCTTGTCAACACCATGTACGGCATTGAAACGATCGACAACAGCCCTCAACAGGCCGGAGTGATGCGGCTTGCCATGGAATCGGTTGTCTTGCTTTTATCGCCCGTTGTGCCGCATTTTGCCGAAGAATTATGGGAAGCCCTGGGCCATGAATCGAGTGTCCTGCTGGCAGCCTGGCCGTCTTACAGGGATGATGCTCTCATCAAAGATGAGCTGTTGATCGTAGTACAGGTAAACGGCAAACTCAGAGGCAGGTTTCACGCAGCTGTTGATACCGATGATAATACGTTAAGGGAAACGGCTCTTGCAGACGAGCGTGTTCAAAAATTCATCAAAGACAAACCGATTAAAAAAGTTATTGTGGTAGCAAAAAAACTGGTTAACATAGTGGTTTAAATTTGAATTCCCCGCTGCATGCAGCGGGGAATTCAAATAAAAGATAAAATCGTAGTACGATTTTATTCTGAGGTATCGTATTCATGTTGCAAATTAAAAGAAAAGCGCTTTGGATTATCCTGGTTTTGTGGGTATTTTTTTCAGCCTGCGGCTACCGGTTTACCGGGAGTGGCGGTTTCCCGGCCGGCATCAAGACGATGAGTATCACCACCTTTGAAAACCGGACCGTTGTGACCGGTCTGGAGAATACTGTTACAAACGATCTTATCTATGAGGTCACCAGGAGCAAAGGGGTAGTTTTAGTTCGCAAAGACAAAGCCGAAGCTGACCTCAGCGGGGTCATTGTTTCCACCCAGACCGGAGCAATTTCCCGCAGGGATGTGGGCGCCTCAACTGAAAGAAGGGTGACGGTTACGCTCGATTTGAAATTAACAAACACCAGCGGCATAATAATATGGTCTGCCAATGGTGTTGCGCAAAGCGAAGCCTACGTTGTCGAGGATGATAAGCAGGGTACCGAACAAAACAGGCTAGACGCCATCTCAAAGGCTTCAAAAAGGCTTGCGGAAACAATTTATAATCGGTTGACGGAAGATTTTTAAATGATTTACCTGCAGGAAGCCGAGCCCTGAACGCAAAGCGCAACAAGTTAGGCGCCTTGCGCCGGCTGGTTAAGTTGAGATAGTGTTAACAAGCTTGGTTAGGCGGGAAATTTTGCGAGATGCAGTTTTTGTATGGATCGCACCCTTTTTGGCGGCCTTGTCAATAATAGATTTTGCATAATCAAGTTTTTTTAAAGCTGCCTCGCTTGACTTTTCGCTGACAGCCAACCTCACATTTTTAACAATATTTTTTATTCTGGTCTTCACGGACTTGTTGCGCATACGCTGAATTTCATTTTGGCCGGCACGTTTGATAGCAGATTTATGATTCGCCAAGTTTGTTTTCCCCTTTCAAATTGATTTTAGTAAATTTAACCGCTAAAATTATATAATCAATAACCACATGTCAAGTTTTTTAATCGATTTAAATACGGATACTGAAAAAAACATTCCATGAGCCCATCATCTTACCAATCGGCTACTGAAAATGAAAGGGTGACAAAAGCTGCGGGGGTTGTTGGTTCAGCAACCTTGTTAAGCCGTATCTTTGGCTTGATAAGAGACATTGTCCTTGCCTGGTTCTTTGGCGCCGGGCTCATTTCAGATGCTTTTTTTGTGGCTTTCAGGATTCCCAACCTATTAAGAAGGCTTTTTGCGGAGGGTTCCCTTAGTATCGCGTTTATTCCTGTCTTTACTGAATATCTTGCTAATCAGGGCAGGGAAGAAGCTTTTAAAATGGCCAGGTCCGCCATTAGACTTCTATCGGTCCTGTTGGCGATTATTGCAGTTGTCGGAATCCTGATAGCTCCTCTGATCATTCGCGTAATTGCTCCGGGATTTTCAGATTCACCTGAACAGTTTTTACTTACGGTCACCCTGACCCGCATAATGTTCCCGTATATTTTACTCATCAGTCTTGTGGCACTCTCCATGAGCATCCTGAATGTTCTCGGTCATTTTGCCGCACCGGCCCTTGCCCCTGTTCTTTTAAATATAGCCATCATAGGTTCGGTGTTTATAATTTCACCACATATGGCTGATCCGGTGACAGGACTGGCTATCGGAGTACTCATTGGCGGTTTTTTGCAGCTTGCGCTCCAGATACCGTTTCTTATCAAAAAAGGTTTTTATTTCTGGCAGAAAGCAAAATTTTATCATCCCGGGCTTAAAAAAATTGGCATACTGATGATTCCTGTTATTTTTGGGGCTGCTGTATATCAGATCAGTATTCTGGTCGATACCATTCTGGCATCGTTATTAGCAAAAGGGAGCATTTCATATCTTTATTATGCTGACCGTATAGTTCAGTTTCCCCTGGGCATATTTGCAATAGCCACCGCAACCGCGGTTCTGCCAAGTCTTTCCAGACAGGCAGCCGAAAAGGACCTGCCTGCTTTCAGGGACACCTTTGCCTATGCCATAAAACTCGTCTTTTTTATCATTATTCCTTCAATGGTCGGCCTGATTATTTTAAGGCAGCCTATTGTTGCCCTGCTGTTTAAAAGGGGGGTCTTTGATGCTGAAACCACCCGTTTGACTGCCTACGCACTTTTGTATTATGCTACCGGTCTATGGGCTTTCTCAGCTGTTCGAATAGTCGTTAATGCATTTTATGCTCTTCAAGACACCAAAACACCTGTTCGGATGGCTATTATATCCGTTATTGCTAAAATTGTTTTCAGCGTTATCCTAATGCAATGGCTGGCCCACGGCGGACTTGCGCTTTCTACTGCGCTGGCTTCCATGCTTAATTTCGGCCTTCTCACCTGGGCCTTAAGGAAAAAGCTCGGTGTGCTGGGCTCAAGGGGCATTACGGCGTCAATCTTTAAGACAACAATTTGTTCACTGGTGATGGGTGCAGTGGTCTGGGCTGTAGCCCTTTTTATAATTCCTTCAGAGGGTGCGACGTTAGCCGGCCTGTTTTTCGGACTCATGGGAAGTATTTTCACCGGTATTGTGCTATACGGTTTTTTTGCGTTTTTATTCAAAAGCCCGGAACTGGAAAAGATATTGGCATTTTTGTTTCACCGCAAAGCCGCAGTTAGCGGAAACACTTAGGATACGGAGAGTGAATACAAAAAAAAGCGTTCTGCTTGCATGCATAATCCTGGCGATATTTTCACTGCTTCTTTTCATAATTTTCGGTGAAAATGGTCTTGCCGACCTTCATCTGCTTAAAATAGAAAGAGACAACCTGTCGAAACAAAATGCAGAACTTGCCAAACAAAACCTGGACTTGTATCGTGAAATTGTACGTTTAAAGAGCGACCCCAAGTATCTTGAAAGTGTTGCGAGGAAGGAACTGGGGGTTGTCGGAAAAGATGAGCTGATCTTTAAGCTTAAAGATCAGCGGAAAGGCGAAAATTGAACAAGGAGGATGTTTTTTATACCAAAACAATGGCAAAGGTCTATGCTGACCAGGGCAAATTAGAAAAGGCGGTTGAAATCTATCAATATCTTTTGGAAAAAGAGCCCGGGCGGCAAGATCTGATTGATGCTATTTCTGAAATTGATAAAAAACGTTTAGAAAAAGATCCCGAGAGGTTGGGCGATTTGTTAAGCATATGGCTTGACCTATTGCTCAGGCACAGCCGTCTGCAGCAACTCAAAAAGCTTAAAACTTCATTTAAACGATTAGTCCCTTAAGGGTAATTTTTTACATTTTATGGCAAAAATCAATTATTGAGCAGTACATTATTTCACGCAAAGGCGCAAAGCTCGCAAAGGAAAACAAAGATAAATTTATTAAGAATCTTGGCGTCTTTGCGCCTTTGCGAGAGAATCTTATTTATTTCTCTCCGAGGCGTAGGTTCTACGAGCCGGAGGCCGGCTTATCCGGGTTAGGGTGAAAGAAAGTTAAATGACAGCAACTCAGAACAAAATTTCATATGCGGCATCGAATACCCGTGCTCATATCTACGTTGCCGGACACCGCGGTATGGTAGGCTCCGCCATTGTTTCCAGGCTGAAAAAGGAAGGATACGACAACATTGTCACCCGAACCCATCAAGAGCTGGATCTGATAGATCAACAGGCGGCACGGAATTTTTTTCAGAATCAAAAAATCGATTATGTCGTCCTGGCTGCGGCTAAAGTCGGTGGAATCCACGCCAATAACACCTATCCGGCGGATTTCATATACCAGAACTTAATGATCACGTCCAACGTACTTTACCAGGCATTCAAAAGCGGGGTGAGACGGCTTCTGTTTTTGGGCAGCAGCTGCATATATCCCAAGCATGCCACACAGCCGATGAAAGAGGAATATCTTCTAACCGGCAAGCTTGAGCCGACCAACGAGCCCTATGCCGTTGCCAAGATTGCGGGAGTCAAACTCTGTGAATCATTTAACCGACAGCATGGAACTCGCTATTATGCGGTTATGCCGAATAATCTTTATGGACCCAACGACAATTACGATTTGGAGAATTCCCATGTACTTCCAGCCATGATCCGCAAATTTCATCTGGCGAAACTGGCTGTCCGGGGAGACTGGGCGGGCATTAATAAAGACCAATCCCGCTTCGGCGATATTCCGGATGATTTTATGGCGTGTCTGGTTGCTATTTGCAAGTCTTTTGGGCATGATTATAAGCTGCCTGATATAGGCGTAAAGTCACAGCCGGCGGTAAATCTCTGGGGCAGCGGCAGCCCCCGCAGGGAATTTGTGCATGTTGATGATATGGCTGATGCCTGCATCTTTTTGATGAACCGCGAAAATGAGGTTTTTGATTCACTGTTTGCCGAGAACAGTTTGCCGTTAATTAATATTGGCTGCGGAACGGATATTACCATCCGCGATCTGGCCGGACTGATTGCTGAAATCGTCGGCTATCAGGGCGATATTGTATGGGACGGTTCACGACCGGATGGGACTCCGCGTAAACTGCTTGATATTTCAAAACTCGAACAGTTGGGCTGGAAATCGTCTATATCTCTGGCAGAAGGCATTAAGCGGACGTACGAATGGTATTTAGCTATTTGACTTGTTTTGTAATAAAGGTATACATAGGAAGGGACTTTTAAGAACACAAATGCTTACAGATACTGGCAAGGAGGAAATCATGATAAAGGTAAGGTCCAGGCAGACGGTTTTGATGGCTATCGGGATGATAACGCTCTTTTTTTTCATCGTAAGCGGATGTTCCACTCTTAAATCAAGTACAAGCAGTTCCACCCAAGAGCTTGCAGTAAAAAAAGATAAAGAATCCTCCCCTTTATATTATGATTTCGGAGATGTGCTTATTCCAAAAGAGTTGAAGGTGGACAAGAAATCATCTTATATCGTCCAGTCTCCGGGTTTTTTAACCGGCATTCTGGCCTTAAAAGGGGATATTGAAAGAAATTCGCTGATCGCTTTTTTCCAAAACAACATGGCCAAGGATAACTGGAGGGAAATCAGTTTGTTCAAGTCCCCCCGGACAAGTACCATCATTCTGTTTCAGAAGGAAAACAGGTGGTGCGTGATCAGCATTAACGAAAAAGACTATAACACATATGTTGAAATAGGGGTTGCGCCCACAGTTAATGAGCCCGAATCCGGGTTATTAAAATAATTATGAGAACCGGCATTAATAAAAAAAATATCGTTTTGGGCGTGTGCGGGGGGATTGCTGCATACAAAAGCGTCGAACTGTTAAGGCTGCTTATCAAGCAGGGTGCAAATGTCAGGGTCATAATGACTCAAAATGCCCGGGAATTTGTGGGACCTTTGACTTTTGAAGCTTTGTGCGGTCAAGGGGTGTGTACCAGCCTTTTTGAAAAAGGCGCAGATGCTTCCATCAAACATATTGAGTGGGCCGAACAAGCCGATGCCGTTGTGATTGCCCCGGCAACAGCCAATATTATCGGCAAGCTTGCCGGCGGGGTGGCTGATGATGCCCTCAGCACCTTTATAATGGCGGTGACATGCCCGGTTGTACTTTGTCCTTCCATGAACACGCATATGTTTGCAAACAAAGCGGTTCAGAGAAATATTGCTCAACTCAAAACTGACGGATATTTTGTTATCGAGCCGGAAACCGGAAAACTGGCTTGCGGTATTACCGGTCCCGGCCGTCTTCCCGAACCGGTAGATATTATGGACAGACTTATGCACTGTCTTACTCCTAAGGATCTGGAAGGTAAAAGTGTGTTGGTAACCGCCGGTCCCACTCGGGAGCCGATCGATCCTGTGCGTTTTATCAGCAATCCCTCTTCAGGCAAGATGGGCTATGCCGTTGCCAGGGCGGCGGAACATCGAGGTGGCCGTGTCGTCCTGATTACGGGCCCAACCGATCTGCCCGATCCTAACAATGTGACCGTTATTCGTGTTCAAACTGCCCGGGAAATGGGTGTAAAAGTTTTTGAGCATTTCGACCATTCTAATATTATAATAAAAGCAGCGGCAGTCTCCGATTTCAGACCCAAAGACCAGGCTAACCAGAAGATCAAAAAGGAAAACGATCAAGAGCTTTTGGCTCTGGAAAAAAATCAGGATATCCTGAAAGAACTCGGCAGAAGGAAAGAAGATCAAATCTTGGTTGGCTTTGCGGCTGAAACTGAAAACCTTGAAAAATATGCGCAAAAGAAGCTTGTTGATAAAAATCTTGACATGATCGCCGGCAACCTTGTGGGCCACCCCTCTGCGGGTTTCGGTTCAGATACAAATGAGATGACGCTTTTTTTTAAAGACGGAACAAAAGAGCCGCTTGCTGTAATGGATAAAGAAGAGGTTGCTCATATACTGCTCGATCGAATATTAAAACTTAAAACCGTAAATTATCAATAGGTCAGGGTTTAGCAAATTGCCGGGTTTCAGAATTTTTCAAAAAAGGCGATATCAACTACGCTATCTAAGGGTGACCAAATATTTATGATTTGTTTAATTTTTCGAGAAGTTGTAAAACGCTTCCGCAGCAATCATAAATATTTGGCCACCGTGATATGCCATGGCAAACGATCAAGATATCACCTTTTTTGAAAAACCCTGAAACCCTCTTTCTCCAGAAGTTATTTAGAAGTTACTTAAAACCTGAAACTTAAAAAGATTACAAACAATCCCATGCCGCTACGCTCCCAAAATCGTAATAACGCCCGCATCGAAGATTTTGCCGCCACAGTCGCAGAGATTGAAAACAGACTGCGCCGTCTGGCCGCAATTGGGTGCCGGGGTTTTGACTGCTCTGAAACCAGCCTGAAAACAATCAAAACCTGGGGACGTAAAATAACCTCTGCTCCCGAGACACTGAAGGTAATTCGCAATGACCTTGGCGATTGCAGACGCTGCCGGCTTTCCGGCGGCCGCAAAAATATTGTCTTTGGTTCAGGTGATCCCCACGCAAAACTCGTATTTGTAGGTGAAGGGCCGGGCTATGAGGAGGATCAAAGGGGAGAGCCGTTTGTAGGCGCTGCAGGGCAGCTGCTTACCAAGATAATCCATGCCATTAATTATACTCGCGAGCAGGTGTATATCTGTAATATAATCAAGTGCCGTCCACCGGAAAACAGAAATCCCAGACCGGACGAGATCAAGGCCTGCGCACCATTTTTAGAACGCCAGATTGCGGCCATCAAGCCTGATTTGATATGCGCATTAGGGACTTTTGCCGCTCAGACACTTCTTGAAACCCAAAAACCTATCTCAAAACTCAGAGGGTCGTTTCATCAATATATGGGGATCAGGTTGTTGCCCACCTATCACCCGGCTTACCTGTTGCGCAATCCCGCTAAAAAAAGAGATGTGTGGGAGGATATGAAGAAATTAATGCAAGCGCTAAAGTGAGCTAAAGCCCGCCCTGGCGCGACTTGGTAATTTCCAGAGATAGCCAACGTACCATTACAGGCCTGACGTCTTCAGCAAATAGTACCGGTGATCGGTCTGGGCCAGGGTTATGGAACTCGCCTCTGGCGAGGTCAATTATAATAAAAATTGATAGAATACCTTAACTTTAGGCACTTTAGATCACTTTAGGCAGTCATCATTTGTTTGCAAAGACCAATCATATCTTTTATTCAGTAACAAAAGAGGGTGCGAAACTTGAGTCATTAACTATTGACAGTTATAAAGAAATTGATTTATATGGAAATTTTTCAGTATACTATAGGGAAAGGTTAATTGAATGGATTAGGTGCTAGTTGCAAAAGGGTCAAAGTGTTTAATTCTGTCAATTTGGCGGAGGCTTTGCAGCCTCCGCTTGTGTTTTTAATAAGGTGAGCAAAGGAGATTAGCCGGTTATGAGTAAAAAGAAAAAGGAAACCAAGGAAAAACCACTGGGAAAAATGACAGCCAAAGAACTGAGGGAGGTCGGCAAGCAAATACCTGAAATAACAGGTGTTTATGGCATGAACAAGCCTGAGTTGATTAGTGCTATTAAAAAAGCCAGAGGGGTAGTCGATGATTCTCCCAAAACAAAAGACGACTCGGTTCGAGAAATTAAGAAAAAGATTAAGGGACTGAAGACTGAACGCGAAACAGCCTTGAGTGAAAATGACGCCAAAATGGCGGCAATTTATCGCCGCCGCATTACCAGGCTCAAGAAAAAGACTCGCAGGGCAGCGTAATTGGTAATTGGTCATTCGTCATTTGTCAATGGTCATTGGTTGTAGGAGCACTGCGCTTGAGGAGCGGCGTGGCGGCCTTGAGATGTATTGATAATAAATCTTTCCCCTTAAGCGAAGTGATCTCCAAACATAGAAGTCTTTTTTATAAATGACCAATGACCACTGGCCACGAACCAGCAATTAGCAACCAGTAACCAGTGACAAATGACAAATGACAAATGACCAACGACCAATGGCAAATGACAAGTGACCAATTACCAATGACAAATTTTAAGATCGATCCGGCGGCGATTGCCTTTGATATTGATGGTGTCGTTGCCGACACCATGACATTATTCCTGGATATTGCCCGTGGCGAATATAACATTGACCGGATCAGGCTCGAAGATATCAATTGCTATCAATTGGAAGAATGTCTGGATCTTGATGCCGGAATTATAGACTCAATTATAAACAGGATAATGGATGGTGATTACACTGTGCCGTTAAAGCCCATAGCGGGAGCCCCCGACGTTTTGTCGCGGCTGGGCAGACAAAACGGTTCGATTCTTTTTGTAACGGCGCGGCCATATTTGCATCCTATCGACGACTGGGTAAAAAGTGTTCTGACAATTGATCCTGTGTCAATAGAAGTGGTTGCCACCGGTTCATTTGACGCCAAGGTCGATGTGCTTGTAGATAGAGATATTACCTATTTTGTAGAAGACCGGCTTGAGACATGTTTTACAATTCAGGCCGCCGGATTGGTGCCCGTGTTGTTCAAGCAACCGTGGAACCGGGAGCACCATCCGTTTATGGAAGTCAGTAACTGGGAAGAGTTAGAAGCGCTTATAGAATTTAAATGAACTCGTCTTTTCTGAAAAATCTGATCAGTTCTTTTGTAAAATCCCTTTACTCTGAAAAAGGGTATTCTGAGAATACATGCCGTGCGTATTTGCACGACCTCAAAGAGTTTGCATCTTTTATTTTTAGTAGCTGGTTTTCAGAGAATATGAGTAAAACGGAGGCAGACTCTTTCAGGGCCGATCAGGTCGACGGTTTGATGATAAGAGGTTACCTGGGGTTCTTACATAAAAAAAATAAAAAGGCTACGATAGCCCGCAAGCTTTCGGCTCTTCGCAGCTTTTTCAGGTACCTTGTCAAACACGGGGTTATTTTGGAAAATCCGGTAGAGTTGATTCTGACGCCCAAGCAGGAGCAAACGATCCCTACTTATCTTCCGGTCGATGATATGTTCAGGCTCTTGGATTCCATCAAGGCCGATAACCTGGCGGGGTTAAGGAATCGCGCTATTTTTGAAACCCTTTATTCGTGCGGACTACGTGTTTCTGAACTTTCCGGCATGAATCTGTTTGATGTCGATTCTATTAAAAGTGTGATTCGTGTTCTTGGTAAAGGCGACCGGGAGCGCATTGTACCCATCGGCCGGAAAGCACTGGAGGCCATCAAAGCTTACCGGCAAAGACTGCGGGAGGAATCAGGCATAGCGGATGATACAAATGCCCCGCTTTTTTTAAATAAAAACCAGGGCCGGCTTACAGTGCGATCGATTGCCCGCATTCTTGATAAAACTGCCAAAGAATGCGGACTTTTGGCACCTGTTTCACCCCACGCGCTACGGCACACATTTGCGACTCATATGCTTGATGCCGGTGCAGATTTAAGGGTGGTTCAGGAGCTTTTGGGGCACAAAAGCCTTTCGACCACTCAGAAATATACGCACGTGAGCATTGACAGATTGATGGAGGCGTATGATAAGGCGCACCCTAGGAGATAAAAAACAATGAAAATTCGAGGTACAACCATACTGGCTGTCAGGCATAAAGGCAGGGTGGCGGTTGCCGGCGACGGTCAGGTGACTTTGAACAATACTGTCATTAAACATAAGGCCAAAAAGGTCAGAAGGATTTACAACGACAAAATCATTGTGGGATTTGCCGGTGCTACCGCCGATGCGATGAACCTTTCTGAACGTTTGGAAGGCAAATTAGAACGTTATAACGGCAATCTGACACGCAGCGCCGTTGAATTGGCCAGGGACTGGCGCACCGACAAATATTTAAGGCGTCTTGAGGCTATCATGATCGCCGTCGATGAAAACAACATGTTGCTTATCTCCGGCAGCGGTGATGTTATCGAACCCGATGAGGATGTCATGGGTATCGGTTCCGGTGGAATCGCAGCCCAGGCGGCGGCCATGGCTCTAATCAGGCATACCGATCTCGATGCCAAGGGTATTGTAGAAGAAGCCATGATGATAACAGGCTCCCTGTGTGTATTTACCAATGAAGTTGTGACGATAGAAGAGTTATAATAACCGTTCAAAGGTACTTCAAATATGAGCAATCTTAAACCAAAAGAAATCGTTAAGGAACTTGATAAGTATATCATCGGCCAGGGCAAAGCAAAGCGTTCAGTTGCCATAGCCTTAAGAAACAGGTGGCGCAGGCAACAGGTGCCGGAGGATCTGCGGGATGAAATAGCACCAAAAAATATTATACTTATTGGTCCCACAGGGGTAGGCAAGACAGAGATTGCCAGACGCCTGTCGAATCTTACGGATTCTCCATTTAATAAGATTGAGGCCTCCAAGTTTACCGAGGTAGGATATGTTGGTCGCGACGTTGAATCCATGGTTAGGGATCTTCTCGAACTTACTGTAAACACACTTAAAGCCAGGGAGCAGGAGGCCGTCAAGGAAAAAGCCTGGCAGATCGCTGAAGAGAGAATGCTCGATCTTTTGCTTCCAAAGTCGGAGAAACATCAGGCCCAAAAGAGTGACGCTACAGCCGAAACGCATCTTGAGCTTTTGTCATCATCTGGTGGCGATGAGTCCTCTTCTACACGAGAAAAGCTTAGAAGCATGCTGCGTAACGGCAAACTTGATAATAGATATGTTGATCTGGAGGTATCTGACCGGGCCATGCCGGTGGTGGAAATATTTTCAAACGTCGGTATGGAAGAGATGGGGATCAACTTCAAAGATATGCTGGGCGGTCTCATACCCAAAAGTACCAAGCGGCGCAAGGTAAAGGTGCCGGAAGCAATGGAGACGATGGCAGCCGAGGAGGCCCAGAATCTTGTGGATTTAGACAAGGTGGTAAAGCAGGCTATTGAGAAAGTTGAACAGTCAGGGATTATTTTCTTAGATGAGATTGATAAGATTGTGGGTAAAAACGGTACTCAAGGCCCTGATGTTTCCAGGGAAGGTGTTCAGCGTGACCTGCTGCCCATCGTAGAAGGGAGCACGGTAACCACCAAGTACGGTCCGGTGAAGAGCGACAATATCCTTTTTATCGCCGCCGGTGCATTTCATACTGTCAAACCTTCTGATTTGATACCGGAACTACAGGGCCGGTTTCCCATACGAGTGGAGCTTGACTCTCTGGGCTGGAAAGAATTTGTGAGGATACTGACAGAACCGAAAAATGCTCTTCTGCTGCAATACCTGGCGCTTTTAAAGACCGAAGGTGTTGAGATGGTCTTTGAAAATGATGCGGTCGAAGATATCGCGAAAATTGCCGAAGAAGTTAATAATATGACTGAAAATATTGGTGCCAGAAGACTCCACACCATTATGGAGTGCCTGTTGGAAGATATTCTTTTTGATGCACCCGACTTGCATGAAAAGAGACTCGTTATAGACCGACTATATGTGGAAAATAAATTGAAAGACATCAAGGATGATGAGGACTTAAGCAGATACATCCTTTAGCCCCCTTTGGGCCGGGTCAGAGATATTTGGCTCTGCCTTGGAGTTTTGTGTCTAAAATCACAAATCCCAAGCACCAATTTCAGAACTCCTGACCTGTATACGTAATTTCAACGTTCGATGTTCGACGTTCATCTTTTATATGCTCTCAAGGTGTGGATTCTTCATTAAATATGTTGAATCTGAATTTACTTTCCGTTCATAAAAGGAATTTATTTAATGAATCCGAATGTAGCAGACATACTCATCGAAGCGCTTCCTTATATACGGCGTTTCTATGGCATGACCATCGTGATCAAGTACGGGGGGCATGCTATGGTCGACGAACAGCTGAAGGAAGATTTTGCCCGTGACGTCACCTTAATGAAATTCATAGGTTTGAATCCGGTTGTTGTGCATGGCGGCGGACCGCAGATTAATTCTGTACTTGAACGCATGGGAATGCACCCCAAGTTTGTCAGGGGGATGCGTCTGACAGATGAGGCGACAATGGACGTGGTGGAGATGGTTCTGGGCGGCAAAGTCAACAAATCCATCGTGGCCCAGATTAATCAGCAGGGGGGCCAGGCTGTGGGTTTGAGCGGCAAGGACGGAGGGCTGATCCTTGCAAAGAAGCTCCATATCGTTCACCAGGAGGATGAAGACATGCCGCCCGAAATAATCGATCCGGGGCTGGTGGGGCAGGTTGAGAAAGTCAATCCTGGTATCATTAATACGCTTGCACAGAATGGTTTTATACCTATTATTGCGCCGATTGGTGCGGGAGATGCTGGTGAAACCTATAATATTAACGCGGATCTTGTAGCCGGCAGGATAGCCATGGCCCTTTCCGCCGGGCGTCTTATATTTCTTACGGATGTTGATGGAGTTCTGAATGCTTCAGAAGAACTTATTTCTTCAATCAATTCCCAGGACATTCATAAAATGGTCGAAGAAAAAACTGTTTCAGGAGGCATGATTCCAAAAATCGAGTGTGCTTTAGAGGCCCTGAAAAACGGGGTTGGAAAAGCTCATATCATCAACGGTAAAAAACGCCATGCCTTACTGCTGGAGCTTTTTACCGATAAGGGTATTGGAACCGAGGTTACGGTATGAAAAAAGAGATAATCGATCAAGCAGAGCATGTTATCGCCAAGACTTACACAAGATTTCCCGTTGTGATCACCAAAGGCAAGGGATGCACACTCTGGGATACAGAAGGCCGAAGCTACACCGATTTTGTTGCCGGGATAGCCGTATGCAACCTCGGCCATGCACACCCAAGGATCTCAAAGGCGCTTGCCACACAGGCGGAAACCCTTTTGCATGTTTCCAACCTCTACTATACGGTTCCCCAGGTTGAGCTTGCAGCCTGGCTTGTCAAGAACAGTTTTGCGGACCGGGTTTTTTTCTGCAACAGCGGGGCTGAGGCCAATGAAGCCGCCATAAAACTGGCCAGAAAATACTTCAAGGAAAAGGGTGAAAACCGACGCTTCCGGATCATATCCATGGAGAGATCTTTTCACGGACGCACCATGGCTACCCTTTCCGCTACCGGCCAGGACAAGATAAAGAAGGGTTTTGAGCCTGTCTTGGAGGGTTTTGATTTTGTATCGTTTAACGACATTGATGCCTTGCAGAATAAAATCGATGCAAAGACGTGTGCCGTTCTCATCGAGCCGATTCAGGGTGAAGGCGGCGTGCGCTGCCCGGACCCCGAATACCTTAAAAGGGTCAGGCAGTTGTGTGATGAAACCGGTGCACTCCTGATATTTGATGAAATCCAGACCGGAATCGGACGTACCGGCAGGCTCTTTGCGTATGAACATTTCGGCGTTGAACCGGATATTATGACCTTGGCCAAGGCCCTTGGCAATGGACTGCCCATAGGAGCCATGCTGGCCGTAGAAGATGTGGCCGAGGCGTTTGGAGCCGGTTCTCATGCTTCAACATTCGGTGGTACGCCGGTTGTGACCGCAGCTTCACTTGAAGTTGTCAAAGTGCTTGACGAAGAAAAAATCGTTGATCACTGCGGTAAAATCGGAGCCTATTTTAAGGAAAGGCTTTTGTGGCTGAAAAGCAGACACGCATCAATCGTGGATGTTCGCGGTCTTGGCCTGCTGTTAGGGATGAAGCTGAAAATGGAAGGGGCGCCGATTGTCAACTTGTGCCTGGAAAAAGGATTTATGATTAACTGCATCCAGGAGAATATTTTGCGTTTTATTCCCCCGCTGACCATTGGAAAAAAAGAGATAGATTCCCTGGTGGACTGTTTGGATAAAATTTTGTGAAGTATCAGAACACGCTTTAAAATCTGATCATCCATTTCGCTGATTCACCAAGCATTATGGGAAAAAACTCCCCGACTGTTGAAATAGATGAAAATTCGCGCGAAGCATCTGGAGTGGACTTTTTACTAAAACACGACGAGGGAAGGTAGTTTGAAAAAAGATATACTGACACTATTGGATCTTAGTAAAGAAGACTTTGAGTTGCTTTTTAAACGGGCTTTTGAACTGAAAAAGCAGCTTAAAGAAGGAGCCGCGGAAAGAACCCTTGCAGGAAAAACCCTGGGACTTATTTTTGATAAACCGTCGACACGAACACGGATATCTTTTGAAGCGGCAATAATTCAGCTGGGCGGCACGCCGATTTTTATCAATACCAGAGATACGCAGATCGGCCGCAACGAACCTGTAAGGGATACTGCCAGAGTACTTTCGAGATACCTGGACGGGCTGGCTATTCGAACCTATTCCCAGGATCTGTTAAAAGAATATGCGGAATTTGCCGACATCCCGGTTATCAATGCTCTTACCGATCTATACCATCCCTGCCAGGTATTGAGCGATCTTATGACTATAATAGAGTGCAAGGGCGACTATACCAAGCCCAAGATTGTCTGGATAGGAGACGGTAATAATGTCTGCAATTCCTGGATAAATGCTGCCGCTGTTTTGGGTCTGGATCTGGTTTTAGCCTGCCCCGAAGGATATGCACCTGACGCTGAGATTCTGAAAAGAGCCCTGGCAAGCGGGAATGACAAGCTGAAAGTAACCACAGACCCGATTGAAGCGGTGCAATACGCAGATGTAATTTATACTGATGTTTGGGCCAGCATGGGGCAGGAGGGTGAGCACGGCAAAAGAAAACGAGCATTTGAGCCTTTTCAGGTTAATATGGCCTTATTGAAAAATGCGACCAAAGAGGATGTGGTCGTGATGCATTGCCTTCCGGCATACAGGGGTGAAGAGATTAGTGATACGGTGTTGGAAGGACCGCATTCAATTGTATGGGACCAGTCTGAAAACAAATTGCATATGCATAAAGCTGTATTGGATGTGCTCATGACCCGGGTTGTGCTTTAATTACCAATGACCAATGACCAAATCCCGGCAATCGTGCACAGTATAATATTTAACAGGGAGTCTTGTAATGGCTGATAAAGTAAATAAAGTGGTTCTGGCCTATTCAGGGGGGCTGGATACCTCTGTAATCTTAAAGTGGCTGATTGAAACTTACAAGTGTGAAGTGATTGCTTTTGCAGCTGACATCGGACAAGGGGAGGAACTCGATCAAATTGAGGAAAATGCCTTAAATACCGGAGCCGTTAAGGTTTATATTGATGACTTAAAGGAAACCTTTGTCAAAGATTATGTTTTTCCTGCCTTTCGCGCCAATGCTGTTTATGAAGGCCAGTATCTTTTGGGGACCTCCCTGGCCCGGCCTTTAATCGCCAAACGCCAGATGGAGATCGCCAAGATCGAGGGGGCTGATGCCGTCAGCCACGGTGCCACCGGAAAGGGTAATGACCAGGTGAGATTTGAGCTCAGCTATTTTGCCCATGACCCCAACATAAAAATTGTTGCGCCCTGGCGCGAGTGGCGGCTTAACTCCCGCAGCGAACTGATTGCGTACGCCGAAAAACACGGTATCAAGGTCCCGACAACCCGTGCAAAACCTTATAGTACCGACAGAAATCTGCTTCATATCAGCTTTGAAGGGGGCGAGCTCGAAGATCCCTGGAAACAGCCGTCCAAGGAGATGTATACTCTGACCGTTTCTCCCCAGGATGCACCGGATAAGCCTGAAACCATAGAGATTACATTCAAGCAGGGTGACCCGGTGGCCATTAATGGAAAAAGTATGTCTCCGGCGAACCTTCTTTTGGAACTGAATCGGTTGGGCGGCCGCCACGGTATCGGCCGAGCCGATATTGTCGAAAACCGTTTTGTGGGCATGAAATCCCGCGGTGTTTATGAAACTCCCGGCGGCACCATACTCAGAGCAGCCCATATGGCCGTGGAGTCGATTACCATGGACAGAGAAGTCATGCATATGCGGGACGCGCTGATACCGAAATATTCTGAACTGGTCTATTACGGATTCTGGTTTTCACCGGAGATGAGGCTTTTGCAGAATATGATCAACCAGACCCAGGAGAATGTCTCCGGGGTGGTACGCCTGGAGCTTTACAAAGGCTGCTGCAGCGTTCTCGGTCGCAAATCTGATGAATCCCTCTATCGGGAAGATTTCGCCACTTTTGAAGACGACAATGTGTACAGCCAGAAAGATGCTGAAGGTTTTATCCGTCTGAACGCACTGCGGTTGCGTATCCATAAGATGCTAGAACAACAAAAAACGTAACAGTTCAGCCACAAAGCCACAAAGGCACAAAGAAGGGGGTAGAAAAGAGCGCTACGCTTTAGGATCGCTTTGCTTAAGGGGGAAGTCTTTTTATTAATACCCCTCAAGGCCGCCAGGCCGCTCCTCAAACGGAGTGCTCCTCAAGCGTAGCACTCCAATGACGAATGACTTTTGCATGTAATAATCTTAGAGACTTGGTGCCTTGGTGGCTGAACTATTACCAAAAAACCTGATTAATTCGAGGAAAGAATAACGGATATCAAACAACTTTCAATTGAGCGGTATCGTTTAATAAAGGTAAGAGGTATATATGCCTGAAAAACCCTGGAACGGCCGATTTTCCGAAAAAACTGACAGGCTTGTTGAAGC
>JACKQG010001080.1_pt1 | contig 38378 bp, 37 predicted proteins | sample 8237621 | NCBI WGS metagenome assembly JACKQG01 (sample SAMN15677084, study PRJNA649215) | marine metagenome | biome: marine; feature: Black Sea; material: saline water; isolation source: suspended particulate matter (SPM) from the Black Sea western gyre | collected 2013-06-09/2013-06-10 | depth... | reverse complement strand
ATAACCAATAATTAGTTAATACATAAAAAAGCCAGCATTGCTGGCTTTTTTATTAGCATAATACCCTATTTATTTACTTTATATAATTATTTTAGCAATCCAAATTAAAAAAAATAAAAAATGAAGAAACAAACTTTAACTTTATTATTAGTATTAATTACATCTACTTTTGCTTGGACTCAAGAAAACCGAACGCTTCCAGGCGTAGAAGTAAAGACATTAGAGGGTGGTTCTTTTAACATCTCTGAATTAGAAAATGATGGCAAGCCAATTGTAATTTCTTTTTGGGCTACTTGGTGTAAGCCATGTAAAAAAGAATTAAACACTATTGCCGAAATATATGAAGATTGGCAAGAGGAAACTGGAGTGAAACTGGTGGCTATTTCTATTGATGATTCAAGATCAATGATAAGAGTTGCTCCTTATGTTAACTCTTCCGATTGGGATTATGAAGTTTATTTAGATCCTAACAAGGACCTATGTCGTGTACTTGGAGTTTCTACAGTTCCTCACACCTTTTTACTTAACGAAAAAAAAGAAATTGTATGGCAACACAGAGGATATATTGATGGAGATGAAGATGAATTATATGATAGAATAGTGGAGCTTACAAATTAAATTATGAGAAAGTTAATTTCTTTTCTTTTTCTGTTACCACTTATTGGAATAGCCCAAAATAATAGTGGAGAAATTCATGGTGATTTTAACCTTAGTTTGCAAAGCTATAAAGATGATATTAAGATTGATGCAATTGGGGCTGATGAAGTTATTTTAAACAATGCTTATTTAAACATTAACTATATTAAAGGAAATTTTTCTACAGGAATTAGATACGAAAGTTACTTAAATGCACTTGCAGATTATGATCCTGAATTTAAAGGAAATGGTATCCCTTATCGATTTGCAACTTACAATTTGGAAGGATTAGAAATTACTGCTGGAAATTTTTATGAACAATTTGGTAGCGGACTTATTTTTAGAAGCTATGAAGAAAAAGGACTTGGAATTGATAATGCAATGGATGGTGTAAGGTTAAAATATTCTCCTTTTTCAGGGATAAGTTTAAAAACATTTATTGGGAAAAGTAGAACTTATTTTACTTATGCAGATGGGATTTTTAGAGGGCTTGATGGAGAGGTAAATATTAATGATGCTTTTGGGCTTGAAAGTAAAACAGCCATTATATTAGGAGGTAGTTTTATAAGTAGATATCAACAAAGGGCTAACCCAAAATTTAACTTACCCCAAAATGTAAGTGCGTATGCTGGCAGATTAAATATAATAAAAGGTGGCTGGAACTATTATGGGGAGTATGCTTATAAAATTAATGACCCTGCAAATTCTTTGCAAGAAAATGAAATGAATTACGCAAGCGGAAGTGCTTTTACAAATAGTATTACTTTTTCAAAAAAAGGATTTGGAGTAACTGCCGAGATGCACAGAAGTGATAATATGACTTTTAAATCCGATAGAGATAAAGATGGAAAAGCATACCTAATAAATTATATACCAACACTTAGCAAACCACATGCTTATACATTGTTGGCATTATATCCTTGTGCCACTCAAGCAGATGGTGAGCTTGGCTTTCAGATTGATTTGTTTTATAAAATTAAAAAAGGAACATTATTTGGAGGCAAGTACGGAACCAAATTAAATTTTAACTACTCAAGAATTAATGCTTTAAATAGTGGAGGAATAACTCTAAATTCTGAAGATTTAAAGGGCTCATTCTTAAATGACAATACAGATCATACTCCAATGCTGATAAGCATTAAAGGAGAAGAGTTATATTTTAAGGATATTAACCTAGAAATAAATAAAAAGATTAACAAAAAAATAAAAACAAATTTTGTGATTGCAAATCAAACTTATAACAAAGATTTTTTAGAGGGACATACTCCTGGTGATTATGGCGTAATCAATTCTACTATTGCGGTATTAGATGTTAGTTATAAAATAAAAAAAGGACATACTATCAGAATGGAATTGCAAGAATTATTAGCAAAACAATTAGAACATGCTGAAGAAAATGAGGAAGGAAGTTGGAGTATGGCACTTGTAGAATACACCATTTCTCCTCATTGGTTTTTTGCAGTGCAAGACATGTACAATTGGGGGAATGAAGATGTAGAAAAACAACTACATTATGTAAATGTTAATGCTGGCTTTATTAAAGGATCTAATCGATTTTCAATTGGTTACGGTAAAAAAAGAGAGGGAATCTTTTGTGTTGGGGGAGTTTGCAAACTCGTTCCATCTTCAAACGGATTTAGTTTAAATATATCATCAAGTTTTTAAAAATGAAAAAATACATTTATTTATTTATAGCAGTTTTAATTTTTGCATCATGCGATAAATTGGAAGGACCTTTTATGACTGATAATATAATCAACCCTATCGATACAAGTACTAATAGTTTTGTAAAAAAGATTTTAATTGAAGATTTTACAGGACATACTTGTCCTAACTGCCCAGATGCAGCTAGAGAATTAGATGCAATACATGAAATTTATGGAGATCAAATTATTGGGATGGCAGTGCATGTTGGGAAAACTTTTGCTCGGCCTTTCCCTTTAGGAACAGGAAAATTCGAATATGATTTCAGAACTACTTGGGGAGAAACTTGGGATAGCTTTTTTGGAATAGGAACAGCTGGACTTCCAAAGGGGATGATAAACAGAATTGACTACCCTAATGATGAGCACAGAAAAGGGAAGAATGAGTGGGGAGCTGCCGTACAAGCAGAGCTAAATAAAGATGTTGATTTAGGAATTGTTATTTCATCTAATATAAGTGGAGAAAGTGGGACAATTTCTATTAATACAAAAGTGTTGAATAACATTAGTGGCTCATATAATTTGGTAGTGTGCCTTACAGAAGATACTATTATTAATTGGCAAAAAGACGGGCAAGTTGAAGTTGAGAATTATGAGCATAAGCATGTGCTTAGAACTGTTTTAAATTCAGAATGGGGCGAGCAACTAACAGCAAGCACTTCTCTTTTATCTGGAGATAATTTTACCCATACTTTCAATATTAATTTAACTTCACTAGAACAATTCAATATTGATTATTCCAAAAACACTCTTTTTCAAGGAAATGGAAATGCGGGAGGATGGAATGCTGATAATATGAATATAGTTGCTTATATTTACAATACAATTACAAAAGAAATATTACAAGTTGAAGAAACACATTTAAATAACTAAAAAATTAAATTATGAAAAAGTATGTATTTACATTATTAGCAGGAATTATTGGGTTCTCATCTTATGGGCAGGCACCAAACTTTATAAGTTATTTTTCTAATGATCTTGAGAAAGGAGAAAAAATGATTGAAGCTTACTTCACTCCAATGGCTGAAAGCTTTGGGGCAGGATTGAACAATGGTTGGTACAATACAGCAAAACCTCATAGCTTAGGTGGATTTGATTTAACATTTACTTTAAATACAGTTATCATACCAAACTCTGCTGAAACTTTCAATATTGAAGAAGCAGGAGGTGATGTATTTACTTCAACTGAATCTGAGGCTTCTACTATTTTTGGAAGTTCGGACAAAACAGCAATGACATACACGAATAGTAGCACAAATACATCTGCTAACTTTGATATGCCAGGAGGATTAAAAACTCCTGCAATGCCATTACCAATGATACAGGCAGGAATAGGTTTAATAAAAAATACTGCTATTGATGTTAGATTTATGCCAATGATGAATGTAGGAAAAAGTATTAATGTAAACCTTTTTGGAATTGGTGTAAAACATGATTTACTTCAATGGATTCCAGGAATAGGAGATGCAATTCCTATGAGTTTATCTATTCAAGGTGGTTATACTTCATTAAATACTGAGCTAGAAATATCTGGCCAAAAAGTTGCATTAAGTACAAAAGCTACAACATTTAATTTAGTTGCTTCCAAAAAACTATTAATGGTTACTGGTTATGCTGGAATTGGGTATAATTCATCAACTACTAGTTTTTCAGCTGACACTGAATTTGAACTAAATGGAATTAAATTTGATAATAAAATTGAAATGGACTTTGAATCTAAAAATAATTTAAGAGCAAATGTTGGATTAAGATTTAATATTACTGTTGTAACTATACAAGCAGATTATACTTTCTCTGAGTACCCAACCGCTACAGTTGGCTTGGGAGTTAGTTTAAGATAAAATGAAAAAGAAATTTGCAATATTACTTCTTTGTGGATTTCTAATCTCAAATATACAAGCTCAAAATTTTGGTGGCGGACTTATTGCTGGGGTAAGCACAAGCCAAGTTGCTGGCGATATGTTGGGAGGTTTTAATAAAATTGGATTATTGACTGGCGCTTATACCAACTTAAAAGTAAATGAAAATATGAGTTTTCAATTTGAAATTACTTATATTGAGAAGGGAAGTAAGAACCCAAACATTCAAAAAAACGCTATTCAGGAAATCTCTCTTTCTTATGTGGAAGTGCCAATAAGTATCAATTTACAACAAAAAGAAAATTTAGGGGTAGAGGTTGGGGTTTTGCCTGCTTTTATAATAAATTCTAAAATGAATGATTACTATTCTGAAACAGAAATTTCTCCACCTTTTGAAAAATATGACTTTGGTGTTTTTGCTGGAATTAATTATCATTTAACTAATAATATACTCCTAAATACAAGAATTAGTAATTCCATCATTCCTATTCGTCCTCATACTTCTGGTGCTACTTTCGGATTAAACAAAGGGCAATATAATACCGTGTTAAGTTTTGCTATTCATTATAAAATAAGATGATAAAAAAACACAAAATAATAGTAGCAGTAACAGGAGCGAGCGGTGCAATTTATGCAAAAGTTTTGTTTGATAAACTCCTGCAGTTAGAAAAGCAAATTGAAGAAGTTGGCATATTGATGAGTGAGAATGCAAAATTTGTTTGGCAGACAGAGTTAGGAAATAAAGACTATAAAAATTTACCTTTTACTTTTTATAAAAAACAAGATTTCACAGCTCCTTTTGCTAGTGGTTCTGCAAATTTTGGAACTATGATAATTTGCCCTAGTTCAATGGGTACAATGGGGAGAATTGCATCAGGAATTTCTAATGATTTAACAACAAGAGCTGCTGATGTTATCCTTAAAGAAAGACGCAAACTCATCTTAGTGGCTAGGGAAACCCCTTACAATTTAATTCATATTAATAACATGAAAAGCATCACAGAAGCTGGCGGAATTATTTGCCCTGCCAGCCCATCTTTTTATAGTAATCCTAAAACTTTTGAAGCCCTTGCAGCAACCGTAGTTGATAGGGTATTAACACTCGCTGGTTTACAAAATAAGGCATATAGTTGGGGAGATAAACAATAATTTGACCAACTTTGTGTTATTGTTAGAGATAAAAATAAATTATGTTAGAATTCAGTAAAAAAGTACTCAATAAAGTCAGTTTCGATAAAAAGTTATTTAAAAAAGAGTTGCAGAAAAGCATAAGGTGGGTAAGCCAAAAAGAATTATCTCATTTAAAAATTTGGGCACTAACAACTTTTTCCCAATATAAAAATATTATCCTGGAAGTGTTCGACCAGGTTTCTTAATAAATTCTATATTTCTTTTTAGACCTTTAAAGCCTGTTCGTTTTACTGCTGAGCCTTCAAAAATTTTCTCAAATTTCTCTTCCCTTAGATTTTCCCAATCTTCTTTTTTAAGCGATAATAATTCTTTTTTCGGCAGAAAATCAGGCTCATTATGAGGCATTGAAAATTTATTCCATGGGCAAACAATTTGGCAAATATCACAGCCAAACATCCAATTTTCAAACTTACCATTCACATTTTTTGGAATAGAATTTTTCAGTTCAATCGTAAAATAAGATATGCATTTACTGCCATCCAATACATAAGGCTCGGTAATCGCATCTGTTGGGCAAGCGTCAATGCATTTTGTGCATGTTCCACAATAATCATTTATTGGGGCATCATATATAAAAGGAACATCTACAATAAGTTCCGCTAAGAAAAAATAGGAACCCTGCTTTTTACTTATTAAGTTAGTGTGTTTACCAATCCAGCCAATACCACTTTTCTTTGCCCAAGTTTTTTCTAATACAGGAGCTGAATCCACAAAATAGCGACCATTAATATCTCCAATCTCATCTTGCAAAAACTCAAAAAGTAATTTTAATTTTTTCTTTACTACTTTATGGTAGTCCTTCCCATAAGCATACATAGATATTTTAGGTGCATTTTTATCCTCTTGCTTTGCAGTTGAATAATAATTATATGCTAATGAAATAACTGACTTTGCCCCATCTACTAATAATCTTGGGTCGAGCCTTTTATCAAAATGATTTTCCATATAGCTCATCTCTCCATGGTAATCTTTTGCAAGCCACCGTTCTAATTGCAGGGCTTCTTTATGTAAAAAATCTGCTTTGGATACTTTGCAAAAAGTAAAGCCCAATTCTTTGGCTTTTTCTTTTAATAAAAAAGTATGATGTTCAGAGAGCATTTTTAATCAAACAAATCTGTTTGCTTTGTTGGTCCTGTTTTACCCAAATGCTTGAATGCTTTTTCAGTCGCTTGTCTGCCTCTTGGAGTTCGCATTAAATAACCTTCCTGAATTAAATACGGCTCATAGACTTCCTCAATAGTATCTGCTTGCTCGCCAACTGCAGTAGCAATTGTACTTATCCCAACAGGGCCACCTCCAAATTTATCGATAATAGCCAAAAGAACTCTATTGTCCATTTCATCTAGTCCGTGAGCATCTACATTTAGGGCTTTTAAAGAGGAATTGGTTATATCTAAATTGATACTTCCATCTCCTTTTATTTGTGCAAAATCACGGATTCTTCTGAGTATTGCATTTGAAATTCTTGGCGTTCCTCTACTTCTTTTGGCTATTTCATTTGCTGCATCTTTTGTAATACCAACATCTAATATAGAAGCAGATCGATTTACAATTCCTGATAATAATTCGGAAGGATAATAAGAAAGGCGAGAATTTATTCCAAATCGGGCTCTAAGTGGTGAGGTAAGCAAACCCGAACGAGTAGTAGCGCCAATAAGTGTAAAGGGATTTATTTGTAATTGAACTGAACGCGCATTCGGTCCAGATTCAATCATAATATCAATTTGAAAATCTTCCATTGCAGAATATAGATACTCTTCAATTATTGGATTTAATCTATGAATCTCATCAATAAACAGTACATCTCTTTCTTCTAAACTGGTAAGCAAACCAGCCAAATCTCCAGGCTTATCCAATACAGGTCCAGAAGTAGTTTTGATATTTACGCCTAATTCGTTAGCTATAATATATGCCAAAGTAGTTTTACCAAGCCCGGGAGGGCCGTGCAAAAGGGTGTGGTCAAGTGCATCATTTCTCCTGCTTGCCGCTTCAATAAAAACTTTAAGATTTTCTACAATTTGCTCTTGTCCAAAAAAATCATCAAATTGCTTTGGGCGTAGGGCATGCTCAAATACAATTTCTTCTTCAGAAAGGTTTTCGATATTAGGATTTAATTCTTCATTCATTAGAAAAGCAAATGTAAGCAAAGTAATTCATAAAAAAAGGGCTAGAAATACTAGCCCTTCAAATTTATATTAACAATACAATTTTATGTATGTAAATGTTTAGACTCATCAAGCATTGGATGATTTTTAGCTTCCAACGGCTCTTTTGCTAAAGTGTAAAGCGTTAGATATATTAATAATCCTGCAAATCCAAGACCAATTCCTACTTCAGTAAACCCAATATGACCATGAGTATTTAAAGTTCCTGGCGTAACAAGCAAATAAGAATTTAACCAATGACCGATTAGGATGAAAATACTTACAAAAATCAATCTTCCATTATTTCTTTTTGCATCTCTACTCATTAGTAAAATGATAGGAAGGATGAAGTTAATCAACATAGAAAACCAAAATAAGAATTTATAATTTTCAACTTCCAATCTTGCAGTGTAATAAGTTACTTCCTCAGGGATATTGGAATACCAGATAAGCATAAATTGAGAGAACCAAATATAAGTCCAAACCAATGAGAATGCAAATACCCATTTTCCTAAATCATGAATATGACTTTCATTAACATCTTTTAAATAACCTTGTCTTTGCAAGTAAAGAGTAAATAATAAAATAGTTGTAAATCCAATTGCAGCCCATTCTGCAAACACATACCATCCAAAAATAGTAGAGAACCAATGGGCGTCAATGGACATGATCCAATCCCAAGAAGCCATTGCAGAAGTTACCGCAAAGAAAACCATGAACCAAGCAGAAGTACTTACACTTTTAAAATGACTTCCTGTACCTCCTTGCTTATCCTCTAAAATGGATAGTTTTCTTAATTTCTCAGCAAAATAATTCCAAATTATAAGATAAATACTAGTTCTTGCAATAAAGAAAGTAGCATTTAAGTAAGGCTCTTTACCGGCAAGTATTTTATCGTAATGATCGCTTGCAGGATCCATGATTCCTTCCTGCAACCAATGGTAAATATGATTTCCTCCAAAATGACTTGTAGCAGCAACTATTATAAACAACATAATAAAACTAAATACAGGTAGTGCACCCATAATTGCTTCCGGCACTCTTTTAAGAACAATTGACCATCCTGCCTCAGAAACATATTGCATTGCTACAAAAAATACAGCAAATACTGATATCCCTAAATAGAAATAAGTGTTAAATAATAATGCTGGCCATGTGTCATGCGGATTCGAAACAAATCCAAAAATTAGTGCAACTAGTCCAATAGCCATAAGTGCCATTGAAAGATTTTTTGCTTTTTTATCTATTGTAAACATCTTTTTTATTTTTTATTCTAATCCGTAATGTTGTAATTCTTCTTGTATGTAAAGAGTTATTTTCCATCTTTCCTCTTCATTAATTTGTGATGCATGTGGTCCCATAGAGTTTAATCCGAAAGTAATTGCATGAAAAATATGCCCTGCTTTTAAATCACACATTGGTAAATTACACCTTCTTAATAATTTATTGTCATTATAATGAGGCACTGCTGAGTAAAGAGCGTGCATTACAGTACCATCTCCTGCGCCAGTTTTACCATGACAATGCTCACAAAACATCCCGTAAAGTGCTTTACCATCCGCCATATTTTCTGGTGTATTTTTTATTGGATTTACAGCATTTTCTCCAGCTGATAAGTACCCTTCTAAAGTTTCGTCATAGTTAAATGTAGAAAGATGTCCTCTTGCTACAGTCCCTTCAACAGGTTGCAAAGCATTCATTCCTGTAATTGTATTTTCACCATAAGTTTCCAATGATGCTGAACGGTACATGTTTGGCATAAACTCATAACCAGGGCTTGAATCCCCACCAGTACAAGCCGATAGGAAGATAACTCCTGCTAATAATCCAATTTTTAAAATAACATTATTCATAATCTAAGCTTCTTTTTCGTTAATTTCAGTTGCTCCAGTTTTAGTAAGCATTTCTTTTATAATAGTTGCATCTCCTTCCACCTGGATTTCCATCAAAAATTTATCGTCAGTAGTTCTCTCATCAGGAGAATCTGATTTTCCTCCAGGGTAAAGACCGTTTCTTATTAAGTATGTAATAGACATTAAATGAGCGGCAAATAAAACAACACACTCAAAAAGAACAGGAACAAATGCAGGTAGATTATGATAGAACGACCAATTTGGTTTTCCACCAATATTTTGTGGCCAATCAATTTGCATCATATAATAAATCATTAAACTTCCTAGTGTTAAACCCAAACATCCATAAATAAAAGCAGTTATAGCCATTCTAGTTTCTTTTAATCCTAATGCTTTATCTAAACCATGAATTGGGAAAGGAGAATAAACTTCCTTAATCTCAATATTATTTGCACGAATTTCTTTTACTGAGGAAAGCAAAACTTCCTCATCATCAAAAATTCCGTATAGTGTATTTGTACTCATTATTTTTTGTTTTTATATTCTGAACCTGAAGATTTAACAATAGTTTTTAATTCTGCTTGAGCAATTACTGGGAAAGTTCTTGCGTATAGTAAAAACAGAGTGAAGAAAAACCCTATTGTTCCTAAATAGATTCCTATATCAATAAATGAAGGCGAGAACATACTCCATGATGATGGTAAGAAATCTCTATGTAAAGATGTAACAATAATTACAAAACGCTCGAACCACATGCCAATATTTACAAAAATCGAAAGGATAAATGTTGCTACAAATGATGTTCTTATTTTTTTAAACCAATATAGCTGAGGAGTAAGTACATTGCAAGACATCATAATCATATAAGCCCACCAATAAGGACCAGTTGCTCTATTAATAAATGCATACTGCTCAAATTCAACACCAGAATACCATGACATAAAAAGTTCTGTAATATAAGCAGTGCCTACAAGTGAGCCAGTAAGTAAGATGATTATATTCATATATTCAATATGCTTAATAGTAATGTAGGATTCTAAACTCACTACTTTTCTCATAATTATAAGAAGCGTTTCTACCATGGCAAAACCAGAGAATAATGCTCCTAAAACAAAGTAAGGAGGAAAAATAGTAGTATGCCAACCTGGAATTACAGAAGTAGCAAAATCCATACTTACAATAGAGTGTACTGAAAATACAAGTGGAGTTGCAAGCCCTGCAAGTACTAAGGAAACTTCCTCAAACCTTTGCCAATGTTTTGCTTTTCCGCTCCAACCAAATGAAAGAAATGAATATAATTTCTTTTTCATTGGTGCTGTTTTTTCACTGAACCTATCTCTAAGCATTGCAAAATCAGGGATTAAACCAATGTACCAGAATACAAGTGATACAGAAAAATAAGTAGAAATAGCAAATACATCCCAAAGCAGTGGAGAGTTAAAGTTTACCCAAAGCGATCCAAACTGATTTGGAATTGGGAATACATAATAAGCAAGCCATGGTCTTCCCATGTGTATGATTGGAAATAATGATGCCTGTAATACTCCAAAAATTGTCATTGCCTCAGCTGAACGGTTAATTGACATTCTCCATTTTTGACGGAATAATAAAAGTACTGCTGAGATTAATGTTCCTGCATGCCCAATACCAATCCACCAAACAAAGTTTGTAATATCCCATGCCCAGTTTACTGTTTTATTCAGTCCCCAAGCCCCTATTCCAGTACCAACCGTATATGCCATTGAGAGTACTCCCCAAAGGAATAATCCGAATGATAATGAAAATAATATCCACCAATATTTATTAGCTTTCCCCTCAACAGGTCTTGCTATATCTTTTGTAATATCATGGTAAGATTTTTTACCAAGTATTAACGGATCTCTAATTTCTGCTTCTTTTTGCATATTAAATATATTAAGCTTTATTTCTAATTTTTGTTTGATAGAATACAGATGGAGCAATATTCAAATGCTCTAATAAATCGTATTTTCTAGGGTCATCTTTTAATTTTGATACCTCATGTGATACATCATTTACATCACCAAATACAATCGCATTAGTAGGACAAGCTGATGAACAAGCCGTTTGTGCATCCTCATCTTTCACAGTTTTCCCTGCTTTTTTAGCTTCCAATTTTATCTCTTGAATTTTTTGGATACACATACTACATTTTTCAATTACTCCTCTTGAACGAACAACTACATCAGGATTCAATACCATTTTACCATAGTCATCATTCATATTGAAATCAAACTTATCGTTCTCTGAATATTGGAACCAGTTAAATCTTCTAACTTTATAAGGACAGTTATTTGCACAATATCTCGTACCCACACATCTGTTATAAGCCATATGGTTTTGTCCTTCTGCACTATGAGAAGTTGCCGCAACAGGACAAACAGTTTCACAAGGAGCATGATTACAATGTTGACACATTACTGGTTGATAAACCGTTTCTGGATTTGCTGATGGTTCTTCCATTTCAGCATACATATCAATAGCTGATATTTTTTCTTCTGCCGATAATTCTTTAGTCATATCAGAAGAGAAATACCTATCAATTCTGAGCCAATGCATATCTCTTGATTTTCTTACTTCTTCTTTTCCTACAACTGGCACATTATTTTCAGCATGACAAGAAATAACACAAGCTGCACAACCAATACAAGAAGTTAAATCAATTGACATATTCCAGAAATGACCAGTAGAATGATCAAATTCATCCCAAAGAGTAACTTGGTCAGCAGGTTTATTTCCATCATGAGTAGCGTATAATACCGTTTCGTTTCCTGATGTAGGGTCATTTATAAAGTCAGCAAGAGTAGTTTCCTTTACAATATCTCTCCCCATCATAGTATGATGCAATTGAGTAGCCGCAAATTCGTATTCACCTCCAACAACTTCAATGATAGCCTCTCCATTTCCTAATGCAAATGCATTAAATCCGATTCCATCACCACATTTTCCTGCTGCTGTTCTACCATAACCAACTGCCATAGCAACAGTACCTACTGCTTGCCCTGGCTGAATCATTACAGGAACATTATTATAAGTAGTTCCATTTACAGTAATGTTTACCATGTTACCATTTAAGGCACCATTAGAAATATTCCAGTTTGTAATTCCTAAATCACGAGCAGTAGAAGCTGACATAGTTAAGTAATTATCCCAACATGCTCTTGAAAGAGGGTCAGGTAATTCTTGTAACCATGGGTTATTCGCCCCAGAACCATCTCCCATTGAGATTTTCTCAGAAATTTCAAATTCAATTGCATCTGATTTTACTAATTTGAAGGATGGAGTAACTGCATTTATTTTTTTTAGAATTATTGCACTCTTAACTTCACTAGAATACCCATCATGTAATTTTTGTTCCCAATTATCAGAATGGTAATTTTTTAAATAATCGTAATATTTTGTATCAGACCCAGACCAAGAAAGTAAAGAATCTTGAAATTGTCTTCCGTTAAATAATGGATTAATTGTAGGTTGCATTAAAGTGTATGTTCCATGAGATGGATTTGCATCTCCCCAACTTTCTAGGTTATGGTTATCCGGACAAACATAATCCATCTTAGTTGCCGTTTCATCCATATATAATGAAGTAGAAACTTTCAGTCCAACTTTTGCAAGTCCTGTATTAAATTCATCCGCATTTGCCAAAGTGTAAGATGGATTTACATTATAAGTTATAAGTGCATCAATATTTCCTGCATTCATGTCAGAAATTAAAGTTGCAACATCAGTATCATTTCCTTTCTTTAAATAAGAAGGGGACGATAGAGTTAATGTGTTTTCATAATTTCCTAGAATATTATTAATAGCATTTACTAAAGTTTGAACTTGCGGCTCATTACTATTACAAACAACTAACGATTTTCCTTTATTATTTAAAAGGTCATTTGCTAATTTAGCAATTCTACTATCTGCTGTACTACCATTTAAGGCATTGTATAAGTTAGATAATAAACCAGCTTGTTCTGATGGCTTAATCTGAATTCTATCATCCGCATTAGAACCTGTAAGGCTTAAAGTAGATTCTACTTGATAATGCTTTGCCATCTTCCCGTTTTTTGGGTTTCTTGCAGCAGCATATTGAGTAGCATAATCAGTATTTAACCAGTTTCCTAAAAAGTCAGCTCCAAAAGAAACGATAACCTCAGCTTTATCAAAATTGTAAGTTGGCAATGCTCTTACACCAAATGAAGCTTCATTAGCATCCAACATTCCGCTATAAGAAACTGCATCCATTTGAATGTGCTTTACATTTCCATATTTTGCAGAAAAGTCAGCAATTAATTTTTCTGTAGTAGGACTGATAATAGTAGAAGATAAAATAGCAATATTTCCACCATTAGCAGCAATTTCATTTAATTTAGAAGTAATATCTGCATCAACTGTTTCCCAATCAGAATCTACTCCATCTTTCATAGGATTTCTTAATCTTGAAGAATCGTATAAAGATAAAACAGAAGATTGGATTCTAGCATTAACAGCAGTTTTGTTCGGATCAATTTTAATTGGTCTTCCTTCTCTTGTTTTTACTAAAACAGATGCGAAATCATGACCGTCATATATTGTAGATGCATAATAATTAGCAATCCCAGGAGTAATTTCTTCAGGTTTTACAACATAAGGAATAGCTTTATTAATAGGTGTTTCGCAAGCTGCAAGGGTTGCTGCTGCAGTAGTAAACCCTAAAAACTTTAAAAAGTCCCTACGGGAAGTGGAAGAAGATGACAAATCTTTATCGCCTAAAAACTCATCAACAGGGATTTCTTCCATAAATTCATTTTGTCTTAATTTTTCAACAATCGGATCGTTATTTAGCTCTGCTAAACCCTTCCAATATTTTTTTGCTTTTGTCATATTATATAGAAATTAAATCTAAATATTTTTTTAATAATGGCACTTACCACATTCCAAACCACCAATTTTATCAACTGTTATTTTTTGCCCAGCATATTTTTCTTTCATTTTCTCATGCATCAAAGTGTAGTAATCGTTACCCTCCATTTTTACTTCAGTCTCTTTATGACACTCAATACACCATCCCATTGTTAAATCATTTTCTTGTCTAACAACATCCATTTCTTCAATAGCACCATGACATTCTTGGCACTCAATTTTACCAACAGTAACATGCTGAGAGTGGTTAAAGTAAGATAAGTCAGGAAGATTATGAATTCTTACCCACTTAATTGGTTTTTGCTCGTACCCTTCAATGTAAGTTCTTGTTTTTACATCAAAACCAATAGCATCATAAATTTTTGCAATTTCAGTTTCTCCAGTAGTTGAGCCACTTGAAATATAAGTATGACAATTCATACATACATTTGCTGATGGAATGCCCGCCATTTTAGAGTTTCTTGCACCTGTATGACAGTAGTTACAATCAATACCATTATCACCAGCATGTATTTTATGAGAATAAGCAATAGGTTGTTCCGGCATATAATTAGTAGTAACGCCAACACCCATCATGGCATCAAATGCTACTTTTAATAAAATAATAAATACAACAAAAACAAGAGCAACTACCGCTGGGGAATTTGCCCAAATTGCTTTAAAGAAATTTTCTATTGTTTCAAAAACGGTTTCAGTTGGCTGTTGCAAACTTTCTTTTAAGCTATTTTTTACAGAGGTTAATACAAAAATTAGTAGTAATAATACAACAGCAACAATCAGTAATAATGTAGTACTACTCATTCCTTTTGATGTAGCTTCAGTTCCTACTTTAGCAGTTGCAACATCTTCTTCTACTTCAATAGCAAGATATTCTAATAAGGATTTCATTTCCTTGTCAGAAAAATCATAAGCCGTCATTGGAATATTATTGTACTCCTTAAAAATTGCTATAGCATCAGCATCTCCACTTGCAATAAGTTCTGATGAATTAGTAATCCAAGCAGAGAGCCAAGTAGCATCTCTTTTTTTGGTTATTCCTTCCAAATCAGGTCCGACCAAACGCCCATTTCCTATGGTATGACAAGCCGTACAATTTTGCTTGAATATTTGCTCTCCTTCTGTTTGTGCAAATGTATTTGTCGAGAGTAAAATTAAAACCGCAAGAAGCCCTAGGCGGTTTTTAAGGTCTTTTATTAGAATCATCTTTATTTTATGTATTCAATTTTCGGCTGCAAATTTAGAATTTTAATAATACCTAAATATGAGCAATATCATTATTTGGTATAATTTATAACTGTTCTAAATAGATGGCGTTTGATGTACTAATTTGAAGGTAAGAAGATGGGTTGTCTATTCATCCCAACTAAAAAAGAGGTTTCTGAATTCTATATCAAACAAAAGCCCATCACTTCATTATAAAAGCGTTCAGGGAATTGAGCATGCAGCCAATGCCCAGCACCATCAATAGTACAAATACTAAAATCAGAAAAATGCTTATTAATAAGTAATTCATCATCACTAGTAACATAATTGGAATTACCGCCTCTTATAAAATGAGTGGGAACATCAATTTTTCCAACAACAAAAGATGCTTCTTGTATATTACTTACTTTTTCTAATAGTACCTCAATATTAAAGCGCCAAGCAAATTCTTTATCCTTATTTCTATAAAGGTTTTTCAATAAAAATAAACGGATTCCTTTATCATCCAAAAACAAAGAAAGTGCAGCATCTACCTCTTCTCTTTTATTAAAATCTTCCAAAGGCAATTTATATAAAGTGGCTAATAAATTTTGATGGAAGTCAGTATTGTATTTTCTTGGAGCAATATCTGCAACTATCAGTTTCTCTATTTTATCAGGATAAGAAAAAGCTAATTTCATGCCCACTTTACCTCCCAAAGAATGTCCTAAAATTATGGGTTTTGTAATGTTATTATCAGCCATATATTCCAAAATATCCTCACACATTACATCATAATTAAAATCAGTTGAGTGTGGTGAACGACCATGATTCCTTAAATCAATTAAGTGAACTTTGCAATATTTAGCAAACTGTTTCCCTAAGGTATTCCAATTATCACTCATGCCAAAAAGTCCATGAATTACAATTAAATCCTGCCCTTTATCGCCATATTTTTTTGAAAATAATTTCATCTACAATAATCGTTTATACATCTGAATTGCATTTTCTAACCCTAAATAAAGAGCATCACTAATAAGAGCATGCCCAATAGAAACCTCAGCCAAATTAGGAATCTCCTGTGCGAAAAACTCTAAATTCTCCAAACTTAAATCATGTCCTGCATTTATCCCCAAGCCAAGTTCATTTGCTTTTTTGGCAGCCAAAACATAGGGAGCAATAGCTTTTTCTTTATCCTCAGTATAATTTGTAGCAAAATCTTCAGTATATAATTCTATCCTATCGCTACCACATAATTTTGCACCTTCAATCATTTCTAATTTTGGGTCAACAAAAATGGAAGTTCTAATTCCAGCTTCTTTAAACTCAGTAATAATTTCCTTTAAATAATCTTTAAATTTTAATATATCCCAACCCGCACAAGAAGTAATAACATCAGGCCCGTCAGGGACTAAAGTAACTTGTTCGGGTTTTACCGCAATCACCATTTTAATAAAATCTTCTGATGGGTAGCCCTCAATATTATATTCAGTAGTTATTATTGGTTTAATGTCATATACATCTTTATTAGTGATGTGCCTTTCATCAGGTCTAGGATGAATGGTAATTCCATCAGCACCAAATTTTTGACAATTAACTGCCGCTTCAACTACTGATGGTGTATTTCCTCCTCTAGCATTTCTGATAGTGGCAACCTTATTTATATTGACACTTAATTTTGTCATATTCTGAAAGCAAAAGTAAAAAATAGTATGTTTGCAATATGCAAGCAAGTGATTTAATTTCATCTTCATTGATTAATCTGCATCCTGATGATGATGGAAACAGAGCCTTATTTCTTATGGATGAACTTAGAGTGAATCATTTGGCTGTAGTTAGAAAAAACTTTTATTTGGGAATTCTTTCAGAAAAAGAGATTTTGAGCTGGGATAATCCTGATGAGTTTATTGAAGAACATCTGGCAGAGCTTTCTGCTCCATCTGTAATTGGTTCGCAACATTTATTCGATATTATTCAAGAAGTAGAGAGCAATAGTTTGAGTATTATTCCTGTTTTAGATGAAAAAAAATATTATTTGGGTTCTATAACAAATCGAAAATTACTCTATACTATTGCTAAAAGTTCGGCAGTACAAAGTGTTGGTGGTATTATTGTGCTTACAATGAATCAAAATGATTATTCCATGAGTGAAATTGCTCGAATTATTGAATCAAATGACGGAAAAATATTAAGTTCCTATATAACATCTACTCCAACTTCTACAGAAATGGAACTTACTATAAAAGTAAACAAAACCGATATAGATGCTATTATTAAAGATTTCGAGCGATTTGAATATAAGGTAATGGCATCCTACAAAGAAAGTAGTTTGCAAGATGATTTTACGGAAAGATATGAATCTTTAATGCGATACTTGAATCCCTAGAAAATGAAAAGGGTAATTATTTGGTTTTTTACATTCTTCATTTCTATTCTTTGCTTTTCGCAAGAGCAATATCAAATTACTGAGATTACAATAATTGGTAACAAAATTACAAAAAAAGAGATTATTTTAAGAGAGCTTACATTTGTAGTTGGAGAAAATACAAATAAAGAAAACTTACAATCTAAAATAAAACAAAGCAAGGAAAATCTTAACAATTTATCACTTTTCAACTTTATTGATATTAAAAGTGTTTTTTATCAATCAGAAGTAGTAATAATTATTAATGTGGTAGAGCAGTGGTATGTATGGCCTTATCCAATTTTTGAACTTTCAGAACGAAATTTTAATGTATGGTGGGATGAGTTTAAAGAAAGTAATTATTCCGATTTTTCCAGAACAAATTATGGCGTGTACTTGGTTTGGGAAAATTTTAGAGGACGAAATGAACTACTAAAAATCAAATACAGAAGAGGGTTTAAAGAACAGTATTTATTTAATTATAATATTCCGTATTTTAATAAACAAAAAACAATTGGGGTAAATGCTTTTGCACAGCTTTTCAGAAGAAAAAAATCTTTTTACAAAACAATTGATAATCAACTAATCTATTATGAGGATGCCGATTATACCTCTAAAGATTTTGAACTCCAAATAAGTTTGTTATATAGAAAAGGTACTCGGCACAAACACAAATTAAAACTTCAGTATTTCCAAAGCAATATAGCGGATTCTATTTCTTTAAATAATTCTAATTATCTAAGAAACACCAAAACAGAAGGAGGTTTTTACAGGTTTTCGTACCAATATGCAAATGAGCAAAGGGATTATGTTCAATACCCTTTGCATGGACATTATTTGCATTTTGAGCTTTCAAAAAACTTTGCAGGAACTAGCCCCGTAAATCATTTTGAGGCAGTGGGAAAAATTGAAAAATATATGAAAATTCAAAACCGACTTTTTATCGGATCAAGTTTTAAAGCAAAAATATCTTCTAATGGCTATCAGCCCTATTTTGCACAAAAAGCATTGGGATTTGATGATTATGTACGCACTTACGAATACTATGTGATAGATGGACAAAACTTTTGGCTTAGCAAAAATGCCATCAAATATGCACTTTTCGAAAAAACAAATTTTGAGCTTCCTTATGTAAAAATGTCGCAATTCAAAAAATCTCATTTTTCACTTTATGTCTCTGTTTTTTCTGATATGGGTTATGTAATTGACACCCAAAATAATATGGAAAATTCTTTAGCAAACAGCTTGCTTATTGGAAAAGGTATCAGTTTGGATTATGTAACTTATTACGATAAATTGTTAAGAATTGAGTATGGAATAAACAGATTAGGCGAAAAAGGTATATTTTTGCACTTTACAAATCCTTTTTAATTATGCGAATAGCATTATTTGGAACTCCATGTTCAGATCAATTTACTAAATACATTCAGCATTTGGTAAACCGATTAGAAGCCGAAAATGTTTCTATTTTAGTTTATGAAGATTATTTTTCTTTTCTAGAAAAAAAAGTAAAATTTATTCAGCAACCAAAAGTTTTTGATTCTTACGAAACGCTTAAAGATAATGCCGATTTTTTATTTAGTATTGGCGGAGATGGTACTTTGCTTGGATCTGTAACTTTGGTAAGAGATAGCAACATCCCTATAATGGGAATAAACACTGGTAGGCTTGGTTTTATTTCAAGTGTTTCTACCGACCAAATTGAATCGGCAATAACAGATGTGTTGAAAAAGAAATATCAAATTAAAAGCAGGACTTTGCTTAGTTTGGAAACGGAAAATAATTTATTTGGGAATGTTAATTTTGCTCTTAATGAAGTGTCAATTGTAAAAAAAGATACATCTTCCATGATTCGTATTGATGCTTTTTTGGATGATGAATTTTTAAATTCCTATTGGGCAGATGGCTTGGTTATCGCTACTCCAACTGGCTCTACTGGCTATTCCCTTAGTTGTGGCGGACCTATTATTCTTCCTGGTTCCGAAAATATTATTATTACACCTATTGCTCCGCATAATTTGAATGTACGACCAATTGTACTTACTGATAATAGTATGTTAAAATTAAAAGTAGTGGATAGGGACCAATTGGCATTGGTTTCTTTAGATTCTCGTTTCAGAGCTTTTGATTCTAGTATTACACTTATTATTAAAAAAGCTGATTTCAAGATAAACTTGGTAGAACCACAATCCCATTCTTTCATTTCTACTATCAGAAGTAAATTGATGTGGGGTATTGATAAAAGAAATTAACCGAATAAACCCCATAAAATTGAAATTACTTTATATTTGCCTGAGGAAAATTTTCACAAATTTATGATTAGAAAACTAAAAAATAATATCCAAAATACAAATCGAATTCTAGCAATTTTTTTGCTTTCTTTTTTGTTTTTTACTTCTAGTACAAATGCCCAAGTTGTTTCCTCAACTGAAATCGGGATTATGGCTGGGGGCTCTTATTATTTAGGAGATATTAATAGTAATCATTTTGATTATATGATGCCTTCTGGAGGGATAGTGGTGCGAAAAAATATTGATAGACGAATTACTATGAAGGGAGAATTGCTTTTGGGCTACATAAGAGCAAATGATAATAGAAATACAAATGATACCTCTTTGTTAAATAGAAATTTGCATTTTCGTTCGCCTATTTATGAGCTTTCGGGACAGGTAGAATTCAACTTTTTACCCTATGAAACAGGGAACTCTCTCTACCCTTGGACTCCTTTTATTTTTGCTGGCGTTTCACTTTTTAGGTTTAATCCACAAGCAGAAGCAAATAATGGGGAGTGGGTTGATTTACAGCCATTAGGAACTGAAGGGCAAGGAACAACTTCTTTTCCAGATAGAAAAAAATATGCACTTACTCAATTCTCCATTCCAATGGGAGGGGGGGTAAAAATTGCTGTAAATAAAACTTTCAATATAATTATTGAGTATGGAATCCGAAAAACATTTACTGATTATTTGGATGATATTAGTACAACTTATACAGGGCAAAACCTAATTGATATGAGCACATTAGCGATTGAAATGTCCGATAGAAATATAGATACTAAGAATTCTGATGGTGACCCTTACAAACCATGGGATTCTCAATGGCAATCTAGAGGGAAAGACACCCAAAGAGGAAACTCTAAAAATAATGATTGGTACACTTTTACTGGCATAACGCTTTCCTTTAAGCTTTTGTCAGAAACCACAAAGTGTAACTATTAATTCTTATTTTTTTAAATAAAATGGCTTTGATAGAGCAGATAGAAAAAGAAAATTTACCAAAGCATATTGCTATCACTATGGATGGTAATGGAAGATGGGCTGAAAAGAAAGGAAAATTCAGAGTTTTTGGTCACCAAAATGGAGTAAAAGCAGTTCGGGGAACTGTAGAAACAGCAGCAGAAATTGGCATAAAATACCTTACTCTTTATGCATTTTCAACAGAAAATTGGAATCGTTCAGAAAGGGAAGTAAATGCCCTTATGTCACTTCTTATTTCTACTATAAATAAGGAAACAAAAACTTTAATGAAAAATGATATACGCCTTCTTGCCATTGGAAATTTGCAGCAATTACCAAAAAAATGTTTGAAGGAGTTGGAAGAAGCTATAGAAAAAACTAAAAATAACAAACGAATGACACTTATCTTAGCTCTTAGTTATAGTGGAAGATGGGAAATTGTAAATGCTGTAAATAAGATTTTAAAGGAAAAGAATTCTAAAAAAGAATTAACGGAAGAAACTTTTCAGCAATATTTAAATACAAAAAGCGTTCCTGACCCTGAGCTTTTAATCAGAACATCTGGGGAGAAAAGAATAAGTAATTTTTTACTTTGGCAAATCGCCTATTGTGAATTATATTTTACCGATACTCTTTGGCCCGATTTTAGAAAAGAGGATTTAATTAATGCAATTATTGATTATCAAAAAAGAGAAAGACGGTTCGGTAAAAGTTAAGAAACAAATAAAAAACTAAACATTGAAAAAACAAATAATAATATTTATTGCCTTTTTATTGGCAATTACATCATTAAAAGCTCAAGTTTCCTTACACAAGGATTTATCGGCAATTGACTACTCCAATCCTACTGAATACATAATTGGTGGGATTACAATTTCTGGAACAAAATATTTGGATCATAATACACTTATTAGTATTTCTAGCTTAGAAGTTGGAGATAAAATAATTGTACCAGGAGAAAGTATTAGTTCTGCAATAAAAAAACTATGGAAGCAAGGTTTGTTTGCCGATATTAAAGTTTCGGCTACGAAAATTCAGGGTAATAGTATTTTTTTGGATTTTTATGTGGAAGAACACCCCCGACTTTCTAAATTCAAATTTGTTGGGAAACTAAAAAAATCGGACATTACTACCATAAAAGAAAAGTTGAAATTGATGAAGGGAAAAATCCTTACTCAAAATATTGTAAACAATAGCAATCAAAAAATAAAGGATTATTTTATTGAAAAAGGATTTTTGAATATTGAAGTAAATGCCAGACAAACTCCGGATTCAACTCTTGTTAATTCTGCTATTTTAGTCTTTACTATTAACAAAAAGAAGAAGGTAAAAATCAATGAAATTAAATTTATTGGACTAAAAGAAAGAGAAGTAAAAAAGAAAACCTTTTTTGGAAATGAGCAGCCCTATATCTTATCGGAAAGAAAACTAAAAAAAACAATGAAAGATACCAAAGAAAAAAAATGGTATAGAATTTTTAAGGCATCAAAATTTTTGGCTGATGCTTACAAAACCGATAAAAACAACATCATTACAAAATACAATGAAAAAGGGTTTAGGGATGCAAGGATAATTAGTGATACAACTTACTTAAATACCGAAAACACCTTAAATATTGAACTTACAATAGAGGAAGGAAACCCTTACTATTTTAGAAATGTTAGTTGGGTTGGAAATCAAAAATTTAGCAATGAACAATTAGATAAATTACTTGGGATAAAAAAGGGAGATATTTTTGATCAAAGCGTTTTAGATTCTCGACTTTTCGGAAATCCTAATGGAACGGATATTAGTTCTTTGTACTTAGATGATGGCTATCTTTTCTTTAATATTACTCCTGTTGAAATCGCTACAAATAACGATTCTATCGATTTGGAAGTGCGGATTTATGAAGGCAAACAAGCTCGACTTAATAAAGTAACAGTAATTGGAAATTCTAAAACCAACGACCATGTAGTAATGCGAGAGATAAGAACAAAACCGGGAGATTTGTTTAACCGATCGAATATTATTCGTTCGCAAAGAGAGTTGGCTCAATTGGGCTATTTTGATCCTGAGAAATTAAATGTGGATATTGATCCAGATCCTGTAAAACACACTGTAGATGTAAATTATATTGTAGCGGAAAAACCTTCTGATCAAATTAATTTGCAAGGTGGGTGGGGGGCAGGAAGAGTTGTTGGCTCATTGGGTTTGGTGTTTAATAATTTCTCGGCAAGGAATATCTTTAAGAAAAATGCTTGGTCACCACTGCCTTCTGGTGATGGGCAAAAACTATCCTTAACAGCATCTTCAAATGGGATTTATTATCAAAATTATAATATATCTTTTACCGAACCTTGGCTTGGCGGAAAAAAACCAACTTCCCTTACTTTTTCATTATATAAATCGGTTTCATCAAATGGGCAAACAGGAGAGAATAGAGAATCTATTGAAATTACTGGCGTAACAATTGGGCTTGGTAAACGACTAAAATTTCCAGATGATTATTTTACGCTTTTTCAGAATGTGAATTTCCAGCGATATGAATTAAACAATTCCCAATCTTTCTTTTCCTATTCTACTGGCTATTCCAATAATATGAGTTATGGTATTACCCTTGGCAGAAACTCAGTGGATCAACCTACTTTCCCAAGAAAAGGATCAAACTTTTCACTTAGTTTGAAAGTAACGCCTCCTTATTCTTTATTTGATGGTGTAGATGATTATTCTATTTTAGAAGATCAAGAAAAATACAAATGGATTGAGTATTACAAATGGAAATACAAATCCTCATGGTTCACTGCTTTTACTGATAAGCTTGTATTAGGTACTCGAATTGAAATGGGGCTTTTAGGAGCTTATAATAATGATTTGGGGATTTCTCCTTTTGAAAGATATTATGTGGGGGGAGATGGCTTATCAGGTTATGGAAGAATAATGGATGGTCGTGAATTGGTGGCTTTAAGAGGTTATTCTAATAACTCTCTATCTCCTTCTACTGGAGGAACAATCTATAATAAATATACAGCAGAATTAAGGTATGCCGTTAGCTTAAATCCAACCTCTACGGTTTATGTTTTAGGATTTTTGGAAGCTGGTGATGCTTGGAATAATTTTGACACTTTTAATCCGTTTCAAGTAAAGAGATCTGCAGGATTTGGTGTTAGAATTATGCTGCCCATGTTTGGTTTAATGGGCTTGGATTATGGTTGGGGGTATGATGATATTATTGGAAATCCGGATGCCAATGGCGGACAGTTCCATTTTTCAATTGGACAACAGTTTTAATTTATATATTTGTAAACTTTTAAAATTTATTTATAATGAAAAAAACACTTTTAATTTTAATAAGCTCTTTAATTCTTTCAGTAGGTAGTTATGCTCAAAAGTTTGCTTATGTGGATACGGATTATATCTTGAATAATATTCCTGAATTTAATCAGGCACAAGACAAATTAGATGAAATTTCAAAGCAGTGGCAAGAGGAGATTGAAGCCATTTATGCTGATGTAGATAAGATGTATCGAGACTATCAAATACAAGAAGTTTTACTTACAGATGAGATGAAGAAAAAAAGAGAAGAAGCGATTATTGCAAAGGAAAAATCGGCTAAAGATTTACAGAAAAAACGATTCGGTCCAGATGGAGATTTGTACGGGAAAAGACAGGAACTCATAAAACCTCTGCAAGATAAGGTTTATGATGCCATTCAGCAGTTGGCAGCCAATAGCAAATATGCAGTAATTTTTGATAGTTCAAGCGATTTAATAATGCTCTACTCAAACCCAAACTTAGATAAAAGCGATAAGATTTTAAAAAATATGGGCTACATAGGAAAATAAAAACTAATATTAATACAAAAACAAATCAAAAAATGAAACAATTAATTATTTTAAGCTTTTTAGCACTTTTAAGCTTTAGCACTTTAGCACAAAACAAATTTGGCTATATCGATTCTAGCGAGTTATTGTCCTTGATGCCAGAGAAGAAAACTGCAGAAGGAGAATTGCAAACTTTTGCTAAAAGTTTAGAATCGCAATTGGGTGCTATGCAAGCGGAATACCAAGCGTCTGTGCAGGATTACCAAGCAAATGAAACAGCATACACTGACTTAGTAAAACAAGATAAAATAGCTGAAATTACTGGATTAGAGCAGAGAATACAGGCTTTTCAACAAAATGCACAACAAGCATTGCAAACTAAAGAACAAGAATTATTAGAACCAATTTTAACAAAAGCAAGAACTGCTATTGAAGATGTTGCTACTGAAGGCAAGTTTACTTATATTTTTGATTCCAGCATGGGGAGTATCCTTTATGCAGATGAAAATGAAAATGTTTTACCTCTTGTTAAAAAGAAATTAGGGCTTTAATAAAACTAAAATTCAGATATTGAAAAGCACCCTTTGTGGTGCTTTTTTTATACTTTTATCTCATGAAAAAATTTCCTATTGGAATATTTGATTCTGGCATTGGCGGACTTACTGTTGCCCATGCTTTGAAGGAAAAACTCCCCAATGAATCTATTATTTATTTTGGAGATACCGAACATTTGCCTTATGGTGAAAAATCTGCTGAGGCACTACGAAATTACTCTAAAAGAATTGCGAAATTTCTTCTTGAAAAAAACTGTAAATGTATTGTGATAGCTTGTAATAGTGCCTCATCAGTTGCTTTTGAGATTATAAAGAAAACAGTTAAAAATATTCCTGTTTTTAATGTGATTGACCCAGTAATAGAGAAAGTGGCTAACAGTTGTAATGCCTGTAAAGTTGGCGTAATCGGAACAAAAGCCACCATTAGTTCAAATATTTATAAAAGTAAAATAAATGCAAAATGTCCTAAAGCAATAGTTTCTGCACTAGCTACACCTCTTTTGGCGCCTATGATTGAAGAAAAATTTATAGGTGGAGACATCAGTAAAAAGATTATTGCAAATTATTTGTCCAATAAAAAATTGCACGGAATTGATCAGTTAATATTGGCTTGCACACATTATCCGCTTATTTACAAAGAAATCAGAGATTACTATAAAGGGGAAATAAGTGTTATTAATTCGACAAATATTGTTGCCGAGCATATTGCAACAGAATTAAAAGATAAAAATCTGCTAAATGAAACTCAAAAAAGAGAGCGTCATTTTTATGTTTCTAATTACACCAAGGCATTTGAAAAAAGTGCTAAATTCTTTTTTCAAGAAGACATAAAATTAGAGGAAGTGAATTTGTTTGTTTAAATATTTGATGTGTTTGCAAACTTTGTAAAGCAAATTTTTTGATTATACAAAATATTAGTTCCTAGGTACTTTTGCCTAAAAATTTATTCTTGAAACCAAGAAGAATACATCACATAGTTATCAGAAATTCCTTCTGTTAATCGAGCAGTTTGTTCCTGATTTAAATCCTTTACTTTTTTGGCAGGAACACCTGCATAAATTGTTCCTGATTCCACATGAGTTCCTTCTAAAACTACTGCTCCTGCAGCAATAATTGAATTACTTTCTACTACCACTCCATCCATTACTATTGCACCCATTCCAATAAGTACATTATCCTTTATTCTGCACCCATGCACCAAGGCATTATGCCCAACAGAAACATTATTCCCTAAAATTGTATTGGCCTTTTTGTAAGTGCAATGTATAACTGCACCATCTTGTATATTCACTTTATTGCCAATTTCTATAGAATTTACATCTCCCCTAACCACAGCCGAGAACCATACACTACAATTGTCCCCCATCTTTACTTCCCCAACAACAGTTGCATTTTCTGCCAAATAAACATCCTTACCAAAAGTTGGTGATTTACCTTTTACACTTTTTATTAATGCCATAGTATTTTTGTTTGTATTTTTGTACAAAAGTAAACATTATGAATTATAGTATATATGCCGAAAGCACTCCAAATCCAGAAGTGATGAAATTTGTTGCAAACAGAATGTTAGCTGATAAAAGTATTGAGATGAACTCTCTAGCAGAAGCAAAAGGAATTTCAATTGCGGAGGCATTATTCAACTTTCCGTTTGTTAAAAGTATTTACCTTAGTTCAAATTTTATTTCTATAACAAAAATAGATGCAATACAATGGGAGGGTATAGCAATGCAGTTAAGAATTTTTATTGCTGACCATTTAAATAGTAATAAACTAAAAAATTATACTGAGCATATTACAACTGAAAATAAAGTAATTGTTAAGGATGCTGAAACAAAAAAAATGATTTCTAAAGAATTTTCAGATGATGAAAAAGTAGTAGAAGCTCTTTTAAATGAATATATAAAACCAGCTGTTGAAGGTGATGGAGGTGCAATTACTTTAAACTATTATAAAGATAATATAGTTTGTGTTGATTTAAAAGGGGCTTGTAGCGGATGCCCATCTGCAACCTCCACACTAAAAGGAGGAATTGAAAGCCTATTAAAACAAAAATTAAACCCAGATGTTGAGGTAATAGCCAATGAAACATAAATTTCTTTTCCTATTTGTATTTGTAGTTTCATTAAGTTTAAAATCACAGAACAGAACAACTTTTGGTTTGCAATACAAACCCATTGTTCCAGCAGCATATTTTAATTCATCTGGAGAAAGTAAAATGATAAATGGATACAGCTTTACTTTAACTCCTAAATACAGCAACTCATTTGGGATGATAATAAAGCACCAAATAAATGCTGTTTTTTCCATTGAATCTGGATTAAACTACATACAAAGAAATTATAGATTAAAAGGATATAATAATAAAATTGGGTTTAATGATTTTACCGATTTTGGAATGAGATCATACGAATTACCGATTCAATTACTTGCCTATGTAAGAGCATCAGAAAAATGGTATCTTAATGTTGCTTTTGGAATATCAAACAATATTTTGGCTTCTAATATTTTTTCTTATGGAGAAGAAAATCAAAACTTTTTTCAGAATACTTACAGAAAAAGTGGTGGTTACAGAGCGTTACTCGCTAATATCGGAATGGAATACCGAACAGAAAAAAAAGGTTTTTTCTATTTTGGAACTAGCCTGCATAGGCCTTGGAAAACAATAGGTATGATTTACCCAGAATATAATGATAACACGAATATCTTTAATGATGACACTGAGTTTTCGTTAGATATTTTTGGGGCTTTTGTAACTTTAGATTTCAGATACTTTTTTGCAAAATAAAAAAAGGAAGCATTTGCTTCCCTTTTCAAAAATAAACACACTTTATATTAAGCGTGCAGCTTATCTTTTTTTGCTAACAATTCATCTTCTGTTTCTTCATTATCTTCATCAGGAACACAACAATCAACAGGACAAACCGCCTCACAAGCTGGCTCATCATTAAATCCTTTACACTCTGTACATTTATCAGTCGCTATATAAAAGAACTCATCAGAAAAACCTCCATCCTCATGTTCTTGATCATCTTCCATAGTTGTTCCGTCTGAAAACTTCCAAGCTTCTTCTGGAGCGTAAATTGCATTGTTAGGACATTCGGGTTCGCATGCTTCACAATTGATACAGTCATCAGTAATTTTAATTGCCATTTTTATTTTATTGGTTAAATTATACTTGCAAAAGTATAGAATTTTTCAATGACAAAGCATACAATTAGAATTTTTTTCCATTCTAAATAGTCTAATTTCATTCTTGTTAAAAAACCTTAAAAAAAGTTTAAAAAAAAGGGATTAAATAGTTGAAGCTATGTATTTTTGCCTGCAATTTATAACTCAACTTAAATACAAATGAGTACAAAAAATAATGCTGTAGATCTTGAGAAAGTAGTAATCAAGTTTGCAGGAGATTCCGGAGACGGAATGCAATTAACAGGAACACAATTTACCGACACATCCGCACTTTTAGGGAATGATTTAGCAACTTTCCCAGATTATCCAGCAGAAATTAGAGCCCCTATAGGGACAGTAGCAGGGGTTTCTGGGTTTCAAGTTCATATTGGAAATGTTGAAATTAATACGCCAGGAGACATTGCTGATGTATTAGTTGCAATGAACCCTGCTGCACTTAAAGCAAATAGAGTTTGGATTAAAGATGGCGGAACTATAATTGTAAATTCTGATTCTTTTACTAAAAAAGATTTAGAAAAAGCAGGCTATCAAACCAACCCTTTAGAAGATGAAACTTTTGATGCCTATAATCTTGTGCAAGCTCCAATTACATCTTTAACCAGAGAAACGCTAAAAGATTCTGGCTTAGATGGGAAAAGCATTGGAAGAAGTAAAAATATGTTTGCCTTAGGAATGGTTTACTGGATGTTTAACAGACCAATGGAGCAAACAGAAAATTTCTTAAATGCAAAATTTGCAAAAAAACCTTTAATTGTTGAATCCAACATTAAAGTTTTACATGCTGGTTATAATTTTGCTGACACAATTGAGGCTTTACCTTCATCATATACTGTTGCAAAAGCAGATATTGATAAAGGAACTTATAGAAATATAATGGGGAACCAAGCAACTGCTTGGGGATTTATTGCAGCTGCTGAAAAATCGGGCAAAGAATTATTTTTAGGATCTTACCCTATTACTCCTGCAACTGATATTTTACATGAATTAGCAAAACATAAAAACTTGGGGGTTAAAACTTTTCAAGCAGAAGATGAAATTGCTGGAATTTGCTCTGCAATTGGAGCTAGTTTTGCTGGAGATTTAGCAATTACTACAACTTCTGGCCCTGGTTTAGCCCTGAAAGGTGAGGCTTTAGGACTAGCAATGATTGCAGAATTACCACTTGTTGTTGTAAATGTTCAAAGAGGAGGTCCTTCAACAGGATTGCCGACAAAAACCGAGCAATCTGATTTATTACAAGCGCTTTATGGAAGAAATGGAGAAAGTCCTGTAGTAGTAGTAGCAGCAAGCACTCCGTCAAATTGTTTTGATTGGGCTTTTGAAGCTTCCAGATTAGCATTAGAGCACAATACCCCAGTAGTTTTATTAACTGATGGGTATCTAGGAAACGGAGCTGGTCCTTGGAAAATTCGTTCTGTAAAGGATATGCCAAACATCAATCCATTAGTAGCAACTCAAGGAGAAGATTGGCAACCCTACGCAAGAGATGTAGAAAAACTTGCAAGAAAACACGCAATTCCAGGAACGAAAGGACTAGAACACAGATTAGGTGGTTTAGAAAAAGATGAGCTTACAGGAAATGTCTCTTACGACCCAGACAATCATGAAGTAATGTGTAGCCTTAGAGCAGAAAAAGTAGAAAGAGTTACTAATTTTATTCCTAATCAGGAAATTTTTGGGGATGAGAAAGGAGATGTATTAGTTGTTGGGTGGGGAGGAACTTACGGCTCCCTCTACACAGCAGTAAAAGAATTAAGAGAAGAAGGAAAAGATGTTTCTCTTGCACACTTTAACTACATCAACCCTCTTCCAAAAAATACAGCAGAGATTTTTTCAAACTATAAAACTATTGTAGTCTGTGAAATAAATAAAGGGCAGTTTGTAAGTCTTTTAAGAATGAAACACCCTGAATTTAAATATGAACAATTCAATCATATACAAGGTTTACCATTTAAAACAACAGAATTAAAAGAACACTTTAACACTTTATTATCATAATTATGTCAGAATTAGAAGTTAAAACATTAACAAATAAAGATTTCACATCCGACCAAGAAGTAAAGTGGTGTCCTGGTTGTGGGGATTATGCAATTTTAAGATCAATGCAAAAAGCATTGCCTCAACTAGAAACAAATAAAGAGGATTATGTGTTTATTGCAGGAATTGGCTGTTCATCTCGTTTTCCTTATTATATGAATACTTACGGATTTCATACGATACATGGTAGAGCTCCAGCAATTGCAACAGGAGTAAAATTAGCAAATCCTAAATTAAAAGTATGGCAAATTACCGGTGATGGTGATGCTTTAGCAATTGGAGGAAATCATTTTATACATGCTATTAGAAGAAATATTGACATCAATATTATCTTATTTAACAATGAGATTTATGGGCTTACAAAAGGTCAGTTTTCACCCACCTCACAAAAAGGAATTAAAACAAAATCTAATCCTCACGGAACAACAGATAATCCTTTTATCCCTGTAAAATTAGCTTTAGGGTGTGGAAGTACTTTTATTTCTAGAGTTCCTGATACTAACCCAAAAGCAATGCAAGCTGTATTTTTAGCTGCTGAAAATCATAGAGGAACTTCTTTGGTAGAAATCCTACAAAACTGTGTTATTTTTAATGACAAAATACATGGTGCAGTTACTGGGAAAGATGTAAAAAAAGACATGCAACTTTGGCTTGAGGATGGAAAACCAATGATTTTTGGCTCTGAAATGAATAAAGGAATTATTCTTAACGGATTAAAGTTAGAAGTAGTAACTATTGGTGAAAATGGAATTACTGAAGAAGACATTTTAGTGCATGATGAAAAAGAAAATGACATTACTTTACACATGATGTTAGCTACTATGAGTGCTCCCGAATTTCCTGTTGCAATGGGGGTGATTAGAGCGGTAGAACAATTAACATATGATGATGGAATGGCGAGTCAACTTGAAGAAAATATTAAAAATACTAAGTTCAAAACTTCTGATGATTTATTCAATAGTGGAGATACTTGGGTGGTGAATTAAAAATAGTTTTTGCCTTTGTTTTAGGAGCAACTGAGCGAATTCTTTCTAAAATCTAAGTAATTTTAACACCTTTTGCTCATCATTTATTTTAAGATGAACAAAATAGATTCCTTTTTCAACTACATCAATAAATAATAATTGGTTTCCTGCTGCTAAATTATTGAAATATTCTTCATCTATTAATTGGCCTAATTCATTAAATATTTGAATTGTAACAACTGATTTCCTATTAAGATTTAACTCCAAATAACTGATTCCATTACTTGGATTGGGATACAGCTTTGCACTAACAGTCGTAAATTCTTGAACTACTAATGAGCATCTAATTCTCCTTCTAGTAATTGTTCAATACCTCTTGAATGTAAATGTTCCATAAAGGAGGTTAATTCATCTCTTGTTTTAAATTGTTTGAGGAAATCCCCATTTAATAAGTCATCTTTGTTCATAGTGGTAAATTTAAAATTATAAAATTAGTTTATTTTTTAAACTTACACACTTTATGGGTTAGTGCCAGAGAAATAATGCGTCTTCAAACAATTGATCTTCAATTGAAATATTATTTTTTAATGACTTTATCTTTATATCATGATACCAATCCTTATTATTTTTTATCTTATCTATTTGTAAGTTTATTTTTGAGAACATATTCTCTAAGATAGATAAATAATCTAGATTAAAAGTTGTACGTCTCTGTATTGCTTTTCGCATAATTTTCTCTGCTTGTTGAGGATTTTCCTCAAATCGATTAAGCATATCGTTTAAAATCATCTTTTGTTTTTCACTTGATAAGTCAGAAACACTATTTGCCCATCCTTTAAAAATTGTTTTTAAGTATAAATCATAATTATCATTAGTCTCCTTTCTTTTTTGAAAAGGAAGAACTAGACTGTTTAAAATAATATCCAATGCTTGGATATAATTCTTTTCATTATATAATATTGCTGCTAAGTTAATTCGTACTTCTTTAAATGTTGGATTTACTCTAAGAGCCTCTAAATAAAACTGTTTTGCTTTAAGATGATTTCCTGTCATTTCATAAGAACTTGCTAAATTATTGAGGACATGTTCATGATATGGATGAACCTTATATGCTTCTTTAAAATCCTTCAAAGCTAGATTAGATCTTTGTTGATTAAAATAGGCAACACCCCTATACCATAATAATGGAGTTGATGTGTTCTCTAACTCATAATATGTTTTATTATATGCTTTGTCGATATTTCCTACTACGCTACTCCAATCTTGTTTAGCTTGAAAATTAATTGCATTAGTAGCATACACTTCTCCTTGGTATCTAACAACAGCTACATAAATCACAAAAAATACAACCCCTAAGAAAGAAAAATTTAACCACTTTGGTAAAAGTTCTTTTTTATATCCCGTGTGTTTTAATTTTCCTGCTATAATTATTGCTGCTAGAAAGAAAAAGATAATATTATGAGAGAATCTCTCCAGTGGGAAATCCACCAAGCTGATGAAAGAGAATCCAATGAAAGTTGCGAAAAGTAAAGAATAAAATAAACTTGATTTTTTATTATTCTTATGCAAATAGTATGAATCTCTTAACAATATTAAGAAAATCAGAATGAATGAGATTCCTGGAATAAGACCTCCTTCTGCAAATACCCACAAAAAATCATTGTGAGGTCGCTGAGCATAATTTGTTCCAAATGAATCAAAATATAATCCATACTTTGGAATTGTCAATCGCCAATTACCCGGGCCTACACCTAATAATGGATTCTTAGATATCAAATAAAAAGAGCTTTTATAAAGTTTATATCTTAAACTATTTTTATAATCTAATGCTGTGTGCATCTCATGAACAAGCGCATCATACCGATCTGTATATTTTAATATCGTAAAAAAAAGTGAGAGCCCAACTATTACTGAACCCAATAAAAGAGAAAGCTGTTTTAATTTTATTTGTGATTTATATACTATGGCGATAGTGATTACAAATAAACCCAAAGCAACAAATACTGCTCTTGTTTGTGTTTGCAAAATAATTAATAACATACAAGCAAGTAAGACAATGCTTAATAACCTCCATAGTTTCTTGCCAACTCTTATTAAATAAATCACAAAGGGTAGGGTTAAAAAAAGTATAGATGATAGCAAATTCTTATGTCCCATAGTGCCTGAAATATTGTCAAATGCAATATTTCTTTGCAATGGATTCTCTATTAAATTAATTCGTTCAAAATATAAGAAAAATTGAAAGATGTAGATTGATGATGCTAAGAAAGAAAATAATACAAACGATTTGATAAATTCCTTAAAGCCATATTCTAATACTAGATGTGTCGAAATAATCATAAATAAATAAAGCAGCAACATCTTTGACAAAATATAAATAGATTCAGAACCAAAACCATGATAAAAAGTAGAAACAAGATATCCTACAATAAGGATAAGAAAAGCAATTGCTAATGGATGAAAAAGAACAGCCTTGCAAATCTTCTTGTTGTTAATTAAAAACAGGAGTAATGAAAGTGCAACAAAAATAGATAACACTAAGAACCTTATATGTAAAGTTGGGTCAGTAGTTGAGAATGAAACTAATAATGGAATAAGTACTATAAATACCTGTAAGATCCTTTTCATATTAAGAATATAAAAATTGAATCAAAAGAAATACGATTATTCTAAAAACTTGACTTATTCAATAAACTGTTTTTTCTTTACCGTTCCATCATCATAGATGTAGAATAAAGTAGTTTTTCGGTTTGACGTTAGACTTACTTTTCTGCCAAGAGCATCTATTATTTTAACCAACTTCTTATTAGTTAAATTATAATCTTCAATATTAGATCCAGATCCAACATTAATACTTAAACATAGTGTGTCTAACGGACATAACTGCGACCCAACTAATTCTACAACACATACGTCAAATACCCCAGCAGTATTCCCCCATTGGATATCAATAGAGTTTGTTCCTTGTCCACTTACTATTGCTCCTGCAGCATTGAACCAGGTAAAAGTTGACCCTAAAACTTGAGAGACAGAATATGTTTCCATAGATGAAAGGGCTGGTTGTGTATTTCCTAAAATCATAGTGGCAGCAGTAGTAGGGGCGGTTACTTCAAAACCATTACTTAATACACCCGTGGAGCTGTATGGTGGGTAAATAACATTTGAATTGTGTACTACTACATCATACAATCCTGTCGGTACATTACTTGGTATAGTTACATCAGCTAAGATAGTATTAGACGAATGGGAAGTAACAGCGCCATAAAAAGTGGTAGATGAAGTTGTCTGAGTAAATGATAAATCTGGAACAAAGGAAGTTCCGGAAAACTGGCCAAGATAGGAGCCACTTATAGTGACAGAAAGTGTTTCACAGTTCTCTCCACTATTTGGAACAATAGAATTAACAATAACAGTTTGTGCATTTGCAATTCCAAAAACACAAATAAATAATAAAGTAAACAATTTTTTCATAAAACAATGATTTTTATTTTTTTCATTTTAATGACAAGTAACCCTTTATCGCCACTTTGAAAAATATTTCTTTGCAAATATATGTAAAATTTCTTACGATTTCACAAGAAATCGTAACTAACTAACTAACTAACTAACTAACAGTAAGATACTCTATGTTTAAGGTTACTAGTTTGTTCGTAATCTAAATAAAGTGTAAGCTAGGTTGCGAATTCTTTCTAAAATCTAAGTAATTTTAACACCTTTTGCTCATCATTTATTTTAAGATGAACAAAATAGATTCCTTTTTCAACTACATCAATAAATAATAATTGGTTTCCTGCTGCTAAATTATTGAAATATTCTTCATCTATTAATTGGCCTAATTCATTAAATATTTGAATTGTAACAACTGATTTCCTATTAAGATTTAACTCCAAATAACTGATTCCATTACTTGGATTGGGATACAGTTTTGCACTAAAAGTCGTAAATTCTTGAACTACTAGTGGGTTATTTACCTTCATCCAAATAGGATTGGTAAAACAATAGAAACTCTCCTGAGAAAGTCTATGTATATGTTCCACTCCTTGATACTGTTTCTTAGTTTTAAGCTCAAAAGAAAATTGCAACCATTGTTCACTTACTATCTCATTAATCATTAACGAATCAATTATATCGGATAAATCAAAAACATACTGATTTAAACCAATTGCATTTTGAATATTTAAACTTATGCTGTATTTTTCATTAGCTGTCTGCAAGTGCATTTTTAGATACTCTACACTTCCATAAAATGATGTTGTGTTTACATTTATTATCAATTCAGAGTTCTTATAATTACCCCAACTTATTACAGAATCTTCTCCAATAATTAAATCCTTATTTTGAGTAGCTGAAAGGGAAATAAAAGCTTCAACTAAGGGTCCGTCTGAGATAATTGCATGTCCATTTTTAAGCTGCTTAAGTATAGCTGATCCTTGATTTCCCATTCCCTGCTCAGAGTAAACCAAAGTAGTTAATTTCCCTAATGCATTATTATGCATCTCTCCAACCTGCATAAAATCATCTGTATTACTATAATTAAAAGAGCCATGCGCATCACTACCTGCCGAATAAAAGAATTTCCAATTTTCCAGATTTGTATTTTGATTTTTTAATATTAACCCTTTTCGATTTATAAAATCCACTACTTCCATGCTTTGCCTAAACCTATTCAGATAATAATTTTCTGTATTTGTATCGGCTAAAACAAATGCAGTGCTATCTGATGTATGAAAAATATCCCATGGATTTTGTTGATCTCCAGTTGCTGTCAAATTGTGTTTTACATTCCAAATTTGCCCTCCCTTTAAGGATTCATGAATTAAATAATTTGAGTTTGCTGAGAACACATCAGAAAGAAAATTTGTGTCATTACAAGATACCAAACCTATACTTGAATATGAGGAATCATTAGCTGTAAAATTGCTGTCAGAAAGATTCCACAAACCTCCATTAATAGGAAAATCTGGCAGCTTATCTCCATTAGCAAAAGGATGAGCTGCATAAGCAAAACCACCAAAATCTGAAAGCGTATCTAGCACATCAACTAAACTAACATTTGTAGGTGTCAAATCTCCATGACCATCTCCTAAAAAGGGGAAAATTACAGGATTATTAGGACTAGGATAGGCAAGCATATGAACTAATTGCTGTTGACTATTATTTACTGCAACTTCCTGCCCTTTAATAAAAACAAAGGAAGAATCACTAGAGTTGCTCAAAAAAACATCTGTTTCTAGCTGACTCCAATTATTATTTATTGATGTTCCGTAATTATCAAAATCTGAGGTATGGTCAGTAGTAGTAATCCAATCAAGTCCAATATTCTTTGCTGCTGTTTTAGTCATGGATAATGGCAAGCCAATTTCTGCTGAATTTTGTGTGTAAACAGAATGAACATGCACATCACCTCTGTACCAATTGATTAATGAAGGTATATTTTCACTATCTCTAAACACCCTCAGTCTTGTGTATCTATCTATACCTCCATTGATTATAAACTCTATATCAATATCAATAACATCATCAAATCCAATTAAATAGTTTGGATGAATCATAAATGTAAAATACCAATATTCTGCATCAATATGCGTATAAGTACAGGAGAACCAACTGCAAGTATCTGAATTAAATGCTATACTATAATTAGATGAAGAACTACTTAATGAGCTATCAAAATCTTGAATATCTAAATCCGAATTAAAAATAGATTTATCTACAAAAAGTTGCTGAAAGTTGTTGTTAAATAAGGTGTCAAAAAGAAAAATATTACCAAAACTTGTATCTGATGCATTCTTAATCCGAATATTTATTGCCTCTAAATCAATAGAGTATCCAAAAGATGAAGCATCATGAGCAAAAACATGAATAGGAACCGAATTAACATTTCCATTGATATCGAACTTATTCATTCTCCAAGGAGCATCCGCAAATATCTCAGAACCGAGTTTATTTACTTGCTTGTCATCTTTCTTTTTATCATGATGCTCTTTATCATGTGAGAAAGCAGAAATAACACTAAAAATAAAAACAAAAAGTATTAAATTATTTTTTTTCATAAGGAAATGCAAAGGTATAAAAAAACAAAAACGGGAGACTATCTTTCGATAACCTCCCGCTATGTACACAGGACGAGTCAGTTCTTGAACTTTTATATAAAGACCTTCTTCTACTCTACGACCTAAGAATACCCCTTACACAAGAAGGATTAAGTAATTACCCAATAAACCCACATTTTCTTAGAGATAAACGGACTAATACATTACTACAGTAAAGGAATTAAACTATAATAGATTAAAATAGAATGGCAAATACAACAGGAAAGAAATATGGTGGAAGACAAAAAGGCACACCAAATAGATTAACAAAAGAATTAAGGACAATCTTAAAAGATGTTCTATATAATGAATTAGAAAAGATTGAAGAGTTATTGGAGTCTTTAGAGCCTAAAGAAAGATTAGAGTTAGTGATTAAGATATTACCCTTTATACTACCAAAAGTGGACAAAATCGGACACACCTATAATGAGCCTTTTGATGCAGGTTTTTTTTAGGCAGCCAATCCTTCAAAGAAGGTGTTTACGAAAACCATAATTCTATCTATTACTCTGTCCTTTGTTATTATCTTCTCTTTAAGCATTAATTTAGTATTAATGGCATCTGAAACCTTATAGTCCATTTCAGGAACTTGACCTGAATACAGATACTCTTCAACAATTGC
>JACKQG010001079.1_pt1 | contig 38394 bp, 28 predicted proteins | sample 8237621 | NCBI WGS metagenome assembly JACKQG01 (sample SAMN15677084, study PRJNA649215) | marine metagenome | biome: marine; feature: Black Sea; material: saline water; isolation source: suspended particulate matter (SPM) from the Black Sea western gyre | collected 2013-06-09/2013-06-10 | depth... | reverse complement strand
CAACAAAGGTAGAAAACCTGAAAGGCCTAGGGGTTTGAAGAAAAAACTCGATAGAGAGTTTTTGGGAACGCCGGCTCACCATCAATAAGAAGTGTATGCATTCAGGTATCCTTCTCTGTTGGCTATCGGTAGTCACCGGTGAGGTTGAACCCTGCCCAGTATGAAGGGTGCGGGTAGAGACGCTTGACCAGTAGTTGGGCTTTTCTCAGGCTTTCGGCCTTGTTTTCTCTGTTGTAATTCCTGTAAAAGTGTTTGATCAACACAGCCGTGGAGATGTCGCTCACTCTCCACAAGGAGGAAAGAATAGACTGTGTACCGGCGTAAATAAAAGCTCGGTTGAGCCCCACCAATTCATCGCCTCCGACAATATCCCCCAGTCCGGTTTGGCATGCGCTCAAGGTTACAATATCCGCATTGATCTCCAGTCCAAACACTTCGTTCACCTCAAAGTTACCATCTTCCGTTGCAGAACGTGCCAGCTTTAACGATGAAAACAAGGGATTAACCGGGTCGAACTCGCCATGCGAAGCAATATGTATGATCTGGTATTCGCTGATATGTTCCTGGAGCCAGCTCTCTGTGGCGTTCTCGCGGGTAAAAACATCAACCTGCGGGAAATCCCATTTAATGGAGTTGGCCTCCATTTCCGCCAGGGGCAGATCATAATTAAAGTCACCCAGGTCCGGATTCCCCAATGCCAGAACTTTGATATCCCGACTTCGTTTTGTCAGCACCTTAAATGTAAATTGCATGACCGAGGCACTCGGGGAATAAAACAGCGGATATTTTTCAACCAGATAACCCTGTTCATCTCTCAAAGAAGAAAAAGAAATATAATGCAGGTGGCCGTGGGGAACAATTCCTAAAATTCTTTTTCCTTCAATAAATGGCTCCACCGGTTTGATCAGCAGGGAATGCAGGCGTTTAGCCTGTTCTTCGACCGGTGCCAGTTTTTGAATACGTCCGCGATAATCGGCAATCAAACTGTTCAGCCGCTTCTCTTCCAAAGGAACGCGGGCAACCTCAATATTATTTTTAGTGACCACCCAGGCCACCAGTTCGCTTTTCGTCACCATGTATTCCACCAGCGCCACCGAATCTTCCAACAAACCCTGTAATGCTCTGAGGCTTATCGCATCGACCGTGACAAAGCTGGAAATTTCCGGGCTCTGCTCCTTGGCATCGATCAACAGGTCCTGGTAACGGCTTCTGGCTTTCACCAGTTCTTCTGCCAGTTTTTCCCTGTCCTCCTCCAGGCCATTACTACGAGCCGCCGTCAGCGACTCTTCAGCTTTTCGGATCGCTTGTTTTTGCAGAGTCAAGGCTTCATACAAACTCCGACTGACATCGTTCTTCAGGCTGATTTTCTGGTTTCCTAACAGGTCAATAAAGCTTCTCGATTTTGCGCGTTCGGCGAATTGAAAGGACTCTTCAACCTTTCCCACATTCAAAAGCAGGAGAATCAGTTCTTTATAAACATCCTGCTTGTCAGTCAAGAATCCGTTCTGGAATTCCTCAACCTTGATGGCCGCACGCAGAGCGTCCACCACGGACACCGCTTTTTTGTACGACTCTACGGCCTGCTCATTTTTCCCTAATTGAATGAAAGCAAACCCTTCTCCTCGCAAAGCTCGCCATGAGACCTCTTTAACATTGATGCGGTCAGAGAGTTCGAAGGTTTTCCGAAACAAAGCAACTGCCGGTTCCCACTGTTTGCGTTCCAACGCCAGATTACCCAACTCCAACATGGCCTTCACCATGTTGGTGCGGTTACCGATTTCACGACTGAACTCCACAGCCTTTTTAAGATGAACCTCGGCAGTTTCCAACTGACCCATGCGCAATAAACTCATCCCCACATTTCGATGCGTATAGCCCTGCCCCCATTTTGACTTGAGTTGTTCATCTCTCTTCAAGGCCTTATTGAAAAACTCAATGGATTCGGGATACCGTTCTTCCTTTCTATGAACAAGGCCTATATTGTTGTACGCCGTGGCTATATCAAGAAGGGAGTGCGATGCCTCGGCCAACTCCAGGCTCTGGCCCAGGTTTTCCAACGCCCGACTCGGATCGTTGAGTGTCCAGTGGATCAATCCTAATGTATTCAAAATGAAGGCCTGCTGGAGCTTGTCCCCCAGTTGCCTGGCGATTTCCAGAGACTGCCTTTGAAATCTAAATGCTTGCTGGTAGTTGCCTTGAAACCAATGAGAGTTGGCCTGATATAAAAAGGCTTTAGCAAGGCCCGGTCGGAGATTGGCCTCTTCGGCCATGGCTTGAGCCCTGCCATATAAGTCAAGAGCCTGTTTGAAATCTGCTTCTTTTTCCGCCACCAGCCCCAGTTCCAAAAGAGATTCCACCTGTTGATCCACCTGTTCCAGTTCTGTAAACAATTCGTAGGCCTGGCTGAAATATTTTCTAGCTTCCTCAAAGCGGTTGAGCCGCAAATAATAAATCCTGCCAATGCGGCGCAATTCACGGCCTCGGTTCAGGTCTTCACCAATCTCCTCATTAATTTCCAGGGAAGCGTTGAATGCCTTGAGAGCGCTATCGTAGTCCAACGCATTTTCTTCCACGATGCCCAACGTGCTATAGCTCTCCGCCAAAAGATCGAGGATTTCATTTTCCTCATAAATCTTCAGGGCTTTTTTTAAATGTTCAACGGCCAAAGGAAAGTTTTCTGTGCGGGAATATAGAATCCCGAGAAAATAAAATGCCTCCGCGAGTGTTTCCGGGTCTTCCTCTGAGTGAGGCAACACCTGTTTCTGGTAGAGGATGGCCTTGGGATAATCCTCAAGGTTATAGGCCGCCTGGGCCAGAGTTTTGTAAATCTTTTCCGCCATCTTTTTTTCTGGAAGAAAGGGTTGCAACACCAACGATTTTTCCAGATGGTCAATGACCGCCAACCAGTCCTTTTGCTTGAACGCAGATGCACCCTTCTGCAAATTGGCCTGAAAATGTTCCACAGCAAATGCAGCTTTTTCGGTCTCATTCATTCCGGGGAAACCATAATAACGGTATTGCGCCCACTCAAAATTTTCAGGATATTTTTTCGCAAGTTGCATTTGCGCATAGCGCAACGATTCGGCAGGGTTCCCTTTTCGCAGGCTGTTCATTATGTGTTCCATCAACTCATGATGTAGCTCCTCATCTGGCTTTCCGGTATGAAGCAAAACACCGGGATAACCTTTGAAGGTCAATCCTTCTAAAAGCAAACTGGTTGCAGAGAGCGACAGAAACGGGTCGAACTCATACTCGACATCCGCCATCACCATCAAATTCGACTCGAAAGGGTCTTGATAAAGAGCCGGCAAAGGAATTCGCTGAAACCGATTGGCCTGGCGGGTCAAGGTTAGAAAGGACGAAGAAGGGTCAAGGCGGCTCAGGCGCACCGGGCTTTCAATCTGCACCACTCCAAAATGCCCCCAGTTGGTTAAAAAGTTTTTCAGATTCGTTTCATCGCCATGGAGGCTTAAAACCGTGGAAAAACCAGTCCCTCTATTTTGTGGGCGTTCCTCATCAAGGATCAGGAGACGGGAGTTATAAAGATTTTTTAATTTTATCGACCGTTGCCATTGTGACAGCGAAGATATAAATGTCAGAGTTGTGGTTTCCATCAAGGGTTTGGCTCCCAGTTTCATTGCAGACCAGGGCAAGAACTCCAGCTTGCCATCTGCGATCAAAACTACCGATGCCACCTCCTGCCCCAGCCCCTCCACCATTGGTTCCAAAAGAAAGCGGGAAAGATCGTCCACTCTCTCCGCCGTCACCCCGTTATCTGCGGCAATCAGGTCGAATAGTTTGCGATTGCCCACAATTCGTTTGCCCATAATTTTACCGGCCCGCGCCCACCAGACCAGAATTTCATTATGTACGCGTTGAAATTTCAACAACAAGGGATTTGTCGGGGACTGCAAGGTGTCCAGAGATGGAACCCGGGGGGACACCCAGTCAACCAGTTCGGGGTCATCTTCATCGGCCAACTCCAGAAACTCCTTATACTCATCCAGCAAAGCATCCACATCCTCTTCCGATGCAGATTTCAGACGCTCGGAGAAAGTAATAATTTCATCATAATAAGCGTCTTCATCTGAGAAGCGCAGTGGTGGAGCCAGTGCCAGTTGAACCTGCTTCTTGCCCTTTTCAGAAAACATAAATGCAGGAGCAAACTTTTCCTGTTCGAATAGCAGAAAAACAATATCATCATAAAGCTGTTCGACTAAAGCCAGAACCGAACGATCCACCCAACCATAAGGCAGGCGGCTCAATTCAATTTCCGCTTCCAACAAAAGGGGAAGGCGCTCGGCCTCATCTGCCTGCTTTGCCCTTAAATAAACAGACTGCCAGCGATCCTTGAGTGAAGACTTATGCGGCTCCGGTTTCATCCCCGCGAGGTAACGAGTCCATTGCAAATTCTGCCAGATCGCCTGCTCCCCCTTATTGACTATTTTCCCGTGAGCCAAAGCCAATTCAAAGTTGCGTATGGACTTCTGGGTGCTTTCCCATTGCGCTTTCAATCCATGCAGACTCGATTTGAATTGGTCTTCTATTACATTTTTCGTCAAGGGGTTTGCTACCGGGTCCAGGTGAAATCCTTGAAAATGATAAAGAATGCCCAGGTAGTTATGCAAAACCATTAACGGTTCCGCATCGGAAAAGGCCCCGGTTTCCTTCGTCACCTCCAACATCTCAATAGACTGGTGAATATCGTCTTTCAAAGAGACTAGAGATCGAACAGAACTTAAGGTGAGAATAATACGACCCATGTTCACCGCGTTGACCACCATGCCACGGCGATTGTTCAGTTTTTGGGAAAGCTCGAAAGATTTTTTAAAGAAGACCTTGCTGGACTCATAGTCGGCGGACTGAAAATAGTAGTTGGCGATTTGATTCAATAAAAGCGCCTTTTCCAGCAAAACCGGAATGTTTGCATCAATATCCAGACCAGAAGGTATTAATGCCAGCTTTTTATTAAAATATTCTATGGCTTTTTTATAATGACCCAGGTCTCCGTAGATTTTTCCGATGTAATGAAAGATCAGTTTCTCTTCGCCCACTTTGTCAAATCCATAAGCCGCTGAAGATACATCTTCCCCCATTCCAGCCTCTATATTCACAGCAATCAAAGCACTCGATTTCTTTTTTCTGTCGACAGTGCCAAATTGCTTGAGTTTTTCAACAGCCTGAAAATAATGATTGAGAGCGCGAGCCATCTCCTCCGAGTCATGTGCCTTTTGACTTCCTGAATAAATATTGTTGGCGATATTCCGAAGCGTCCGAGAAAGTGAAGCCTCATTACCCAACTGCTGATTCAATTCAAGGGTCTTGGTGAAATGCTCCACCGCCCTGGCATAGTCTCCGTGATCCTGATAAGCCAGAGCGATTCGGTCATGCAATTCCGTCATACGAGCCAGCGCATTCTGCTTCTCAACAATCTCCAAAGCTTTTTCAAACTGCGCAACTGCCACCTTGGAAGCACCTGACTTGAACGCCGCCGAGCCAAACCGTTGCCGATAAACCGACTCTCGATCCGAATCAAGAAATGGTTCTGCACTGTCCTCGCGCTTTTTATAGTAGTGGTAGGCCGACAAAGGATTATTCAACAAATAATGTCCGTTGCCCAGATTAAGAAGCAGGTCAGCCTCGTTACGGCTATCGTCATCATTAAGTGCCAACGCGATCTGATACTCGTGCAAAGCTTTTTCTATGAAACCAGACTCCACCCGCTCTTTCTGTTCGTATATCCAGCCTAATGTTTGGTGATAAAAAACTTCCTGCGAGTTTTGCGCCAGAGCCTTACCAATTTCCGCTTCGGCTTCGTCCAGCGCAGGGGGGTCAATATAAGTGAGAGCCAACCCCAGCGCATAATGCTCCACGGCTGAATCCTGTCTGGTTTTCAAACGATCCCGATAAAACCTCACACCATATTTACCCAAAGCCGCTGATGCTTGCAGATATCCCCGATGCGCTTTCACAGTTTCGGGGTGGGTCTCGATCAGTTGAAGAAATGTTTTCCGCGCCAGCTTCACCTCGCCGACACGCAAATCCCATTCACCTTTTTCCAGAGTTTTTTGTATCAGCCCCGCACGGGAAGACTGAACATAGGGAGCGTTGCCCCCATCGGATATCTCCTGATAAATACTCAGACTCTTGTCAAAATTCTCCTCTTCGGCGTAAATGCGTGCCAGCGCAAAACGAGCCTTGAAAGCTTCTTCCTCTACGCCTTTAGCAATGGCTTTCTGATAAGCCTCTTTGGCAAGAAGGTTTTCCGCTGACTGATGATAAAGTTCGCCGATGCGGTTCTGCACCATGGCAGATAGCAGAGGAAGATCCGTTTCAGCCAGAACCTGAAGGCTGGAAACTTTTTTCTCAAGTGTGGGGTGGTCTTCATAAAGTTGCAGGATAGCTTCTATTGATTTTTGCTTCCAGTGCACGACATCAGGATAATCCCGCATCACCTGAACCAACGACCCGACCAGTTTTCCCCGGTCTCCAACTAAAGCGTAAATACGGTTTTGGGAAAACGCCGCCTCAGCAGAAATTTCACGCTCGGAGGAATATTGCAGGGTCACTTTCTGAAAATATTCCAGAGCTTTATCAGGCATCTCCAACGCCAGAGATCGGTTACCCATCTCCAGAAAACCTCTCGCCTCCACTGCCATCACCCCTGCGTAATCGGCAATAATTTTTTCCAATGCTTTTAAATCCGCCTGTCCCTTCAACGGATCATCCTGCAAATGCAAAAGTTCTATTTCGGAAAGGCCCTGATATAGTTTATCCTCAGCACCCTCATTCAGAATCTGGTTAAAAACAGGACGTGCTGAGTTAGCATGCCCCAGCCCCAGATATTGTTTCGCCAGACGGTAACGAGTTTGGGCCGACACTTCCGCATTATTCAATACCAGCACACAGGAGTAGCTGGCAACCCACTCAGAACAAATCTCATTAACCCTGTTTTTTTCTACGCTCAAACCCTTCGGCATGATTCCGGCGAGAGGCAGTTTCCAAACATCTGAGTTCCCTTTATGGTGAGAGGTGAACAAAAAATGTTTTTCATCCAGGGGGCGTGGCAGGAAATCATAAGTAGAACTGTCGGTCAGTTGGCGAAACCTGCCCGCTTGCCCGGCCTTGAACTCAACGCTCCAGATATCCGGGTTGTCGTCAATGCCTAGCTGACCATCATGATTGGTATCATTCTGGTAACGAGCAAAAAGGATGGAGGCCCCATCCATAGACCAGCGGGGGGAAACATCTATGAATGGCCCTTGTGTCAGAATATAAACCGAGTTGGTTTTCAGGTTATAAACTTTTAAATCGCTATGCGTCTCACCCGTCACAAAGGCCAAATAATCACCATCGGGAGACAACGATAAATTCACTCCACCCGGACTTAAAAGTTCGGTGCGCTTTGCCCCATCCAGTGCAATTTTTTCAATGACTGGTGACGCAGCACTCGATGATCGGGATGAAAAATATAAAAATTTCTGATCCGGCGACCAGACAGGGTCGCTTTCCTCCCCCGGTTTCTGGATAATCGGCAGACTTTCCTTTTCAGACAAGTCGAGGACATAAATATCACCTCTCGGGTCGCTACGGTGGGAAACAAACGCTACCTTTTTCCCATCCGGGCTGATTTCAGGACTGCCGTCTTCGGCACTATGAAAAGTCAGTCTTCGATCGGGGGACTGGATGCCGGGGCCGAGGTGTTTTAACCACAAGTCGAGATTGCCGGACTTGTCCGAAACATAAACCATGACCTTCCCGTCCGCCGAAACGGTAGGGGCAAAGTCTTCTCCCGGATTGGAAGTGATCTGAATGGGAGTATTTAGAGATGGCGAAGCCTGAGAGGAAATCGGGGAAAGAAAAATAGCTGGAAGCACAAACCCTAAAACCGCCCAGCCTCGAATTTTACCAAATCGGATCATCAGTCACCGGTGTCAACGCTATTTTTCTTATCAGTATAACGCATACCGGCAGCATAAAATTACCAGTTATAGTAGAAACTCAAGCTTCTGATACATCCATCCATTTGAAATTCTGGGTCGGCAATAAGGGATACACTGTGAAAAGCGGAGTGTTGTAGGGAACGATAGCCGTTTCGGTTCCGGGACTGAGAGTCAGGTGAATGTTAACGAAATTAAAGCTCATCCCCTCCTGCCAGGGGAGAGACGTGTTTTCAACATAGGCGGGAACTTTATCCGCCGCGTGGCTACGAACCATCAGGCCGGAACCGCCTTCAAGTCCATACTCATAAAGATCCGGCGCTCCCTGAATGAGTATTGACGTCTGACTGGCATCGAACCAGATTTTAAAATTTGAAACCACCTGTACATAAGGCCCCAGAGTTCCTGTGCGCTCCAGCACCGCACGAGGGTAGGCATATTCCACCGGGACTTCTGGCGTACCCGGGTAATCGAGAGCCCGGAACTCTTTTTCCTTGATCCGGGAAACCGACAGAAATATCAGGTTCGGATCATCCATGGAAATATCCAGAATCTCGCCGTCCTGAAAACTACATATCTTTCCCATTTCAAACCCTAAAGGAAACGAATAACCCATCTTGCAATAATAGGCCCGCATTCCCGCATCCAACGGGTTATCAGGCTTTCTGCTGATTTTAATATCGAAGGGCATCATCAAATGAAAAGCATTCGTGCGCGCGTTCATGAATGGACCGCATGCGCCCGGATATTCGCGGTGTACCTTTGGATTATCCGGCTCGAACTTTCTCAGTCCGCCACCAAAATGTTGCGCGGTTTTCTCTTCCTTACTCAGGCCAAACTTACCCTGATAATAGGCAGAAGCCCGCTTCTGAGCAATATCGAGAAAATAGTCCGGTGCTTCGGTCTGCACCACCAGGCGTTGCTTTTCCTGGGCATCCGTTTTGGCAGGCCGCATCGCTTCATTATATATACCGATCTCGGCAGTGGTCTTTTTGATGTCCTGTTCAATCTGGCGAGTCAGTTGCGGGTTTTTGTAGGTGGTTTTATCGACCAGTCCCAACGCCCGGTTGAGCATTTCCAGCTTCAGAGTGTAGCGTTTCGGCTCCTGAGCCAGAGCCTGAACCGTGGCCATGACGAGGCTGAACTGTTCTTCCGGCAAAAAACCAACCGCATCGAAATCCGTTTCCCGGATAAAATCGAGTGCCATGGGACCAAATGCCTCTTCCTGTCGCAGCCCCAGCGTGAGAAGATAATTGAGATAAGCCCGTGCCTCATTAATATCCACAAGTTTCTCCACACTAAAATAAGGTTAAAAAAAAGCCCATCTTGCAGGGAAATGCCCCAGTTCGCAAGTGCTTTTGTGGGATTAATCCTACAGGCTTGTTTTATCCCCATTTCCTATATTTAATCAGGGTTGCAAAAATCACGGAAATACTATAAAACACACCATAATTATTGATTTATAGTGGGGCTTTTAATGCTCAAATGGCGGCGAAAACCCTATAGGCAAACTCATGGAAATTGTGATCAACTTTGACGATATGAACTGGGCGGCAATCGGGCCGGAACTCATCATCCTGATAACCGCATTCTTCATTCTTCTGGCCGGACTTAAAAAGGGGATGAACACCCTCGCATTTCTATCCGGCGTTTCGCTGGTTGGCGTCGGTGCAGCGTTTCTGTTCACACTGAGCCTGTGGGGTGGAGCCCCGACAGCCGAAAGTGGAAGCAGTTCGGGCATATTTAGCGGTGCCTTGATCCACGACCGATTTTCTCTGATCTTCAATCTGATATTCCTGCTGATGTCATTGTTTGCGATTTTCGGATCGGCCCGTTATCCGCAAGAAAATCATGAAAACAAGGCAGAGTATTTCACTCTTCTGCTGATGGCAGTTGCGGGCATGATGTTTATGGCCAAATCCGGCAACCTGATCACCGTATTCATCTCTCTAGAGCTATTTTCCATTGCGCTTTATATTCTTTGCGGCTTTTCCGCCAAACACGGAACGGGTAAAGAAGGCCCCCATAGCAACACCGAATTAACCTGGGAAACTCTGGCCTCGCAGGAGTCGACAGTTAAATATTTACTGACCGGCGCGTTTGCTTCCGCCATTCTGGTTTATGGTATGGCCCTGATTTACGCCGGAAGCGGCACAACTGAAATCAGGATGATCGGACAACTCCTCCACGAAAACCCCTATACCAAGAACACGCTGGTTTATATCGGGGTGGGGCTGATGTTTTGCGGACTGGCGTTTAAAGTTTCTCTGGTGCCTTTTCATTCATGGACACCGGATGTCTACCAGGGTGCACCCACTCCCATCACCGGGTTCATGTCGGTGGCGACCAAGGCAGCGGCCTTCGCAGTGATCGCCCGTGTTTTTTTCATCGCCCTGCCAGAACTGGAAAAAGTCTGGATGCCAATTCTTTTTGGCATATCGGTTCTGACCATGCTGGTAGGAAATACCGCCGCCATTTTCCAGGATGATCTGAAAAGGATGCTCGCCTATTCTGGTGTTGCGCATGCCGGATACCTGCTAATCGGCATCGTCACCAATACTCAGGAAGGCATAGCAAGCATTTTATTTTACCTTGCAGTTTACCTGTTTATGAACATCGGAGCGTTTGCGGTGGTTTTTATCATGGAAGGAGAAGGCCAGGAAGGCAACTCCATCAACAGGTTTAAAGGACTGGCCAAAAAGAACCCCCTGCTGGCGGCGGCCATGAGTCTGTTTATGGTATCTCTGGCCGGGTTTCCACCCACTGCCGGGTTCTTCGGAAAACTGTTCGTGTTCTATGCCGCAATCAAGCAAGGCTACATTCTCATAACTGTTATGGCAGTCATCGCCAGCATCATTTCCGTTTATTTTTATCTCCGCGTGATCGTCATGATGTACTTCCATGAAGATGAAAATGCTCCTCAACCGGTGATCTACAAGGGCATGGGAGCCTTAATCACTGTCAGTTGCGTGGTGGTCGTGGCTATAGGGTTGTTCCCCTCGTTTCTCATGGAACTGGCCCGAGGTGCTATACCCTTTTAGTCCCTACCTCTTCTATCCTTTGCGTATAGCCGGACTTCTGGTTGCACCCTTGTTTTCTGACCAGACTTTTCAAGGCAGCTAAATTTTAGCGAGACCGCATGACAATCTTTCGACTCTTCATTCTTGTTTTTTCTCTATTTCTTCTGTCCTGTGGCCCCAAAGAGGACTCACTTGAGGGAAGATTTATAATTCATTCGAAACAAATTAAGAAAAAACCAGATGATCCAGCAGGCCACTACGAATTGGGAAAAGTTTATATCGAGCAAAAGAAATACCATGCCGCTCTCAAGCAGTTGAGCGAAGCCACTCGTTTGAAAGAAGATTATGGCGAGGCCTACCGTGAAAAAGGAGTTGTCCTGTTTTATTTAAAACAGTTTCTAGATGCCGAAAAGATCCTTGTAAAATCATTCAGGCTGAAACCCTCGCAACCCGACATTGCTACCGACCTGGGGTCCATTTACCTCATAAATGGCAACATCAAAAATGCCTTTCGCTATCTTAAAATCGCGCAGACCAGAAACAACAACCCGCATATTGTCTTCAATAACCTTGGAGCGGCCTATGCCAAAACAGGAAAAAACAGAGAGGCTCTAAAATTCTGGAAGCAGGCGCTGGGGAAAAACCCCAACATCCCAGAAACTTACGTCAATATGGGGGTGGTCCATGAAAAACTGGGGCAAAAGAAAAAAGCCCTGACCGCTTATCATAAAGCTCTGGAGTTGGACGAATTCAATGCCATGGCGCACTACAATCTGGGGGTGATTTACGCGAAAGAAAAAGACTTTCCCAAGGCCGTTGAAGAATGGGAAACTGCTTTAAAGCTTGACAGTAAGGATGAGACTATCCTGAACAGTCTGGCCTGGGTCTATGAAAAACTGGGAAAGAAAAAAGAAGCTCTCGTCAAGCTCGACCAATCGATCAAGCTAAGCCCCTATGCCCCAAAAACACATTTTTCATCGGGGCGCATCAAATACGATTTGGGAAATATTGATGATGCTATCGAATCGTTAAAAAAAGCTGTCGGCCTCGACCCTAGTTTTGGAGACGCCTATTACAGAATGGGACTGGCTTTCGACTTCCAAAACCAGCGCTATGATTCCATTTCCAGCCTTCTTATCGCAGAAATGATTTACCACAAAGCCGGAAAAATGGATTTATTCAAAAAGACCCAGGCCGAACTAAAATCCTTGTTCGAAAAATACCAGTCCCAACGGGCAGACTTCAAAAACCTGGAGGTGCCTGAAACACTCAAAGGTTATGACCTGCACCAACGCCAAAACCAGATTCGCACATCGAAGGAAAAATAAACTTCACCGATCCAAAACAAAGGTGACAGGCCCATCATTCACCAACTCCACCTGCATATCCGCCCCAAACTGACCCTCTTTAACCGTCAACCCAAATTCCGAGATTTTCTCAATGAATTGGCGATAAAGGGATTCCGCCTCCTTAGGTTGAGCCGCATTGTCAAAACCCGGTCGTCTGCCTTTGCTGCAGTCTCCAGCCAGGGTGAACTGGGAAACCACCAACACCTCCCCGAAAATATCGAGGCATGATAAATTCATCTTTCCCTTGTCATCCGGAAAGATTCTCAGCCTCAAGGCCTTATCAGCTAAATAATGCACCTTATCGGAATTATCCTGCTTTTCTGCGCCAAATAAAATCAGCAAACCTTTGGAGGTTTTGGCAACAGTTTTACCATCGATACATACAGAGGCTCGCGCCACTCTTTGCAAAACCAGTTTCATTGCAACTCACCACTGCTGGTAGGAGGGACATTAAAGTATTGTGCGGCCTAGCCTGCGGCAATGCATTGCTGGCCCCACGCCCAGTGGTCAACGAGCACGGAAAAACCTGGAAGCCGAGCCATCAACTCCTATCGTGGCTTTCACCTCAGCAAAACATTTCGGACAACGCCCCTCATAAGCATTGCCCTCTTTATTCACATAAATACGCTGGTAGACATTACAGCACTCAAACATGACGCCCAGAAATTTTCTACGGGTTTCTTTCATTATTCCCGACCCTCGAACCAGAATCTTGCGCAAACGGTTGCCATAACAACAAGAGTTAATTTATTACCACGCTCCCAGACCGACCGAGCTTCACCATCACCTTATTTTATCTAAAGCACGAACCTTGCATTCAATGAATGTTTTATGGGGGATACGGAGAGCTTTGCTGATCCGCCTGATTTCCTCCGCTTCCTCATGGGCCATTTTCCCATCGGCTATGGAAACCTCAAAAAGGCATTCCATCAAATGGATACGGTCGTTGTAAGAAGTAACGCGATTCAGCTCTGCAGTCACCTCATAAAAATCAAAACCCTGACGGGCCTGTTCCTCCACCACTTCAAATAACAGCGCCAGCTCTTTTCCTTCTAAAGAAAACTGATCGGTCAGACAACGCTTTAAGGCCTTTTTTTCCGTCGCGTCAAAATGGTCATCCACATGAGCAACTGCCGCCATCAGTGTGCCCACAAGGCAAATAAAATAGAGTCGTTCCTCGGGTAAGTTGGTGAAAGTTTTTGAACGCGCACTTTTCAGTTCAATTTTATTCAGCACACGGCGTTTAAAATATTTCTCCATATCCGGGTTCATATCCCGTGCGTGCTTAAAAATAGTCCTTTGCAATAGGTTTTTGATTCGCCCAAAAGACCTTTTTGTATGAGAAGTTTTTCCCAACCACTCAGAAAACTGGTTGACCAACTCCCTCTCTTCACTCTTCATTCTCTTATGCGCCTCGACCATGGTCTCCAAAGCACCCATGATCTCTTTCTTCTCCTCAGGAGAAGACAATTCCGCGATCATCTGGCGATACAACTCATCCTTTTCTTTTTTTGCAATCGGGGACAAGAGATAGGGTTTTAACTCATCCAATTCATGTTTTTCCAGATCAAATTTTCTATAAAAAGTTTTGAAAATATTAATCTCAGATTGCGAAACCTCACCGTCTGCCCAGGCAATGGTGGTGAGCACTTTAAGAAAAGTCATTTTTTTAAATTTTGACATAGCGTTTTCCTTAATCGAAGCGGTTCAACCAAATCCGGCTCCTATCCGGCGTTGGTGACAGAGCGAACAGATCCAGGAATCCGTCCTGATTGACATCGGCAAAAGCCATCTCCCTGAAAAATCGGAAACGTGGCAGACGCCTCTCGGTTTCATCGGTGAATCCCCATCGGCCTCTACCCTGTAGATAACAAACTCCCTCTGAGGTCAAGATCAAGGCATCGGGTTTGGTGTTACCATTCGCGTCCAATAGATAAGCCTTGTAAGAAGGAAGGCGGGGAAGCATTTTATGTGATCGTTTTTTAAAATGTCCTCTTCCTGTGTTTTCAAGGAAGTACGTGGTCTCCTCAGGATAAGCCCTGTAGTGCTTATTGATAGATCGGTTGACCACTAAAAGATCATTATCACCATCCCCATCAAAATCGGCCCAGTCGGCATGCTCACTATCATCAAGAATTCGGGGGATGTGGGACGCCGTACGGTCGGCAAACTTCCCCACTCCATTATTGATCAAAAGCCGGTTTTGTCCTTTGCCGTAAACAAAAAAAATATCCACCACTCCATCGCCATCATAATCAGCAAAAGAAACATCACGAATTCCAGCAGGTAGAGGAGGCATGAGCAGAACCGTCAAATCCTCCAATTTCCCATCACCTTTATTAATCAGTAGGCGGGCCTGGTGGGCATCGGGTTTTCCATCCGCAGTCAGAACTTTTTCACCAAAATAAAAAAGATCCATGTCTCCATCCTGATCCAGATCGCCAGCTGTGACCTTATCTATTCCGGCCCTGAGAGGGTAAGAGCGCTCCTTGTCCCTGGCGTAAAAATAACCTTTTCTATTATTAAACAGAATTTGGGTGGATACCTTTCCCGACGCTTGCACGACCAGAGCCAGATCATCGCCTCCATCACGGTTCAAGTCTGTTGCTGTGAAAAAAAGGATCGGGTCTTTCGTTTTCTCCATCCACTGCCCCAAGCTTTTCTGAAGAAAACTATTCCCCTCTTGATTGAGGTAGACCTGTAATTGAGGTTTCCCTGATTGCGCCTCATTGAGAACCATCAAGTCCTGCAATGGGTTCTGATCTGCGCGGAGAAATAAAGCCTGTTTTGGAGAGAAACTTTGCGGGAAAAGCCATTTCCCGGTCACATCGCGAAAGCGTTGGCTGGCAGGATTATCCGCAACATGAGATGGGGAACTCCAGCACCCACTAAGAAGTATCAATACGAGTGCGGCTCGCACCAAGGCCTTAATCAAAAAGGGATTTGGGTAATGCTTCCTGTAATAAGTCAATTTGCAAGCCTTCATAGGCGGCTATGCTTTGTGGAAAAAGTTGACGGGATTCCGCTTCAATTTGCTTGACAAAATTATCATCGTGAGAGGGATCGTGATGAAACAAAACCAGTTTCTTAACACTCGCCGCTTTTGCAACTTTGACCCCTTCCCGCATCGTGCTATGCCCCCAGCCTTTACGGGAAAACTGGCCGTTGAGACCATAATATTCGTCCTCAGTATACTGAGCATCATAAATCAGAACATCGGCATCCTGACATAATTCGATCAGGTTTTTATTAGGCCTGTCCTCATAATGCTCGCAATCGGTGGAAAATACCAAGGCTTTTCCCTCATGCTCAATCCGATAAGCATAACACCCATTCGGATGAAATAAAGGAGCCAAAGTTACCCGGTAATTATCTCCTTCAATGACTTCCTCTGGCTTAACATCATGATAGGTGATTTTTGAGCCGAACAAATCGGTTTTGACAGGAAAACAAGGCGGCGTCATTTGCTGGTTCAAAATTTCTTCAATGGTCGCCGGCAAACTGGTGCCTCCAAAAATCCGAAATTCATTACCGGGAACAAAAAAAGGCCCAAAAAAAGGAAAACCCTGTATATGATCCCAATGAACATGGCTGAATAAGATCGTTGCTTTTAAAGGCATCTCCTTCATAAGAGCCATGCCCAGGTTTCGAACGCCCGTTCCCGTATCAATGATAATCAATTCATCACCGCAACGGATTTCAACACAAGTCGTATTGCCCCCGACACCCGCAGTTTCCGGACATCCTGAAGGAATACTTCCCCTAACCCCCCAAAACTTTACTTGCACCCCATAACCTCTAATGGAAATAAAAGAACGGGCATTATAAACAATCCTCCTCAGGGTAACAATAAATTCCCCGAAAAAAATAGACCCATTTATTTCTTGATGACAACTATTCACTCTCCTCTAAATAATTCCTCACTAATTCCTTTTCCAAAAGACTCAAGGATCCCGGTTTCCATGTAGCTGAAAACGTTTCTTGAAATCCTTCTACAAAACACTGGGCTACTTTTTCCCATCCCAAATTAATCGGCAAAATCTCATTCAAGGTTAAGGTATTCGAAATCAATTCTTTAAGACCTCGATTTTTTTCAGACTCGGAGGTATAGCGAAGCAAGCTATGAGCCAGTTCAGGGTCTTTGTCCAACAAGATAGAGCCATGCTGTAAAAAAGCTCCGTTTAACCGGCGCTGGGCACTGCCGGCCAGTTTCTTTCCTTTCACACTGATTTCCCAATGGTTGGATGCCGAGAAACAGGCCGGGGAACGCTTCCGGCCCATACCCGGAGTCCTTTTATCTTTTCCAACCATTTCAGGGTCAACAACACCCACTTTCTCCAGAGAAAGAATAACCGCTTTCGATACGGCACAAAAAGCCTCTGCCAGATTTCCAGGAATTCCTGGTTGAGGGATGGGAGCAACGAGACTGTAAGTGAATTCATGCTGATGTAAAAGGGCTCGCCCTCCGGTAAACCTTCGGACAATAGGAATGTTTCTTCGCTCACACTGCTCCCTGTCCACATCCATCAACTCATTCTGCGAATACCCAATAGAGAGAGTCGGTTTATCCCAACCATACAACCTCAACGTGGCCGGGGCCTGCCCTCTATCGCAAGCAGTGAGAATTGCCCGGTCAATCGCCATGTTTAATCTACCATCGCAATGACCATCTTCAATCAATCTCCAGATAGGGTTTTTCACAATAGCGGTTCCATATCAGTTACATTCGACAATATTTTTTTGACTCGCAAAGAATCATCCTATAAATATGAGGTATGAGAGTCAATTCCAGATACGTTCAAAAATTAATTTATTTTCTCACTTTTATTCTGGCCTGGGGTTTTGGGAATCCATTGACCGCCAATGCCTTTGAAAAAATGGGCCCGCTTCGAAAAGAATGCAGCACCACCTGCCACCAAGCAGAACACATTCAAAAGGCGAAGAAAAATAAGTACACTCAGCCTGAATGCAAAGCCTGCCACACAGGACCCTCGGAGAAAATTGCTCCTTCCCCTTTTTCAACTCCTGCAGGTTTCACCAGCAAAAATAGCCTTTTGTTGAAATCCCTCATTCAAGTCGTGTCCGATTCTCAACCTAAAGGAACAATTATGAAAAAGTGGAAAGCCTCCATGGCTTATGTTCCTGCCGGAGAATTCATTATGGGGTCGAACGAACGCTGGGATGATGAAGCACCCGAACATGTATCTACAACCGATGCATTCTATATTGATCTGAACGAAGTCACCAATGCCGACTATAAAATTTTTGTCGAGGCCACCAAGAGAGCGCATCCTTTTCACTGGCCAGAGGGGAACCTCCCCATTGGCAAGGAAAAACATCCCGTTGTTTATGTCAGTTGGTTCGATGCCAATGAATACTGCCACTGGGCTGGCAAGCGTCTGCCTACTGAACAAGAATGGGAAAAGGCGGCACGCGGTGACGAAGGCCTTATTTATCCATGGGGAAATGAGTGGTCACTGGACAAGTCCAATAACCCTTATAAAAATTCCACTGGCACAGAACCTGTTGCTTCCTACCCCGAAGGACGCAGTCCTTATGGGCTCTATGATATCTCTGGGAACGTGTGGGAGTGGGTGGATAGCTACTATTTACCGCATCCGGGAAACCCCGTCACGCGGGCGGAATACGGCGAAGATAAAAGGGTGTTGAAAGGAGGGTCCTGGTTCGACTGCCTTTCTTATGGTTGCGGGTTGAGCGCGCCTACCTTCAACCGAAGTTTTTTCACCCCGGAGGTAAAAAACAACAGCTTCGGGTTTCGTTGCGCGAAAACAAAAAGTCCATGACTGAGTGAAAAATCAACATCAGGCTTGACGCGCACGACCATTTCCTTAAAATCATATTGAGGTCTTTTTTTAATTTACAGGCCAAATCATGACGTCACTCAACTCGGATCAGAAAAAACCAGAAAAGCCTGAACTGCAACCCTCCCCCGAAGAGACCAGTGGGGCGCAAGTCAGTCTCGTCCGAAAAATAATTATCGGGCTATTTATTGCAGGGTTTTGGGTATTTTTTTACTGGTTCCGGGAACCTTAGAAACCTCAAACTGTTTCTTGTTGAGCGACTCATTCCCCACCAAAAGATCAAACTGTTTCTCCGCTTTCCTCAGTACCAGCACACTTTTCTCCCCCTTTGGGAATAAAAGTACCGAGTCTGGATTTCTCTCCGGTGGGATAACAGGCTCAACTTTTCGTGAAGGCTCAGGTTTACTTTCTACTAAGGGTGGTGGCAGTTTCCCAAAAGCCGAACGCGTGGAATTGTAGACCAAATACTTTGTGTCCCTGGAATACCCCATTTTTGGGTCCAACCGTTCCCTGAGGTGACTGCCCGTCGGATCATCTTGAACGGCCACCAAGTGCGTGGCGTAGTCCACATCAATCGCAGGTTTGCTTTCTCTTTCAAAAGCAGAAATATTGTAGCCTCGTCCAGCAAAGACCAAAGGCTTGTCCTGCACGGTAACCGTTTTTCTTATTTGAGACTTTTGCGGACTCTTCTCGATGGTGATGGCATAACGCTCCGTATCTATTTCCTCATACCTTTGGATGGACAGATATTCAGTGTCCGTCTTAAACGCCGGTTTTCGTCCTGATTGGGATCGCAACATCGCACTCCTTTTCAGCTTGGCATAAACTCCGGCAATAAATTTATTATCCACCTCTCCAAACTCGTCTGTCTCCGCCTGCGAAACCTGCAATTGAGGGTCCGGGTCCAGAGAATAATCCAGTTCCAGCTGAGAATGCAGGGTGATCGTTACTTGGGGAGGGCCTTCAGTAATTTCCAACGCCTGGCCTTCCTCAGGGTCTCCCCCACATCCCGAGACTAAAAGTCCGAAAGAAAGCAGAACACTTAAATAAACTCGATTTTTAAATAATCCCATAGTTCATCATCGACTGTTGAGGCTCACCACTTGAAAGAATATCAGATTTTAAGCCGCTCTGCGCTGAGCCAGGCCATGGAGCCACAAACCTCACCCCTGGAAAGGGAAATAATACAATAAAAATCAATGCTTTACATGATCCGAAAAAACTGCTATGCTTTTAAAACTCAATCATAATCGACCCGGTCAAAATATGGATAATGCCATGAGAAGCGGTTTGCGCTCCCTTTTAGAGGCAAGAGACATCACTTTCCTTAAAAAAAAGCTGGAAATAGGCGAGATCACCCCTGACGAGTGCAAAGAGGTGATGAAACGTCTGATCCTGAAAAAATACGAGCGCATTAAAAACCGCAGCTTTCGCGCCAGTATTTTGGGGTTTGGCCGCTCTCTGGAAGGCAAATTGACTGTCAAATCCTAAGTCTTCGTTTATAGCTTCCCTATCAAGTTTAATTCCCTAACTCTTAATCAGTAGGTCCTCGGTTCGATCCCGAGACGGCTCACCATGTATAGCAATGGGTTATGTCATTAAGACATGGCCCTTTTTCTTTGTGTAGGCACTATGCAGGCAAATTGTTTAAAGCAATTTAAAGAGCATAAAAACTTGTTAGGTGCAATATAATTGTCTGCTAATATTAGTATTGTAGGGTGCTTTTAACCACACAGTGTGCAATCAATATTCCGTTGAAATTGCCATAGACTTTCATTCTGGCATTCATAAAGTTGTAATCGGATTTCGGAAAAAACCCAAATGAGCTGCCCAATGGATTTGACGCTTCTGCGTAAATGCCCCAAATAAGACATGAAAGTAAGCGGGACTAAATCACTATTAAGGTAAAAAATGGTTCTTCAACAAGAACCATATCTCCTGATTATAAGTTCGATTAAGGATAGAAAGCTTAACGTGAGTGGTACACTTTTGCTCCGCAACAACAGAAATATATCAACGGCTTACTGGTACATTAGTGCTCTGCCATTCTCGAGTCGGAAAACCCGTCAAAGGTGAAAATTCTGACTTAATAAGTGGCACAACTAAATGGGACAGGCCAAGTGGTGCTGGCATTCCTCGTGCCAAAAAGATAGAATCCGAATGTGGAGTTCAGAGTTGAAGCTGTGATCAAAAAAGTCGTCATATTTTTTCTTAAACTTCGTGCCTCAGAGGGGAATGATCCCTTTATAGGAAAATAAGGATGATTGAAAAAATTAACGAAAAGGTTTTGATTTTCATAGTCGCCTTCAATGCGGAGAAAACTATCCTCAATGTTTTAAGACGCATCCCCCCATCCATGTCCAAGTTGGACCATCAAATCCTGATCATCGACGACTGTTCTGGAGACAAGACTTTTAGTAGCACTATTAAAAACCTGACCCAGTTCAAGTCTCTTAATATAAAGGTTCTTTTCAACCCGGAAAAACAGGGTTACGGAGGAAATCAGAAATTAGGATACCACTACGCCATTGAGAACGGGTTCGACTTGGTGGTTCTGTTACACGGTGACGGACAGTATGCCCCAGAACGGCTCGATGAAATGATATCAACCATTATTCGTGAGAAGGCGGATGTGGTAATCGGCTCAAGAATGCTTGATGGGTTTTCTGCACTCAGGGAGGGCATGCCTTTATATAAATTTTTCGGAAACAAAATTCTTACTTTTATTCAGAACAGTCTTCTAAAGACCCGGCTTTCTGAGTTTCATTCCGGTTACAGGATTTACAATGTGCAGACTTTGTCAAAAATCCCCTTCGAGTTGAACAGCAACGATTTTCATTTCGACACAGAAATCTTGATCCAACTGATTCTCGGGAAATTCGTCATTCGAGAAATTCCGATACCTGCCTATTATGGAGATGAAATTCGCCATTTCAAGGGGGTCAAATATGCATGGGATGTTATTTTTCAAACCCTAAACAGCCGGCTTCATCAAGTGTCGCTGTTTTATGAAAGAAAATTTGATATTCGCAGGGGAGTGGAAAAATATACACTTAAAAGAGGTTATCCATCTTCCCATGAGTACGCTATTGCAGAGGTCAAAAACGATTCCACGGTTCTAGATATAGGATGCGGAGAGTCCCTGGTCGGAATAGAGCTTGTCAAAAAAGGATGTAGAGTGGAAGCCATTGACAGCGAAGACTCTCAAGGGAGGGACAAACTTATTAAATTCACCCAAATAAACCTGAATGACGCCGAAGCCCCTATCCCCGTCGATCAATTCGACTACATCCTTCTTTTAGATGTTCTGGAGCATTTGGAGAACCCAGAAGAGTTTGTCTATAACATCAGAAAGCTGTCCAAGGGGAAACTTCCAAAGATAATTGTTTCGGTCCCCAATATAGGATGGTTTACGGTGCGCCTGCAACTTCTACTGGGCGGGTTCAATTATGGAGCCCGCGGGATCTTGGACCTGGGCCATCGGCGGTTATTTACTTTCAGTACAATCAGGGCAATATTCAAACAGGCAGGGTTTAAAATCACCAAATCCATTGGGGTACCGGCTCCCTACCCATTAGCCATTGGAGATAATTTTATCAGCCGAATATTAATAGTCATCAACCAGAGTTTGATTAAAATTTTTCCAGGCTTGTTCTCGTACCAGATCTTTTTAGTCACCGTGCCTCTGCCCACAGTTAATGAATTACTGCAAACCAGCCGGGACAGTTCTGATAAACGCATCGATGAAATTTTACGGATCCTCTGACAAATAGACCTAAAATCCTAAACCTTGGGTTAGTTTTATCCGATAATCTTATTATGACACTGCCCTCGCTGACCATACTAAAACATGACATTTCATAATAAGACCTTCAAAGCCGCATTTTTTGGAACCGTGCTGATAATTCTGGCGGGCAATGTTTATTCTTTATTTTTTTACGCTAACCTCATTCCTTTGCATGTGGACGAAGGGAGATATTTCTTTCATTTTACAAACACATCATTTCAAAACAGGTTCGAACTTTATTTTCAATACCCGGTCCATTCTCTCACTATTTACTTGGCAAAGGCGTCTCTTTGGATTTTTGGAAAAAATGGAATTGGTTGGAGACTCCCGGTAATTCTTTTTTCCGTGCTGAGCGGGGGCATTCTTTTTTATTTTGTATGCAAAACAGTTAATTCATTCAGAGTGGCAACTCTGGCCCTGAGTTTTCTGTTCCTCAATCCATTCTTCATTCACTATTCGCACGAATTAAGGGGATATCCGTCCCTGTTTTTCTTTGCAGTTTGCAGTTATGCATTGTTGTGGCTTATGTTTGAAAGAAAAAAGCAGTTCGGCCTATGGTTAGGGCTTCTTATATCCCTTTTGGCTTGTTATGCGGCAACCATTTCAGCCTTGATGTTTTTCTTTGTGTTTCTTTCCGTGGTGTGGGTTCTAAGGTTGCTTGAACATTTTTCTTACTTTCAAGATCATTTAAAGCTTTTTAAAAATATCAATATAAAACATTTATTTGTGTTTTCCTCGATTTTTTCTATTTTTGTTCTTTTTATCGTTTTCAAAGTTGACTATAAAATCATAACTGCTCCTTTGGATGATTTTGGAGGAAAACCAATTAATTTAATTGCCCTTCCAGATTTTTTCTCGGCGTTTCTTGGATATCGATATCTGGACGACCCTGCATCAGAGCTTTTCCGCTACCCATTAGTGATATGGTTAATGTCCCTGACTTTTTTTACGCTCGGCTGGCTTCAACTTTTTCGTGATAAAAATCTCTTGCCCATTTTATTTCTGGGGCTTTTTATTGTTACGGCAGGGATTTATATTTTCAGCGGTAAATGGATTCCAATGCGGTCTTCTGTATATTTGCTACCGTTCATTTGTATTTTTTGGGCTTATGGACTTGATTCTGCGACCCAAATCATCGCAAAGCGTCTCCCTTCAAATCCTTATGGATACTCATTCCCATTGCTGACAATTATTCTAATCTTATATTTTTCTTTTTTTTCCTGGGGTAAATATAAAAACACCAATGCGGAATCTGGGAATCCTTATGAGTCAACTCTACATTATTTGAAAGCTAACAGCTCTCCAAATGATCTGATCATTTCGACAACGTACGAGACCCTTTCCGAATTTTATTTTGGAGATTTTATCAGACAACAAACTAAAAATATTTATGAGGGTGGTAAACTAACAGGAATTTATTATGTAACGCCTAAATCTGACGAAAAATCAGTCCCGCTTTCTAGGGCTTTTAGGGATTCTGCTCAAATCAAGCCCATCCTGGATCTTGGAGATTTTAAATTGGTTGCAAGCTTTGTTAATGGCGGCGTCCGCCCCTCTGAGGTTAATATTTTTAAAATGGTTATTAAGGAAAGCACCTCGATTAACCTTAACCACAATGCTCTTTCATCGGCTGGGTATTTCGGTAATTACGGGGTACCATGTGAAAATTTTAACGAACAGCAGGGGCTCCGATTGCAATGTGAGAAAACCTTTTTCGCTTGTGCGGATAGAAATATTGACTTAGTAGGTATTAAAAAGGAGGCTTCCCAGCTTGTCATATTTAATGCGATCAATGATTATGGCACAAAACATACTACATCAGCTTTTTTCAATTCCCTTGGTGAAACATTTGACACCGGACTTTTAAATAATGATTTTTTTAAAGACACTTATTTAGTGAACTCACTGACTGATCCGATATCCAACTTGGATACTTTCAAAAAGAATGTTGAGTTTTTTGTCCCCACCATTCAACAGGTTCAAGAGGAAAGCATGTTCATGCTTTGCCTGGGCGGAAAGTTATTTAACAGAAATTCCTTGATAAAAGGGTTAAAAATTTTTCAATTCTGACGCAAGGGTGGCCTTTCCCGGCATAAAGGGTTCCGGTTCACTCTGACCACAAGTGTAACAAGAAGGTCGGGCTCTTATACGAGTTTTTTCTTTCCCGTTTAACCGACCTTTTAGCCACGACTACTTTTTCTTAATGATCAACTATCAAGTAATGACTATCACTATTCACTAATTCCATGATCTAGAAATAAGTATTAGTCCCAAAATGGTACTAAAGTGCGGTATTACAGCACTTGCTGATCGCTTTCGTTTCTTGGCTCACAGCGGCTACGCTAACCAAAGAGTTTTTACGATACAAAAGCTAATACAATTTGTAACAACCCCAATTAGAAACTTGAACGGGTTCGCAGTGGGTTAAATCTTTAATTTTAGCAGGTATTGTTGCTCCATAACTCTACAGAACAGGACAGATCAATAACGGGTCTTGCCATAAGTCATTGAAAACAAACCCTCCTAAAATCTAACCACGTCCCCTTAAACGGGCACTCAGAAAATAAATTTATAAAATTGATTCGCCCACCCCGGATAAAGGTATAATGCCGTCGGTTCGCAAACTGAAATTGACAAGGAGACATGATGGGCTCGGACGACAGAGATAAAGCACTGGAACTGGCATTCACTCAAATCGAGAAACAATTCGGCAAAGGTTCCATAATGAAACTGGGCAAAGCCGAAAGCCTTAAAGGAATTCAGGTCATTCCCACCGGCTCCATTTCTCTGGATCACGCTTTGGGTGTCGGTGGAGTTCCCAGAGGCCGAGTCATTGAAATTTATGGCCCGGAAGGTTCAGGAAAAACCAGCTTAACGCTCCATATCATAGCGGAAGCACAAAAAACCGGCGGCGTTGCGGCATTCATTGACGCAGAACACGCTTTGGATCCGGAATATGCTGGCAACCTCGGTGTTAATCTCGATGACCTGCTTCTCTCCCAACCCGATACCGGAGAACAAGCACTGGAAATCGTAGAGGTTCTTGTTCGCAGTGGTGCGGTAGATGTCATCGTCGTTGACTCCGTGGCGGCCCTCGTTCCCAAGTCAGAACTCGATGGAGATATGGGCGATTCCCATATGGGACTGCAAGCCCGGTTGATGTCTCAGGCCATGCGCAAACTGGCGGGTGTGGTTAACAAATCCAAAACCAGCCTGATATTCATCAACCAGATACGCATGAAAATTGGAGTGATGTTTGGCAACCCCGAAACAACCACTGGCGGAAACGCACTTAAATTTTATTCTTCCGTCCGTATGGATATTCGTCGCATTGCGGCCTTGAAGGATGGAGAAAATGTCATCGGCAACCGCACCCGGGTCAAGGTAGTGAAAAATAAAGTAGCCCCGCCCTTTCGCCAGGTTGAGTTCGATATCATCTACGGAAAAGGCATCTCAAAAACCGGTGATCTGCTCGATCTCGGCGTGGCCCACGATATCATCGCTAAAAGTGGCACATGGTTCTCCTATAACGAAACCAGGATTGGGCAAGGCCGTGAAAACTCCAAAAAGTTTTTGCTCGACAACCCGGAGATGGCAACAGAAATTGAAACACGGTTGCGAGTAACCCTTGGGCTGACCGCTTCTGAGCCAAAGCCAGAGGAAAATACAGAAGAACCCTCAGCCAAAGATAAAAAAGCCGCAAAAAATTCCTGAACTTAAAATAAAGTCCGATGCCGGATCAAGAAGTCCTCAAAACCGCTAAATCCCAGGCATTCAAACACCTCTCTTATCGGGATCGAAGCAAGAAGGAGGTTGCCCAGTATCTGGAAAAAAAGGGGCATGCTCCTTCTATCATCCAGGCGACCCTTCAGAACCTTGAAAAACTGAACTACATCAACGACCACCGCTTCGCTATGGAATGGGGCCGGTGGCGTGTTGAGGTGAAAAAGTTTGGCAAAATACGCTTGCGCCATGAACTTTCGGCAAAAGGTGTTTCTTCCCACATCATTGAAACGACTTTGGACACCCTTTACGACTCTCACCCAGAACAAGACCTTGCTTTGGCCTGTGCCAACAAAAAACTGGCCTCCCTTCATGGACTGGAACCCGAAAAAAAAACACGTCGACTGGCCCAATACCTTCAGCGAAGGGGATTTTCCACCGATATTATTTATGAGACTCTAAAAGTCTCCACCCTTGACCATGGAGGCAAATAGCAAGGAATGGAGTCTATTCAAGCAATTCCTTATCCTATTTTAGCTGGAGCAATATTCTGCTTTGGGCTGGCGATTGGCAGTTTTGCCAACGTGTGTATCCACCGTTTGCCCAGAAAAGAATCTGTGGTCGTTCCCGGATCGCATTGCCCGGCATGCTTGTCGGCAGTGCGCCCGCTGGATAACATTCCACTCATTAGTTATATCGTCCTGGGTGGGAAGTGCCGAGACTGCGCCATACGTATTTCGCCGATTTATCCGGCTATCGAGACGGTGACCGCCGTTCTTCTACTGGCTGGGTTTTTCAAGTTCGGGCCGTCCTTTGAGTTTCTGGTTTATGCCGTGGTGGCTCCCACACTGGTCGTCATCACAGCTATCGATATTGAGCACCAGATCATTCCCGATGTGATCACGCTTCCAGGCATAGTGTTGGGGCTTGCAGTAGGAACCTATACGATTGGTTACGCAGACTCTCTGCTTGGTTTTTTTCTAGGTGGTGGGTTATTTTATTTGCTCGCAGTGCTCAGTAATGGTGGAATGGGGGGAGGAGACATTAAATACATAGCAGCAGCCGGTGCTTTTCTGGGCTGGCAAAAAGTGCTGTTGGTAATTTTTATCGGAGCGTTTCTAGGATCACTGGTTGGCCTGTTCCAGATCGCCGTACAAAAAAAATCGAGGAAAAGCTTGATCCCATTTGGCCCTTTTTTAGCCGCAGGCACCCTGATCACATTATTTTATGGTAATTCGCTCATTCGGTTATACTTGGAGTATCTGGGAAGGTAATATTTTCCCGATAAAAATAAACGCGACACGGTATTGTTTCAGCATTCAAACATTAGAGCAACCCCCTCAATCCCCCTTATCAGGGGGACGATCAATTCCCCCCTGATAAGGGGGATTGAGGGGGGTTAATTCTATAATCAGATAACACTCATGCAATATGCGGACTTGAAATATGGATAACAAAGAAAGCAAACAGACGCCTCAGCAAGAAAACGCACAAACCCCGGAAAACTTTGCCTCGGAACTGGAAGACATCCGGAAAAACCTGAAAAAAAGAGCGAGTGACACCACCACACTCAAAATTCTTTTCTATACCGGTCTCGCGGTTTTGCTCTTCGGTTTCATCTATACCAACCAGACCCTGCAAAGGGCCCAACATCGAAACCTCGAATCGCATATCCGTCTGCTGCAAGGACAGGTGAATCATACTCTCATCATGCTGGAAAAAAAGCTTCACGAGGAAATTCTTGCTCTCGATGAAAAATTGAGCGGAACATCGAGTGCCAGCTTTAACGAAAGAATCCAAAACATGAACCAGGCTCTGGACCAACTTGAACCCCAATCCACCTCCATGGGTATATTGATCGAAAAGGTTCAGAGAAACGCTAATGAGCTGGCCCAGATAGTGGAAGCTGAAAACCAGAAAGAGGTAGCTCCCTGACCGCCCGACCAAATCAACTCAGTTCAAAAACCTTTTCTATTTTTTCACAGTTATCAGGGGACGGTTGCCAACCCACTGCTTTCAGGTTTTCTTTCACCTGAGCGGAATTTTTCACTCCCACCAGAGCTGTTGTGAGCCCCTCCTGCCTCAATACCCAGTTGATCGCCGTCTGAGCACAGGTTTTTCCCTCTGCATCAGCAATTTCTTTTAACTGATCCACTTTTTCAATATTCTTAACAAAGCCTTCACCAGAAAAAGTGCCAATGATTCCCTTGCTCCGCCAATCCTTGAACTTGGTATTTTTGTCATACTTGCCGGTCAGAACTCCTGACGACAAAGGACTGTAGGCGATGATCCCGATATCGTTTTCCAGGCAGATGGGAACGGTATCCTTCTGAATATCTCGCGCCAGCAAACTGAATTCCGGTTGCAGTGAAACAATTTTCCCGTATTGAAGACAATCCTTGATCTGTTCCGCCGAGTAATTACTGACCCCGATATGGCGAATCTTGCCTTTCTCCTGAATCTCCAACAAAGTTTCCATCGTCTCTTTTTGGTCTGTTTCCACATCGGGCCAGTGAACCTGATAAAGGTCAATCACATCCGTATCCAGCCGTTTCAAGCTCTGGTCAATTTCTTCCAGAATAGAATTTCTACTGGCGTCCTTGCGAAGTGAACTTAAGGATTTTTTTCCCCAACGCAGTCCACATTTGGTAGCAAGAATCACCTTATCCCGCACCGGTTTCAGGGCTTTGCCAATCAGTTCCTCAGAATGACCAAAACCATAAACCGGGGCCGTATCAAAAAAATTAATCCCCAGGTCATAGGCCTTTTTGATGGAGTCCAACGATTTTTTATCACCTTCATTGTTCCAGAAGGGCGCTCCGCCTATTCCCCAGGCACCATACCCTATTACCGACACTTTAAGATCACTGCTTCCCAACTTCCTGTATTCCATTTTTCCCCCAAAAACCTTTTCGTATTGTGCAGGTTACTCTATATAATATTAGCAACACCTCTAATCGTTCAAGGCTTTGTGCTTGGACATTTATTAGAGGCTTTTTTAATTATAGCAGTCCCAACCTCGAAACCATGAAATCTCTTGCAAGAGTACTGAGTTATTTAAAGCCTTATCAAAGAGGGGTGGCGACGACGCTACTATTAGCCATCGCCACCACGTTTCTGGATCTCGTCCCACCCTGGCTGATCAAAGTTATTGTCGACAGCCTGGTAGATGGAAAAGAATCCTTATGGATATATGGCCCGATTGCCGGTTTGGCCGTCATCTACCTGACGCGGAACTTCACCAATCATAGACGCATCATGATCAACAACAAAGTCGAACAGAATGTAGTGTTCGACTTAAGATCAGACGTGTATCGTGCCCTGCAAAATATGTCCTTGAACTATTTTGAAAACCATTCGACGGGCGAACTGATGTCTCGTGCCAACGATGATGTGAACTATGTCGAAAGAATTTTCATTGATGGTGTGGAACAAGTCGTGACCGCGATCCTGACCCTGATCGGAATTTCCGTCATACTTTTTTATATGCACTGGAAACTGGCAATGGTGGCCCTGTTCCCCATTCCTTTTCTAGTTTATGGTGCATGGGTCTATACCGCTAAAGCCCACCACCAGTATCACGTTGTGCGTAAACGGGCCGCAAAAATGAACGCCAAGCTACAGGACTCTATTTCCGGCATCCGCGAAACACTTTCTTTTAACCGCCAGCTCCATGAAATCAAACAATTTGAAAAACGCAGCCGGGATTATTGCGATGGGACGTTGGAAGTCATGCGGCTTTGGGCTTTCTACTCCCCGACGATGATGTTCCTCGGTTCTCTTGGCACGGTTCTAATTCTCCTGTATGGAGTGGGGCTGGTGCAGGTCGGGGATATCACCGTTGGTTCTTTAGTTGCCTTCATCGGCTACCTCGCATTGTTTTACACTCCGATCAACCAATTGCATTCCGTCAATCACATGCTTCAACACGCACTGGCTTCCGGCGAACGATTGTTCGAGATCATCGATACTGTGCCCGAGGTGCGAGAGGCACCCCATGCGATTCTCCCTTCAACTAATGTCAGGGGTATGATTCAATTTGATCGGGTGAACTTTTCATATATCCCAGAGAAACCCGCCATTCAGGAAATTGACCTCACTATCAGCGCCGGAGAAAAGATGGCTCTGGTCGGACATACCGGGAGCGGGAAATCCACTTTGGTTAAACTGCTCATGCGGTTTTATGATGTCCAATCTGGGTCCATTCTCATTGATGGTCACAAAATAAAAGACCTGAAGCTTGCTTATCTTCGCGAACAAATCGGGTTGGTCGCACAAGATCCTTTCCTGTTCAATGGCACCGTAGCAGATAATATTCTTTACGGAAATATCGAAGCTAACCGGGAGCAGATCGTTTCAGCCGCTGTCTCGGCACACGCCGATCCATTTATAAAAAATCTTCCGGATGGCTACGACACTCTGGTCGGGGAACGGGGAGTCAAACTTTCGGGAGGGGAAAAGCACCGCATCGCCATTGCCCGCACTTTTCTGAAAAATCCGCCGATCCTGATTCTGGACGAAGCCACATCATCGGTAGACACTGAAACCGAGAGTCACATCAAGCAAGCTCTCGACACGTTGATGGCAGGGCGCACCACTTTGATCATTGCGCATCGCCTGTCAACTCTGGAAGGGGCAGACCGTGTTCTGGTCATGAAACAAGGGAAGCTGGTTGAAACCGGGGTTCACGATATCCTGATCGCCACCGACTCGGAATACGCGCAACTGTTTCGACAACAGGTTCATCTCTAGCCGAGAGCCGCCGGCAAATTGTAATATTTTTATTCTGGGCTCAGGCACCCTCTTCGGCAACTTTTCCCAATTCGCGGAATTTCTTTTCTCGCAACCGAATCAACTCGCTCAAAGGAATCTGAGTCAAACTTTCAAGGTTTTTTCTAAGGGATTTTTTCAGGCGTATCGCAGCCTGCTTATGATTGCGGTGGGCACCGCCAAGAGGTTCGTGAATAACTTCATCAATCACTTTAAACTTCAAAAGGTCTTTCGCCGTGATGCACAAGGCGTCAGCCGCCTGAGGAATTTTGCCTTTATCCCCCCAAAGAATGGAAGCACAACCCTCGGGGGAAATCACCGAATAGACAGAATGCTCCAGCATCATAATATGATCACCCACACCAATTGCCAAAGCTCCACCAGACCCACCCTCCCCTATCACCACACAAATTATGGGAACCTCCAACTGGATGATACTAAACATATTAGTGGCTATCGCTTCAGACTGCCCCTTTTCTTCGGCATCAACGCCCGGATAAGCTCCCGGTGTATCAATAAAAGTGATAATGGGGATATTAAATTTTTCCGCCATTCGCATTAATCGAAGGGCCTTTCTATATCCCGCCGGTTGGGACATACCAAAGTTTCGTTTTATTTTTTCTTTGTTCTCTCTTCCCTTCTGGTGCCCCACTACCATCACAGACCGACCACCAAACCTTGCCAGCCCTGCAACAATCGAAGGGCCATAGCCTCCGTGGCGATCACCGTGAAGCTCGAAAAAGCCATCAAAGATCAGATTCAGATAATCCAGCGTGTAAGGCCTGTCGGGATGTCTCGCTACCAAGGTTTTATCCCAGCCCTTCAGGTTGGAGTACACATCATGCTTCATCCTGCGCAGCTTTTTTTTGAGCTTTGCAATCTCATGCGTGATGTCTCCAACACTGTCATACATATGCGACATGGAAACCAGATCGTGGATCTGTGTTTCCAGTGCAAAAATATCGCGCTCAAATTCTAGAATCTGTACCATATTTAAAATAAAGGTTTTATAGTAGGATTTTCGTATTTTACCATAAATAAAAATTTACTTCCATCCACCGTCCCCATACTTAGAGCCGAGCGTTTTGAAAATATTAGTAGAAACCGAAAACAGGATGAATCAAGTTTTTGAGATTTTCAGACTCATTCAGCGCCCGGGCTCCTTCGACACCAATTTTATTCTGCCCCAGCTTCAGGGATTCGAGATTTGCCAGACGCGGAGACTCAGCTATCGCCTTGGCTCCTACATCTCCGATACGATTAAAGTTTAAATTTAACACCTTCAGTCTTTCAAGGTTTTCGGACCTTGCCAGCGCCTGGGCACCCGCGTCCGTAACATTATTCTCAGAAAGATTCAAGGAAACCAAACTTTTGATTTTTTTAGACTGCGAAAGAGCAATCACCGCCTCATCGGTCAAACTGTTATTCTTCAAATCCAAGGTCTCCAACTCTGACACAAAAGGAAAGTCCAGCAATACCATAACCCCAAAATCTCCAATCATCGCCTCCCCCACCTGATTCAACCGGTTATTGCGGTGGAGATCTTTAAACCATTCCATTAGCTGAAAACGCTTCCAAGCCTGTTTTCCGCTTTTCTCAATAGGGTTATAGGCCAATTCAATGCTATGAAGCTGACGCAATTTTTTTGAATGCGTGAGTTCAACCGCTCCTGGCCCATTGATCAAATTATAGTTCAGATTCAACTCCGTCAATTGAGTCAAGGTATCCGAATCCGCAATGGCCTTCGCGCCCACATCGGTGACCTGATTATGGTGAAGGTTGAGAATTTTCAGGTTTGAAAAAGTTCCTGAGTTGGAAATGATCTCCACTCCCTTGTCGGTTATGAAATTATGTTCCAGATACAAAGCCTCCAGGCTTTTCAGGTTGGGAGATTCGGCCAGAGCACGAATGCCTTCATCACTGATGTTGACCTTATACAAAACCAGAGTCGCGACGGAACGAACTAATGGAGATTGGGCTAAAACAGCCAAACCCGAATCGCCCAGATTCTTTTCGTTAATCCGGAGAACCTTGTCGTTGCGCTTGAGTTTTTTTTGAATGTACTTCTCGACAGCCGTCTCGGACATCGCCCCGGAAGTAGCCCCCAAGGTAAAAACATACAAAAAGATCAGGATCAAAACCCGTCCGCGAAATATAAACATAATGTTTAAACTTTAAATAAAAGTATTAGCAGTTTCTGTAAGAACAGCATGGATATAAGTATTCTAGCGGGAGGAGGGATTTTTTTCAATTTCATTTAATCGAGCTTCCAGATCACGAATTTTTCGGGCCAGTTCCGGAAGTTTTGGCAAAATGGTCACATATTTTTTCCACTCGCCCAGAGGAACAGCAGGATGTCCCCCATAAACATTGTTGCTTTCAATACTGCGAAACGTACCCGATTGAGCTGTGAGAGTGACCTGATCACCAAGCGTGACATGATCGGCAACACCCACCTGCCCCGCAAGCACCACATGATGACCCAAGGTACAGCTTCCGGCCAGCCCCACCTGAGCAACCAGAATGGAATGTTCCCCCACCGTACAGTTATGAGCCACCTGAACCAGATTATCTATTTTTGTTCCCTGTTTGATGAGCGTGACGCCCATAGCCGCTCGATCTACACAACTGTTTGCCCCAATCTCAACATCGTCCTCAATCACCACTCGGCCGATCTGGCTGATTTTATAATGCGCTCCTTTTTCATCGAGGGTATAACCAAAACCATCCGCTCCGATCACGACTCCCGCATGAAGGATCACGCGGCTCCCCAGTTCTGTATCGCGGTAAAGCGTGACGTTAGGGTGCAGAATCGTATGGCTTCCAATCCGGCACCGATCACCAACAACCACTCCCGGATATAAATGGACATGATCGCCAATCTCCACATCATCCCCGATGCACACTCCTGCGGACAAAGTGACCTCTTCGCCGAGTTTAAGGGTTTTGCCCACCACCACCCGGTCATGAATACCTGGTTTGGGTTGTGGCTCGGGGTGAAACTCCCTCAGCAAACGGGCAAAAGCAAGCTCGGGACTGGCAACAATAATCTGGCAAACAGGGCTGTCCATCTCTTCCTTCACCAACACAGCTGAAGCCTTAGAGCGATTCAATATTTCGAGGAACAGTTTTTTACTGAGAAAAGTAATATGCCCTGCCCCGGCCTGCTCAACACCCCGAATTCCCGATATCTCAAGCGAGCCATCACCTTTTAATTTTCCGCCAACCAATTCAGCGATCTTTTCCAGCTTCATGGTTTCCCTTTCTTTTAAAATTCAATCCGGCTTTAAATGACCAGATTCTGACTGATGGGGCCAACTTTTCCATCAACCAGTTCCATCACCCGGTCCAGCCTCTTGGCGACTCTCTGACTGTGTGTAACAATTACAAAAGTCTGGTTAAACTCCTGATTCAATTTTCGGATCAATTCTATCAACTGGTCGCTGGCATGATAGTCCAGGTTCCCCGTTGGCTCATCGGCTAAAAGCAGATCCGGTTGATTGACAAGCCCCCTGGCAAGGGCTACGCGCTGGCTTTCGCCTCCTGAAAGTTCTCCGGGCTTATGGTGCATGCGATCCTTCATGCCCACTTCGCACAACAGGTATTCGGCTCGCTCTTTAGCCAGGCGCCTGTCCTGATTGCGGATGAGAGCTGGGAACATTGCATTTTCCAAAGCGGAAAAATCGGGCAGCAAATTGAAAAACTGGAACACAAAACCAATATTGGCATTGCGAAATTTTTCCAAATAACCGTTGGACTGTTTATAAATATCTTTTCCTTTAAACTGAACGCTTCCCGTTAACGGCTTGTCGAGTCCTCCCAGAACATGGAGAAGAGTACTCTTGCCCACTCCTGACGCACCGACAATTCCCAACACTTCCCCGGAAAAAACCTGAAGACTCGTCTGGGCAAGAACGTGAATCACCTCGCGTTTAGTCGAATAACTTTTATCAACATTAACCGCTTCTATCAGGCATTTTCTTTCTGTCGTGTCAGAATTCAAATCACTCATAGCGGAGACCTTCCACAGGGTCCATCCGGGATGCTCTCCAGGCCGGGTATAGTGAGGCCAAAAAACAAATGACAATCGAAAAGATAACGATGAGAAACGAATCGAAATACTCGATTTCAGACGGGAGCTTGTCCAGATAATAGACATCACTGGGAAAAGCGGTGATACCAAAAAGAGTTTCGATAAAACCGACTATCTCATTCAGGTTCGGCACAATAGTAAAACCACCAATACAACCGATCACCGTTCCAGTGATGCCAATGATCAGGCCCTGGAAGCTGAATATTTTCATAATGCTGGATCGAGAAGCCCCCATGGACTTCAGAATAGCGATTTCCTTGCTCTTTTCCATCACCACCATAAACAAGGTGCTGACAATATTAAAGGCAGCCACCAAAATAATCAGGATCAGGATGATGAACATCACAATTTTTTCCAGGCGGAGTGCGGAAAACAAATTTTTATTCATCCGCATCCAGTCTCTTGCGTAATAAGGGAACCCAAGATGAACCTGAATTTCTTTGGCCACCTGATCTGCCCTCTCAATATCATTCACCCTGATCTCAATGCCACTGACCTTTCCCTTCATGGAGAAAAATTTCTGCGCCGCGTGCATGGATACAAAAGCCAGATTAGAATCGTATTCGAACATTCCCGACTCAAAAAAACCCACCACTTGAAACAATTTAATTTTGGGAATCAGACCCATGGGTGTCACTCTCGATGCAGGGGAAATCATCGACACAGCATCATCGCGTTGCACCCCCAGCCGGTGCGCCAACTCCTTACCCAGAATGATCCCGGCCCGGCGCGGTTTTCCGGGAAAAGTTTCCGGATCATCCAGCATTTTCAAACTTCCCTCTACCAGGTTTTTTTCAAGATCAGAAACTCCAGCCTCCCGGTCCGGGTCCACGCCTCGAACCACAACCCCTGTACTATTGTTCCCGTAGGTCAGCATCACCTGACTCAGAATAAATGGAGCGGCGGCATTCACGCCTTCTGTTTGCGTTATTTTTTTAATGATGGCTTCGTAATCATCCATGCCCGTCCGGGTGATATTGGTGACCACGACATGACTATTGGTTCCCAGAATTTTATCCCGCAAGTCTTTGCTGAACCCGGACATGACGGCAATGACCACGATCAATGCCATGACACCGAGGGCAACCCCGCCAACGGAAATCCAAGTGTTGAGAGAAATAAATTTCTGGGTACGCTTGGCCTTTAAATGGCGAAGGCTAACAAAAAGTTCGTAGGACATATCAGGAACGAATCAATAAATGACCGGTTTGCTTTCCCGAATCAAGATTCTTTTTTTAATTGCGGGAAAAGAATAACATCTCTTATGGACGGGCTATTGGTCAACAACATGACCAATCGGTCAATCCCTATGCCTTCCCCAGCCGTGGGAGGCATGCCATACTCCAGAGCTCGGATAAAGTCGTGATCCATCCAATGGGCTTCTTCATCACCCGCTTGACGTTCTGCGACTTGTTCTTCAAATCTTTGTTTCTGGTCTATCGGGTCGTTCAACTCGGTGTAGGCGTTAGCAATTTCTTTTCTGCCAATAAACAATTCAAACCGCTCCACCAGACCAGGATCGTCTTCTTTTTTCTTGGAAAGCGGTGAAAGTTGAATAGGGTAATCGGTGATGAATACAGGCTGAACAAGCTTGGGTTCGACAAAATGATCAAATAGTTTAGCGAGAATTTTCACATGATGATCTTTCTTCTCGATAGAAACCTTCTTTTCCAAAGCAAACGCCACCGCTTTTTGCGGGTCATTGAGAATCTCCTCATCGACTCCACCAATTTCTATCAGCGACTGCCGGAATGTGCAACGCTTGAACGGCTGAGAAAAATCTATCGTCACTTCCCGGGTTTCTCCCCCTTCTTGCGAAGTATAAGGAAACTGGTAATTGTTTTCAGGAAATACCCGGTCACAAAGATAACGAAACAAATCTTCTGTCAGGTCCATCAGGTCATTGTAGTCGGAGTAAGCGGTGTAAAATTCCACCATGGTAAACTCGGGGTTATGTTCGGTGGATATCCCCTCATTCCTGAAATTCCTGTTGATCTCATAAACCCTTTCGATACCACCCACCACCAGCCTTTTCAGGTATAACTCGGGAGCGACACGAAGAAACAACTCCATATCCAGCGCATTGTGATGGGTCTTAAAGGGTTTTGCTGTGGCTCCTCCCGGTATCGACTGCATCATCGGGGTCTCCACCTCCAGATACTGACGTTCGTTCAGATAATCGCGTAACGCCTGAATCATACGACTTCTGGCAACGAAAACTTTTTTAACCTCCGGGTTGACGATCAGGTCCACATACCGTTGCCGGTAGCGAAGCTCAACATCCTTAAGTCCGTGCCACTTTTCAGGCAGCGGAAGAAGTGATTTGGAAAGCAGAGTCACCTTGCTGGCGAATAGAGTCAACTCACCCGTTTTGGTTTTTGAAATTCTGCCCTCAACGCCAATGATATCGCCAACGTCAAACTTGCTAAATATTTCGTAAGCGGTTTCGCCCAGCGAAGTCTTATTGATGAAAACCTGAATATCTCCAGACGCGTCCTTAATATTCACAAACGTGGTCTTGCCGTGCTTACGCCGACTCATCATCCGTCCGGCGGTTATATATTCCGAACTTTTCTCATCTAGTTCTTCTTTAGACTTTTCGGAATACTTTTCCACCAGAGCAGACAGGGTGGTATTTATATGAAATCGGTTTATGTACGGGCTAATTCCCATACCACGAAGTTCATCGAGTTTTTCGCGCCTGAGTTTAACCAGCTGTCCTGAATCTTCCATGCGATGCCAATTCTATTATGTTGTGGAGAAGCTCCGGGAAACCCGGAGCGGTGTACCCAAAAATAATTCCGGGCATAATCTGGTAGGTCACACAAACATCTTTATTACCGGGCAAACTCCGTAAATCGGGTTTCACGAACCACCGTGACTTTAATTTCTCCCGGATAGGTCACCTCTTTTTCAATTCTCTTTGCCACGTCCCTGGCCAGAATACTGGCCTCCTGATCGTTCGCGCCTGTGGGCATAACAATGATTCTCACTTCACGACCCGCCTGAATAGCAAAGGTTTTTTGAACCCCTTTGAATGAGTCACCAATTTCTTCCAGTTGGGTCATGCGCTTGATATAGGTTTCCAACATTTCCCTCCGGGCACCAGGCCGGGAGGCAGAAATAGTATCGGCAGCCGCCACCAAAACAGCATAAGGAGATTCGGCCTCTTCATCTTCGTGATGGGCCGCTATCGCGTTGATGACAAAAGGATGTTCATTGTAGCGTTTCCCGATATCGACTCCCAATTGAGTATGCGTTCCATCGGTCTGATGGTCGATAGCCTTGCCGATATCGTGCAGCAACCCTGCCCGCTTAGCCAGAGCCACATTCAAACCCAGTTCTCCAGCAATAGCGCCACACACAAAAGCCACTTCTTGCACATGTTCGAGAACGTTCTGCGTATAACTCGTCCGGTACTTGAGTCGCCCCAATAACTTGACCATTTCTGGATGAACATTATCGACACCAACATTTAAAACAGCCTGTTCACCCGCTTCTTGAATTTGCTGCGTGACTTCCTTCTTACACTTGTTGACAACGTCTTCTATTCGGCCCGGATGAATCCGTCCATCGAGGGTCAGCTTCTCCAGAGCACGGCGGGCCACTTCCCGTCTAATCGGGTCAAACCCCGACAACACTACCGCACCAGGGGTATCATCTATAATTAAATCAATCCCGGTGGCTTGCTCCAAGGCACGTATATTTCTTCCCTCCCGGCCAATGATTCTTCCTTTGATATCATCGCTGGGCAGTTCCACCACCGAAACGGTACTTTCCGCCACATGATCTGAAGCAAGCCTCTGGACGGCCATTGTAATGAGTCTTCGGGCTTGATCGTCAGCGCTCCTTTTGGTATTTTCCTCAATTTTTTTCACTTCACGCGCCGC
>JACKQG010001078.1_pt1 | contig 38415 bp, 27 predicted proteins | sample 8237621 | NCBI WGS metagenome assembly JACKQG01 (sample SAMN15677084, study PRJNA649215) | marine metagenome | biome: marine; feature: Black Sea; material: saline water; isolation source: suspended particulate matter (SPM) from the Black Sea western gyre | collected 2013-06-09/2013-06-10 | depth... | reverse complement strand
GCATAGGCTTTTTACCAAAACGAGAAACAAAAGTAATTGTAAGCAAATCCAAAAATCCATTTACAAAACGCTCCAAACCAAATTTTGTAACGCCATATTTACGGCTTTGATGTTCCACTACCTGTTCGGTAATATTAGAAAAACCTGCCCACTTAGCCAACACAGGAATATACCTATGCATTTCACCATGTACCTCAACTGATTTCACAACTGTGTTTTTATAGGATTTAAGTCCGCAATTAAAATCATGTAAATAAATACCTGAAGCTTTACGAGCTGCCCAATTAAAGAGTTTTGTAGGAATCGTTTTAGTTAGAGGATCATAACGCTTTGCTTTCCAACCTGAAACTAAATCAAAGCCCCCAACTGCAATTTTATTATATAATGCAGGAATTTCCTCTGGACTATCCTGCAAATCAGCATCCATAGTAATTACAACATCACCTATTGCTTTTGCAAAACCAACATTTAAAGCAGCTGATTTCCCATAATTTCTTCTGAATTTTATTCCTTTTACATTTGAGTTTTCAGCAGAAATTTTTTCTACAACTTCCCATGATTTATCTTTACTTCCATCATCAATAAGTAAAACTTCATAAGTGAAGTTATTTTTTTGCATTACTTTATCAATCCAAGCACATAATTCTGGCAATGATTCTTCCTCATTAAATAAAGGTACTACTACTGATATATTCATTATTATGCTATTGAGTTTGGATTGTCTTTTTTAGTGAAAATAGAAATCACTAATGAATAGAGAAAACCCATAAAGGTTCCACTTAGCATTCCTAAAATCAGCATCCAATGAGGCTGCATAAATTTAGCAGTCATCTCTAAAGCTAAATCTAATTCTTCATCAGAAATCTCAGGGTTTGATTCTAAAACAGCTTGCTCTGTTTGTTGCATTAATTCGGTTAGAGTATTTGGCTCTATATAGCTAACAAATATAAAAGTGTAAAAAGCTAAAATCACAGAAGAGAAAAAAGCAATTGATGTTCCTAGCTTTAAGGAATCTCCATAAGAAAGAAACCCTTCATTTTCAGTATCTCGAAACTGAATAATTGAATATGAGATAGCAGCAATTATCAATCCATTATTTAAAATTGTTGGCAGCATTGAGCCACTTTTATCTACTCCAAAACTCCACATTACAGAGGCAATAGCAACAAGGCACAACCCTAAAACAGCACCATAGTTCATTGCAAATTTTCTTGAATTCATTCTTAAATTTATTAAAATTAAAACAGGCAAATATAAACAAAATAGATTTACAGAATTACTTACTGCATTTTAAGAATAATCTTATTTTTGCCGCCAAGGGTAAGTCTTGTACGACCAGCTCCCTATGAACTCCCCCAGGGCAGGAATGCAGCAAGGGTAATAGGTTGTAGCGGTGCGATATAAGTAGCTTACCCTTATTTTTTTATCCAAAGCTCTCCTGTAAAAAAAATATCTTATTTAAAAAAGCGCAATATCAGTTACTTCTTTCATACTGCTCACATAATGAAATTTAAGCCCTTTCAAATAAGATGCTTTAATTTCACCTATATCTTTTTTGTTGTTTTTGGACAAAATAATCTCTTTGATTCCTGAGCGTTTGGCAGCTAATATTTTTTCTTTTATTCCTCCCACAGGAAGTACTTTTCCTCTTAATGTAATTTCGCCCGTCATGGCCAATTTATTATTTACTTTTTTTCCAGTAAAAGCAGAAACCAAAGCCGAAAACATGGTAATACCAGCAGAAGGACCATCTTTTGGAGTAGCCCCCTCTGGAACATGAATATGTACATTCCACTTTTGAAAAATATCAGCATCCAATTTGTAATCTTTTGCATGAGATTTTAAGTATTCTAAAGCAATGGTTGCGGATTCTTTCATCACATTACCTAGATTTCCAGTAATGGTTAAATTCCCTTTTCCCCTGCTCAAACTTGATTCAATAAAAAGGATATCGCCTCCAACTCTTGTCCAAGCTAAACCAGTTGCAACCCCTGCTACATCATTGTTTAGAAGTTGATCTCTATCAAATTTAATAGGCCCCAATATTTTTTCTATATCTGAAATGCTTACTTTCGTTTGGTATTCTTGTTCCATAGCAATGGATTTTGCAGCAAATCGAATAACTTTACTAATTGTTTTTTCCAAACCTCTAACACCTGATTCTCTAGTGTATCCATCTACTATTTTCTCTAACACTTTATCTGATAGTTGCAAATCTTTTCTGCTAAGCCCATGCTCTTTTAATTGTTTTGGAAGAAGGTGTTTTTTAGCAATTGAAACTTTTTCTTCTACGGTATAACCACTCATTTCAATAATTTCCATTCTATCGAGTAATGCTGGCTGAATGGTATTTAAAGAATTGGCTGTTGCGATAAATAATATTTTTGATAAATCATAGCCCAATTCTAAATAATTGTCATGGAAACTTTCGTTTTGTTCAGGATCGAGCACCTCCAAAAGTGCGGAAGAAGGGTCGCCATGTGCATCTCTTGTTACCTTATCAATTTCATCAAGAACAAAAACAGGATTGGAAGTTTCTGCCTTTTTGATGGATTTGATGATTCTACCAGGCATAGCACCAATATAAGTTTTTCTATGCCCTCTTATTTCAGCCTCATCACGCAATCCTCCTAAAGATACTCTTACATATTTTCTACCCAAAGCTTCTGCTACCGATTTTCCTAGAGATGTTTTTCCAACTCCTGGAGGACCACTAAGGCAAAGTATTGGTGATTTCATATCTCCTTTTAGCTTCAAAACAGCTAAGAATTCAATGATTCTTTCCTTTACTTTTTCCAATCCAAAATGATCTCTATCTAAAATCTTTTTGGCTTTTTTTAAGTCAAATTTATCTTTTGAAAACTCATTCCAAGGTAAATCTAAAAGCAGTTCCAAATAACTTCTATGTACAGAATAATCAGCCATACCGGGGTTCATTCTTTGTAGTTTTTTTAAATCTTTTTCAAAAGATTCAGCCACATCTTTATTCCATTTTTTATTTTGTGCCTTTGTACGCATTTCTTCTATTTCCTGCTCTGAACCAGTTCCACCTAATTCTTCTTGAATTGCCTTCATTTGTTGATGCAGGAAGTACTCTCTTTGTTGATTGTCTAAATCAGTCCGAACTTTGGATTGAATTTCATTTTTCATCTCCAACATTTGCAATTCTTTGGTTAAAAACTCTAATGAATTACTGGCTCTAATTTTTAAATCAATTTCTTCTAGTAATCCTTGCTTTTCATTTAAACTGATATTCATATTAGAAGCCACAAAATTGATAACAAAAGAAGGACTTTCAATGTTTTTGATAGCCATTGTTGCTTCTGTTGGGATATTGGGCGATTCCTCAATTATTTGAAGGGCTAAATCCTTGACAGAATCAACCAAAGCACTAAATTCCTTATCATTATTCAATGGTTTTTTTTCATTCAAACGATTTACTTTCGCCTTAAAATAAGGGTCTGTTTGCACAAATTCTTCAATCTCAAACCTTTTTCTGCCTTGAATAATTGCTGTTATATTTCCATCTGGCATCCTAAGCATTTTTAGTATGTGGGCAACAGTTCCTACTCTGTTTAAATCCTCTTTTTTAGGAGTTTCAATATTTGGATCTTTTTGTGCCAAAACGCCAATAGTTCTGTTTCCTTTATAAGTATCTTTAATCAGTTTAATAGAGCGATCTCTACCAATTGTAATTGGGATAATAACTCCTGGAAAGAGAACCGTATTTCTAAGTGGTAGAATCGGTAGAGTTTTGGGTGTTTTTTCTTTATCTATTTTATCCTCATCTTCCCTACTTAGAAGTGGAAAATAATCTGATTCTTCTTCAATAAGTTCTGATAAGGATAAAGTGTTAAATCTTAATTTGTCTTTATTCATAATTTTTGTTTTGACAATATGTCAGTGAAATACTTTAATTTACTATTTATATACTGTTGCAAAGAGTGTGCCAGAGAAATCTTATTCAAAATTGGCAGAAATTTAGTCCTTTCTATAAGCTTTAGTTAGCTCAAAAACATAAGACAAAATGCTTTTTTCTATATCATCAAAGTATTTATTTCTTCTTTGCATCACAATTTCTGCTACTTCAAAAGCTTTATCGGTATTATAAGTAGAAAAACCTGAAGCACCACCCCAAGAAAAAGAAGGAATAAAATTTCTAGGGAAACCAGCTCCAAAAATATTCGCACTTACCCCAACTACAGTTCCTGTATTAAACATGGTATTGATGCCACATTTGCTATGGTCGCCCATAATTAAACCACAAAACTGCAAGCCAGTCTTTTTGAAGCGTTCTGTTTCATAATTCCAAAGTTTAACCTCTGCATAGTTATTTTTAAGATTAGAGTTATTGCTATCAGCACCCAAATTGCACCATTCCCCAATTACGGAATTTCCTAAAAATCCATCATGCCCTTTATTGCAGTAGCCCATAAAAACTACATTATTTACCTCACCTCCTACTTTGCAAAAAGGACCCAAAGTGGTATTACTATAAATTTTAGCACCCATTTTTAGCACTGCCCCTTCTCCCATTGCAAATGGCCCTCTAATGATGCAGCATTCCATAATTTCTGCATTTTTTCCAATATAAACAGGACCTTCCTTGCAATTTATAAAAGCACATTCTACCTTTGCGCCTTGTTCAATAAAAAGTGGATAATCGCCTACTTTTATACTTAGTTCATCTAGCTCTTGCGATTTTCTTCCTTTTGTAATTCTATCAAAATCATTTTTTATTTCCTCTCCATTTAAACTGAAAATCTCCCAGATATGAGTAAGTAGCGTAAAAGCAGTTCTTACTTCTTTTTTTGGTAAAGATTCAAAGTCGAATTGCTCACCAAAAAAAGCAATAGGAATATCGCCTTTTGCTAAAATTTCTCCTTTTTGCAGTACTTTAATCTCATCAACAAGTTCTTGATTTGGAAAAACACAGGCATTAATCCAGAGGTTTTCACTGCTAATATTCATAGGGAATTTAGAAGCCAAATAATCTTCTGTTTTTACACTAACGGTATCAAAATAACACTCCCATTTTTCTTTAATGGTAGTAATCCCTATTCGTAAGTCGGCTATTGGGCGAGTAAAGCTAAGCGGAAAAAATGCCTCTCTGTTATAGTCAAAAAGTATGGTATTCATCTAAAAATAATAAAATACAAATGTAAAGAAAAACCCCACACAAATTGTGCAGGGTTTTTAAAAAGTATCAAAAAAGCAACTTATTTCTTTAGGTGCTTGTATCTGTTTTTAAATTTATCAATTCTACCAGCTGTATCTACTAGTTTCATTTTACCAGTATAAAATGGATGTGAAGCAGAAGAAATTTCCATTTTTATAAGTGGATATTCATTCCCATCTTCCCATTTTATAGTGTCTTTTGCTGGAGCACAAGAACGCGTTAAAAAAGCAAAATCATCTGACATATCCTTAAAAACGACTAATCTGTAATTATCTGGGTGTATTCCTTTTTTCATTTTTTTAAAAATTATTTGGGCTGCAAAATTAAAAATTTTACTTAAAAAACATAATTAAATATTATATTTTTTGTTTGATAAGACAAATGAATTTTAAATTAACTAATTATCTTTGCCAAAATGAAGAAAACAAAACTATTTAGTATCGTTATTTTACTGCTTATTTGCTTATTTTCCTGCAAGAAAGAAGCCATTTTATCAGAAGGAAAAGCTAGTTTACACTTTTCAAATGACACTATACTTTTTGATACAGTTTTTACTACTGTTGGCTCCATCACCCATCATTTGAAGGTATATAACAAAAATGATTTTGCTGTAAAAACGGATATTAAAATCACAGGAGAGGACATGCAATTTTATGCCATAAATGTAGATGGGATTTCTGGAAGTGAAGCTAAAGATGTAGAGATTCCTGCAAATGATAGTATTTTTATTTTTGTGGAAGTAAGGATTGACCCAAGCAATCAAAATTCTCCTTTACTAACTAGTGCTAATCTGGAGTTTAACACTGGCGGAAAAGTACAAAAAGTGGATTTAGTCGCCTACGGACAAGATGTTTATTTTCATACTGCTAATACTTTTGGAGAAATAGTAGATGAAGATGATACATTGCGCTTTTGGTATCATGAATTGGCTTGCAATGAGATTTGGAATAACGATAAGCCACATGTAATTTATGGTTATGTAATGGTAGATCCTGGCTGTCAGCTTACAATAAATGAAGGCACAAAAGTTTATTTACATGAAAATTCTGGAATTATTGTTGGGAATCCATTCTCAACAATTTCTGGGGGAACAATAAAAGTAAATGGGAGCTTAGGAAATGAAGTGGTTTTTCAAGGGGACAGATTAGATTCTTGGTATGATGATTCTCCTGGGCAATGGGATAGAATTTGGCTAATGCCAGGAAGTATTAATAATGAGTTTAATTACGCCATAATAAAAGAAGGAACAATTGGAATTCATGCCGATACGATAGGAAATAGCAATCCAACAGCCACAATAAATAATTGTATTATTGAAAATATGTCCGCCATTGGCATATTGGGACAAGGAACAAATTTAGAGGCAAATAACTCTATTGTAAGCAATTGTGGCCAATATACTGTGGTTTGTAATATTGGTGGGGAATACAAATTTACTCATTGTACTTTTGCAAATTATTGGAATTTGAATACTAGAAGTACTCCATCTATTCTTTTAAATAATTTTTTTGAAGATCTAAATGGAATAACTCATATTAGAGATTTACAAAAAGCCAATTTTATCAATTGTATTATTGATGGAAGTTTAACTACTGAAATTGAATTTCAGGAAAATAGCATTGGTAACTTTAATTATACTTTTGAGCATTGCCTTATTAAAATTGACCCAAACACAAATACAAATACCTCAAATTATATTAATATTATTAAAAATGAAAATCCTGATTTTGAGGATAAAACAAAAAGAGATTTTCATTTAACAGAAAGTTCGCCTTGTATTGATGCTGGAACAAGCACTTCTATCTTTACAGATATTGAAGGAAATTCTAGGAGCATTCCTGATATTGGGGCTTATGAGTTTATTGGAGAGTTCTAATAATACATTCACATCAAAACAATTAACTTATTCTACTCCACCCCATTCTTTCTTTAGCGTAAGGCATGTATGCAGCTGCAATATTTATATTATCTGCTTTCTCCAAATTTTCATCATCTTTTAATAAAGCAATTGCCTCCTTTCTCGCAAATTCTAATATTTTCCCATCTCTTAAAAGGTCAGCAATCTTAAAATTAAGTATTCCACTTTGTTTTGTCCCCATCATATCGCCAGGACCTCTTAATTTTAAATCTACTTCTGCAATTTTGAATCCATCATTGGTCTTTGACATGGTTTCCAGTCGCAAACGCCCTTCATTACTAATTTTTTGTCCGCTTAGCAAAATGCAATAAGATTGCTCTGCCCCTCTACCAACTCTCCCTCTGAGTTGGTGTAATTGTGAAAGTCCGAATCGTTCTGCACTTTCAATGACCATTACGCTTGCATTAGGCACATCCACTCCAACCTCAATAACAGTTGTCGCCACCATTATGTTGGTTATTCCTTCTACAAAGCGTTTCATTTCATACTGTTTATCTTCTGATTTCATTTGTCCGTGAACAACACTCACTTGAAAATCTGGCATAGGAAATTCTGCTGAAATTGCTTTGTAGCCATCCATTAAATCTTTGTAGTCTAACTTTTCACTTTCTTGAATAAGCGGATATACAATATAAATTTGCCTACCTAAAGCAATCTGCTCATGCATGAATTTATTTACTTTCAATCGGCTACTATCTGATCGCCAAAGAGTTTTTATCTCCTTTCTTCCTGGGGGCAACTCATCAATAATGGAAACATCTAAATCTCCATAAAGCGTCATAGAAAGTGTTCTAGGAATTGGAGTTGCCGTCATTACTAAAATATGTGGGGGAGTTATGTTTTTCTTCCAGAGTTTTGCCCTTTGAGCTACCCCAAAGCGGTGCTGCTCATCTATTACTACAAAAGCTAGGTTTTTAAAAACAACCTTATCTTCCAAAAGTGCATGAGTTCCAATTAATATATCAATCTCTCCATTTTCTAATTTCTCATGTAGTTTCTTTCGTTCTTTCATTTTACTTGAACCCGTTAAAATTGCTACTTTTATATCTAATTCTTTTAACTCACTTGAAATATTTTTAAAATGTTGCTGAGCCAGAATTTCTGTTGGAACCATCATACAAGATTGAAAATTATTATCCACCGACATTAACATTGAAAGTAGAGCTACTAATGTTTTTCCACTACCAACATCTCCTTGTAAAAGCCGATTCATTTGATTGCCTTTTTTTACATCTATTCGAATTTCTTTTAGCACTTTCTTTTGTGCATTTGTAAGTTCAAACTTCAAATGATTCTTAAAATAATTATCAAAATGATTGTCCACTTTTTCAAGAACAAATCCCTTGGATTTCTTTGTTCTTGTTAGTTTCATTTTCAAAAGGTGAAATTGTAAGAAAAAGAGTTCTTCAAATTTTAATCTTTTTTGTGCCCTTTCTAACTTATTTGTATCGGCAGGAAAATGAATATTTACAAGAGCTTCTTCCCTTTTAGGAAGTTTTAATTTACTAAGTAAAGAATCGGATAATGTTTCATCAATTTTATCATTTATTTGCAGAAGTAATGCTTTAACTAGCTTTCTTATCCCTCTACTATTTAATCCTTTTCCGCTTAGCTTCTCTGTTGAATGATATACTGATTGCAAAGAGGAAGAAACAGATTGTTGTTTTTCAAAAAAATCCATTTCTGGATGCACAATATTTACTTTATTTTGATAAGCAGATGGCTTTCCAAAAACTAAATATTCCGTATTTATTTTTATGCTTCTTTTTATCCATCTGATTCCTTTAAACCAAATCAATTGGGTTACTCCCGTTTCATCTTGAAAATGAGCAAGCAATCGTTTTGCTCTTTTTTGTCCCTTTTCTTCAAAGCGAACAATTTTTCCTTTTAACTGAATATAGGGCATATTGGCATTTAAATCAGCAACTTTATGAATAACACTCCTATCGGTATAGCGAAAAGGAAAATGGTATAATAAATCATAAAAAGTAAAAATATGTAATTCTTTCTTCAGGAGCTCTGCTCGCATTGGCCCAACGCCTTTCAAATATTCAATTGGTGTTTCTAAAAAATGCATAAAGCAAAGATATTAGATTTTAGATAACTTGATTCAAGAGGATTACAAAACACCCTATTTCTCTCTTATCAATAAAAACTCTACTTGGTTTTACTTTTAGAATATTAGCAATGACAAAACTCCCCTCTAACAAGAGGGGTTGGGGGTGTGTAAATACAGCTTGCTTCATCTTATTCACAATGAAAGGAATAGAAAAGAGAGATCCTTCACATTTGTTCAGGATGACAAAACAATAGAACTGACTCTAACTCCTGAAAAAACAATATTAGCAGTTAATTACCTCCCCTCTAAAAGCATGTGCTGAACGCATGTGAAGTAAGGGGTTGGGGGTGTGTAAAGTAAGGGGTAAAGGGGTGTGTAAATACAGCTTGCTTCATCTTATTCGCAATGACAAAACTCCAAAGCAACCCACCTCTACCTCCTCCAAGGAGGAGAACTATTCGCATTTTATCAATTCCCCTCTTGGGAGGGGATTAAGGGGTGGGTAACTATAGTTTGCTTCTAAAACCTTGTTTTCGCAATGACAGAACACGGACTTTCCTTATTTCTCTCTTATCAATAAAAACTCAACTCTACTTGGTTTTACTTTTAGAATATTAGCAAATGAAGGGTGCTTACTTAAAACTACATCTAATCTCTTTTCCCCATTTAAATCAGAAGCATCCACTTCTGCAAGAAATAATGATGAGATTAACTTGTCGTAATAAGCAAAAGCAACTGTTGTAACAATTTCTACTTTTGAAGGGTAAAATTTTATCTTGTAACCTTCAGGCACATTCTTTGAAGACAATGGTATTTCTATTATTTTTTCTGTAAATTTTTCTACTTCAAAAGATATTTTAACCTTTTTATTAGTAAAAGATATTCCTTCAATCTCACTTAATTCTACTTCTTGCTTTGTAGATTTTTCCACCTTGTTAAAAACAATACTCTTAGTTTTCACAAATTCAATTTCAGAAAGATTTTCTTTTGTTCCAAAAACAAAAATACTATCAGGAAAAATATTTATTTTATCTTTTAATCGGATTTGAGCTAAAAAATCCAGTTCTCCGTTAAAAACAATAGGTACTTTTTTACTTTCTTTTTGCTGAAATCGAATAAATAAAGTATCTGGGTTTACGCTTAAAATCCTAATATCTGAAGCAAGGTGTTTGTTTATTTTTTTGTAATTTCTTTTTACTACCCAATGTTTTTGGCTATAATTATTTGCTTTTACTTCTGCTAAATCTTTTACCGAAATAGTAAGCGTTTTTGTTTTGAAAAGATTATTACTTAAGAGATAAAACCCATGCGATTTCACTTTTAATTCTAAACTGTTTTCAGGTTTATTTATTAACTGTTTGCTCTCAGGGAAATCCGTATATATTATTGGGATAAATATAATGGTTTCGTACTCCTTACTCATTACCGTTAAAAACCAAAACGAAAGGGAAACAAGCAAAAAAACAAAGTATCTACTTATGGCTTTATTCAAATGCAAGAATTTTACGATTCCTAGAAAAAATCCCTGCAATTTACCAATCATTCTAATTTTGTTGTATTTCGGTTTGCGCAAGCATTGAGATGGCCGATCTTTCTACTTTCAATTTTCCAGAATTATGTATCTCAAGTACTACAGTAGTTTTTCCTAATTCTGAAATCTTCCCATGTATCCCTCCTATAGTTACTACCTTTTCCCCAATCTGCAACGCCTCTCGAAAAGATGCTTCTTTCTTTTGTTTTTTCATTTGCGGACGAATCATAAAAAAATACATTACTGCAAAAATTAATCCGAAAAAAATTAAAGATGTTCCTCCACTTGCTGATTGTAATAATATCATATTATTTGTTGTTTTCTAGCACTAATATTTGTGCATAGATTGTTAATACTGTTGTGTTTGGTATAGCATTGCTAACTAATGTTATCGTTTTATTTTGTTTGCCTGATTTCCCTGCACTATTAAAAGTTACCTCTATTTCAGCTGATTCTCCAGGAGCAACTGCACCTTTTGGCCACTGGGGCACTGTGCAACCACAGCTTCCTTTTGCCTGACTAATAACTAAATCTCCTTTCCCAGAATTAACAAAAGTAAACTTGTGAGAAACTGATTCTCCTTGATTAATTTTACCAAAATTATGTTCCAGATTTTCAAAAGAAAGCTCAGGAAGTAAATTATTTTGCTTTATTTTTTGTGCTGTAATTGGATTATTTACAAGTTTTGCTGAAATTTTCTCTTTCTTTTTTGTTTCTTCTTTTTTTGCCAAATCATTACAAGCAAAATTTGTAACAACAGCAAAGCATAATAAAATTTTTAGTGTTTTCATTTTGCAAATTTATAAATTATTCTACAAGTCCTCTTCCTACTTTTTTAATTTTTCCTGATTTTTTATACTCAGAGATTACCTTATCCAGAATGCCATTAATAAAACCTTTACTTTTGTTTGTACTATAATATTTTGCTACCTCAATATACTCGTTAAGCGTAACCTTTATAGGAATTTCATCAAAATACATCAGCTCGCATAATGCCATCATTATTAGAATTTGATCCATTTTTGCAATTCTATCTAAATCCCAGTTTTTTGCTTTTTTAGTTATTATTTTTTCAAATTCTTTATGATGATTAATAGTAGTAGTAAAAAGTTTTTTGGCAAAGGTTTTATCATCATTATTTTTAAATGTAGAAGTTGAAAAAGAGTAAGCCTCCGCCCCTTGCTTTACATTTTTAATCTGACTATAAACTATATTTGCCACAAAAGGCAAATCATCAAGCCAAAAAATGCTTTCTTCCTCCAAAATATGATGCAACAATTCATCTTCAACAATAAATTTATCAAAAATGGAAAGCAAAAAATCTTTATCTTGTAAAAATGAAGATTGATTGGAAGTTGTATATTCTTTATACAAATCAGACTTCCATATCTTCACAAATAATTTCTGAATAAAATTATGGTCATTATTAAACCAAAGTCCTGTAACTTTATTAATCTTACCTATTAAAATTTCATCTTCAGCAATCAATTGTATAATTTGATTATTTGCAAAGTTTTCACTAGGATTTTTATCTAAATCGGTAGGTAGATGTTTGTTTTTTTGTTCTTCCAGAAATATTTTTGAAAACTGTGCCAAAGCAATTGGCAAAGAGGTTAAAAGAAGGTAAAGATGAGAAATGCTTTCAGTTTGCCTTATCATCTGCTTTATTGCATTATCCAAATCTTGATTTTTAGATGTAAAGTACGCATATACCGATTGCATTACTTTCAGCCGAATGTGCCTCCTGTTTATCATAAAAAGAACTTAACTTTATTTTATATTTTCGCTTAACCTTTGTTCTGCAATACTTATTGCTGCCTTATTTGTAGTTATTCCATCTTCCTCCGCCTTGTTTAAAATCTCTAAAGTGGTATTGTAAATATTTTCGGTTTTTTCTAAAGACTGTTCTCTTGAAAACCTCTTTATTTCAGAGTAAACATTAATCAACCCTCCAGCATTTATCAAAAAATCAGGAGCATAAATTATCCCCTTTTCTAAAAGTTGATGGGCATGAACATCTTCATCTTCTAACTGGTTATTTGCTGCTCCTGCAACAATCTCACATTTTAATCTGCTAATGGTATCGGTATTAAGGGTTGCGCCCAAAGCACAAGGAGAATAAATATCCATATCTAAATCGTAAATACTATCACCTTCCACTATTTTTGCACCATACTTTTTTGATATAATTTTTAATCTTTCCTTATTTATATCATTAATCAAAATATTTGCTTTTTCATTTGTTAAGTGCTTTACTAGATGCTCACCAACATGCCCAATTCCTTGCACCAAAATAGTTTTTCCTTCCAAGCTATTATCGCCCCAACGATACATTGTAGCTGCCTTAATTCCCATATACACACCATAAGCAGTAACGGGTGAAGGATCTCCACTTCCACCTAATTCCTCTGCTGTACCAGTTACATGTCTTGTCTCCATTCTGATGTATTCCATGTCTTTTGTACTCATTCCAACATCTTCAGCAGTAATATATTTTCCGCCTAAACTTTCAACAAACTGCCCAAATCTTCTAAGTAATGCTTCTGACTTATCATATCGGGCATCTCCAATAATTACAGCTTTTCCTCCGCCTAATTCTAGTCCAGTAATAGCTGCTTTATAAGTCATTCCTCTTGAAAGTCGTAATACATCATTTAGTGCATCTATTTCATTTTTATAATTCCACATTCTGGTTCCCCCTAAAGCTGGTCCCATTGTAGTATCGTGAATTGCTATTATTGCTTTTAGCCCTGTTTCCTTATCTCTGCAGAACACCACTTGCTCATGTCCCATTTTATCCATTTTATCAATAATAATACTTCTTTCTTTCTCATTTACATCTAATCCATTTAGTTCAATCATTTTTTTTATGGTTTTTTTTATTCAAACTCCGTTCTATTTACAGATAATTTCTACTTTTGACCAGTAGAAAAACGGCTTGCAAAAGTACTGTTTTCTTTCCATATATAAAAATTAAATCAACTAAACTTGAAGCATTTAGCTTACCTTAATAAATACTTTTGGAAATACCGATATCGTTTTTCATTAGGTTTTGTATTTATTTTTATTTCCAATATATTTTCTCTTTACCCTGCTGAATTTGTAAGAAAATCATTTGATAGTATAAAAGTATTACTCTCAAAAAATCAAATTTCAAATGGCGATTATGCTGATATTTTATTGAAATTTGGAGGACTAATTATACTCTTTGCTATTTTAAAAGGCATTTTTATGTTTTTTATGCGACAGACTATCATTGTAATGTCCCGAAAGATAGAATATGATTTGAAAAACGAAATATATCAACAATATCAAAATTTAAGTATTTCTTTTTACAAAAAAAATGATACAGGAGATATGATGAATCGGATTACAGAAGATGTAAGCAGAGTACGAATGTATTTAGGCCCTGCACTTATGTACGCTATAAATTTGGTTACACTTTTTACTCTTGTAATTACTACAATGATTAACATAAGTCCCGCTCTAACTCTTTATGTATTACTTCCTCTGCCATTTTTAGCAGTTTCAGTGTATTTTGTAAGTAATACCATGAATAAAAGAAGTGAAAAAGTACAAGAGCAATTATCAACACTTACTACTTTTTCACAAGAAACTTTCTCCGGAATAAATATTTTAAAGTCATTTAGAAATGAAAAAAATTCTGCTTACAAATTTGATGAGCATTGTAAGGAATATACTTCAAGAAATCTAAAACTTGTAAAAGTAGACGCTCTTTTCTTTCCACTTATTATTTTTATGATTGGGCTTAGTACAATTATGACAGTTTATTTTGGAGGAAAACAAGCAATAATGGGGAATATTACAACAGGGAATATTGCCGAATTTATTATTTATGTAAATATGCTTTCATTGCCAGTTGCTTCAGTTGGCTGGGTAACTTCTTTGATTCAAAGAGCTGCTGCTTCTCAGCAAAGAATAAACGAATTTCTACATACAAAATCAGAAATTAAGAACTATACAAATGTGCAAACCCCTATAAAGGGAGATATAGAATTTAAAAATGTAACTTTTACTTATCCTGATACAGGGATTAAAGCTTTAAAAAATATTAATTTTACAATTAAAGAAGGAAGTACTTTAGGAGTATTTGGGAAAACCGGTAGTGGAAAATCAACCATTGCTAACCTTATTTGCAGAATGTATGATGCTGAAAATGGCAACATTTATTTAGGAGGAAACAAATTGAAAAATTTGAATCTTAATTTACTCCGAAAATCAATTGGATATGTGCCTCAAGATGGTTATCTTTTTTCAGGAACTATTGAAGATAATATTTCATTTGGAGATGATAATATAGATGAAAACAAAATAAAAGAAGTAGCTGAAACTTCCGAAATAACATCAGATATTTTAAACTTTACAAACAAATATAAAACTATTGTTGGAGAGAGAGGCGTGCAACTCTCTGGCGGACAAAGACAGAGAATTGCTATTGCAAGAGCAATTTACAAATCACCCACCATTTTTATTTTTGATGATTGTCTTTCGGCAGTAGATTCTACTAAAGAACAGAAAATTCTTTCAAAGCTAAAAAATGAAACAAACAAAAGAACGACTATTATTATAAGTCATAGAATTTCAGCTATAAAAAATTCAGATAAAATAATTGTTTTGGAGGATGGAGAAATTAGTGAAATAGGCAATCATCAAACATTATTAAGCAACAAAAAATTCTATGCTAACATCTATAAAAAGCAAAATAAAAAAGAGAGCTAAAAAGCATTTAAAAATAATTTTATAGATTTGTAAGATATTTAAAACTTAAAAAGGAAAAAAGATGGGAGAAAAAAGAGAAATTGAAGAAATATTTTCCAAAGCAGTAAGGGCAGGAAGAAGAACTTACTTTTTTGATGTTCGCTCTACAAGAGCTGGAGATTACTACTTAACAATTACTGAAAGTAAAAGGGATTTTAATGAGGATGGAACTCCATTTTACCGAAAACATAAACTTTATCTTTATAAGGAGGATTTTGTGAATTTTAAAGATGCTTTAGCTGAACTTACTGATTATGTAATAAAAGAGAAAGGAGAAGAAATAATCTCTCTAAATAAAAGCCAAAACAAAGAAGAAGAAAAAGCTGTTGAAGAAAAGAAAGAGGAAAAAGAACAGACTACTGATTTTACAGAGGTAAGTTTTGATGACTTAGGAAATGAGGAAACAGAAAAAGATGAAGATGACAAAAAAGAAAATAAAGATTAAGTTTGAGTAAGTAGATTTACAAACCCCAAAACAGATACTTACGCAACAAAAAACAGCCCATTTACGGGCTGTTTTTATTTTATCTGCACTAAGCTACAAAATGTGTGAGCTTGGAATAATGATGATAATTACCTTTTAGTTCTTGAGGTGCAAATAGGAAGTCACGAAAGTTTCTTGGCATTAAAGTTTCATCTAATTGGATTTTAAACAAACCATCTGCTGTGATTGCAAATGTTTGATAACCCAAATTTTCCATAAATTTAAAAGTCTCTAAATCAGCATCCTTCCTTGATAAAACCTCACATACTATATATGGTTTATGTGTTGTTATCATTTCTTTTGCACCTTTTAAAGCATATAATTCAAAACCTTCAATATCAATTTTAATAACCACTTTTTCCTTTATTGATAAATTCATATCTTTTACAAAAGAATCTAACTTACGAGTTTTTACAGAAAAACGAATATGCTTGCTACTATGTTGCCATGAGTCTTTATCTAAAGTTGCTGTTGTTTCCTCTTCATTATCTAATGAATCTGGTAAATAAATTTCTGTTGTTCCATCTTTATCTGAAATAGCTATATTCTTAATATCATTAGTCTGAATATTATTCGCCTTATGAAATATTAAGTTTTTTTTGTAAATTGATTCAATTGGCTCAAAAGCAGTAACCTTTATATTTGGATTAGCTTTTTTAGCTAAAACTGAATAAAACCCAATATTAGAACCAATATCAAAAAAATAATTACTCTTAAGAATTAATGGCTTTAATGTTTTCCAAACATCTTTTTCAAAACCATCATCACCACTCCAAAAAATACTACTTATATAATTAACTCCTAAATCCCTTGGAAAGAAAAGTTTACAGTTATCATATTTAACAAGCCCGCCATTAATCAAAACATGTCTTGCAATTCTGAAAATAAAGAACGCACAAATTTTATAAATTGGAACAAGTATCATTTTTAAAACTGTGGAGATATAAAAATTATATCTTATCTTTTTGAGTATGTTTTTCATTTAGAAAGGTTTTTTTAGGTCGGCCCAATATTACAAAAAATACTTCATACATCTTTAAATAGGGAATTGGATGTAATATTACTACTAGATACACTAACTAGCCAAAACCCAGCAATACCAACATCTTTACAAAGAAGTTGTAAAAGACTACAAAGGACAAAAGGAAATAAACAAGAAGATAAAGGAAGATGAGTTCTTCAATGCCTTGATTTGGAATCTATTTTTCTATTTAGTTCCTGAAACCTTTAGGTTCAACAAAGTTAATCAAGTTCAGGAGGACAAAACAATAGAGCCGCATCTAACTCCTCCGGAGGAGGATTATTCGCATTTTCTCAAATCCCCTCTTGGGAGGGGCAAAGGGGTGGGTAAAAGAAAAGCCGAGCATTTGCTCGGCTTTTATCTAGTATCTAACTACTCTTTCTATACATTATCTACAATAGCATTTAAAGTAATACTTGGTCGCATAGCTGAAAAAGTAGTTTCTTCATCTGGAAAATAATAACCCTTTACATCTTCTACTTTTCCTTGTGCAGCATTTAATTGGGTTACAATCTCATTTTCATTAGCTTCCATATCAGCAGCTACTTTTTCAAAAGTTGCTTTCAAATCAGCATCAGCAGTTTGATTAGCCAATTCCTTAGCCCAATACATTGCTAAATAAAAGTGAGAACCTCTGTTATCCAACTGCCCTACTTTACGCATTGGTGATTTTCCGTTAGTCAATAAGTTCTCAATTGCAACATCCAAAGTATCAGCTAAAACTTTTGCTTTTGTGTTATTATTGACTTCCGCCAAATGTTCTAAAGAAACTACAATTGCCATAAATTCACCTAATGAATCCCATCTTAAGTGTCCTTCCTTTGTGAATTGCTGAACATGCTTTGGAGCAGAACCTCCAGCACCTGTCTCAAACAAACCTCCACCATTCATTAATGGAACGATAGATAACATTTTTGCAGAAGTACCCAATTCTAAAATTGGGAATAAATCTGTTAAATAATCCCTTAATACATTTCCTGTTACTGAAATTGTATTTTCTCCCTTCTTAACCCTTTTCAATGTAAACTGACAAGCATCATAAGGAGCTAAAATCTGAATATCCAAACCTTCAGTATTATGATTTTTCAGAAAAGAATTTACTTTAGTAATCACCTCAGCATCATGCGCTCTACCCTCATCCAGCCAAAAAATAGTTGGCCAATTAGTAGCTTTTGCTCTATTTACAGCTAGCTTTACCCAATCCTTAATTGGCTCATCTTTAGTTTGACACATCCTCCAAATATCACCTTCTTCTACTGTATGTTCCATAAGTACAGTACCATTGGCATCTATAACTTTTACAACTCCCTCTGCTTTAATTTCAAATGTTTTGTCATGCGAACCATATTCTTCAGCTTTTTGAGCCATCAAACCTACATTAGGAACAGTACCCATAGTTGTAGGATCAAAAGCACCATTTACTTTACAGAAATCAATAGTTGCACTGTAAATACTTGCATACGAGCTATCAGGAATAATTGCCTTAGTATCTTCTGTTTGGTTATCTCTATTCCACATCTGACCTGAAGTACGAATCATAGCAGGCATAGAAGCATCAATAATTACATCAGAAGGAACATGTAAATTAGTAATTCCTTTATCAGAATCTACCATTGCAATATTGGCATTATTTTCAAAAGCAACATTTATATCATTTTCAATTTCTGATTTTTTATCAGCAGGCAGGTCCGAGAGTTTATCCATCAAATCACCAAAACCATTTCTAAAATCAACTCCTAAATCATTAAAAGTAGATTGATGTTTTGCTACTAAATCAGCAAAATATACACTTACAGCATGACCAAAAATAATAGGATCAGAAACTTTCATCATAGTAGCCTTCATATGTAGAGAAAGTAAAATTCCAGAATCTTTTGCATCTTTAATTTCTTTTTCCAAGAAAGACAATAAAGCCTTTTTATTCATCACTGAAGAGTCAATAATTTCTTTAGCGAGTAAAGGCGTGCTTTCTTTTAAAGTTGTAATCTTACCATCAGTTGCATGATGAGAAATTTTAACAACAGTTGCATTATTTACACAAACAGATTTCTCATTATGAAAGAAATCTCCCGCTTCCATTGTAGCAACATGAGTTTTAGAATCAGAATTCCAAGCCCCCATAGAATGAGGATTTACTTTTGCATAATTCTTTACCGCCTTTGGCGCCCTTCTATCAGAATTACCTTCACGCAAAACAGGATTTACTGCAGAACCTTTTACTTTATTATATTTTGCTTGCACTTCTTTCTCCTTTTCTGTTTTAGGAGAATCTGGATAAGAAGGAATGGCAAATCCTTTTGACTGCAATTCCTCAATAACTGCAACCAACTGAGGAACAGAAGCAGAAATATTAGGTAGTTTAATAATGTTTGCTTCAGGTAATTTAACCAATTCACCAAGCTCTGCAAGCGCATCATTTACTCTTTGATTTTCCTCTAAATACTCAGGAAAAAGAGCCAAAACTCTTGCCGCAAGAGAGATGTCCTTTGTTTCCACCTCAACCCCTGCCTTTGAAGCAAAAGCATTAATTATCGGTAATAATGAATGGGTTGCCAACATTGGTGCCTCATCCGTTTTTGTATAAATTATTTTTGATCTTTTATCACTCATCTTTTATCTCATTCTTTTTATTTTTCTAAAAACTAACAACTATCATCTATTAGTACCCAAATACATCTTCTAATGTCAAGTGAACTATTTCACCATATTGTTTTAATACATCTAAATCTAAATCTTCTTTTGATCCTAAAACCATAACAATTCTTGTAGTTCCTGCAATATGAGAATTATGGAACTCAGTTAAAGTATTCATATCAAAAGATGGTAATGCATCATACATATCTTTTCTAATATCATGACTTACACCAATCTTTTCTGCTTTGACATACTCTGATAGAACTCTTGATTTAGTCAATCTTTCTGTTCTGATTTTTTGTTCAATAGCCTCTTTTGCATTAGCCATATTTGTTTCAGCCTCAGGCATAGTTTCCAGAAGTTCAGTCATACCAACCATAGCTTCTCCTAACTTATCAGATTGAGTTCCAATATAACTCATCAAATAATGAGAATCATCTTTATCATTTGGTATAGTATAAGTACTATAAACTGAATAAGCTAAAGCCTTAGACTCTCTCATTTCTTGAAATACAATAGAACTCATTCCTCCACCAAAATACTCATTATGAAATCTGATTTGAGGATACTCATTCATGTTTAACTTAGCTCCTTTTGCGAGCATCATCACTTCCGCTTGTTTCATATCATAATCCACAACAAAAACCATTGGTTTATCCATTGGCTGTTCAACAAATTCCTTTTTAGCAGGAATCGTTTTTAAGTCTGATTTATTTGCATGCAATTTCTCTAAGTCAGAAGCAACCTTAGAGATTGATTCTGGTCCATAATACAATACTTTATGCTGGTAAGAAGTTAAATTATGAATCAAATCAACCAATTCTGCTGAAGTAACATTATTCAAATCTTCTTCTGATAAAATATTTCTGAAAGAAGAATTATCACCATATTTAGCATAACTTCCCATTGCTCTCCAAAGGATAATTTGCTTGTTTAATTTAGCATCCCCCCTCTTTTTCAATACACTCATTTTCAAATCAACAAGCGCCTCTTTATCAGCAACCGCCCCAGCAAGTATTGTTTCAAAAAGTGCTACCGATTCGTTAAAGTTATTAGCCAAACCACTTAAAGTTATAGTAGTTTTATCAGCACTACAATTTACGGACAAATCACAACCTAACTTATAGAATTCCTCCTCTTTTTGAGAAGGAGACATTGCATCCGTACCTAAATACTTTAAGTAATCTACTGCTAATTTTAATTTAACATCATGGTCTTTACCCATATCTAAAATATAGTTTAACTTAAATCTTTCGTTCTCTGTATTTTCTTTGTAAATAAGTTCAACATCTCCTACATTTGATTTTTGAATATCTTTCTCAAAATTTAAAAATACTGGCTCAACATCAGCAACCTCTTCTGCTAAAAGGTTTGCTAAAAATGGAGACTGATCTTCACGATTAACTGACACTGGAGTAATAGCAGGTTTTGTTACTTTAATAACTGATTTATCTTCACCAGCTCTTTTGTAAACCACCACATAATTATCAGCATACCTAGCATTTGCAAAATCAATAATATCCTGTTTAGTTATCTTCTCTAATTCAGCCATTTCATTTTGATGATCCTCCCATGAAATTCCCAAAGTAAAAGCATCTACAAACTCATTTGCTCTACCACTATTACTTTCTAATTTCTTAATTTGATTTAGTTTCAAATCAGAAATAATTGCAGCCACTAACCAGTCAGGAAAATTACCAGCTTTTACCTCTTCAATTTGAGCTAATAATAAATCTTTCACCTCTTCTAAAGATTGCCCTTGCTTTGGACTACCATAGAATCCATGCATAGAATAATCTTCTAATACATAAGGGAAACATCCTCCTCCAATCAATTCTTGCGCTTGGTTTAAGTTCAAATCAATAAGCCCTGCTGATGAATTGGAAAGCACCATATCTACCATAGTTAGCATTTTTGCATCCTCAGTATTTGCACCATCAAAACGGAATCCTAAGTACAATCTTTCAGCCTCAGGCCCGTAAACTTCTTTATAAACTGGTTCAGCAATTGAAGATTCTTTAATAACTTCAAAAGTAGGATCATCTTTTCTTTCAAAACTTCCCCAATATTTATTAATCAACTCAATTGTTTCGTCATAATCAAAATCACCTGAAAGGCAAATAGCCATGTTATTTGGCACATAATATTTGTTAAAGTACTTTCTAATCTCTGTTAAAGAAGGGTTTTTTAAATGTTCAACTGTTCCAATTGTAGTTTGTTGTCCGTATTGATGAGTTGGGAACAAACCATCAAATAATGCTTCAAACATTTTACGCCCGTCATTATCTAAACTTATGTTTTTTTCTTCATATACTGCTTCTAACTCTGTATGGAACAATCTAAAAACAGGATAACGGAAACGCTCTGCTTCTAATTTTAACCATTTTTCAATTTGATTAGAAGGAATATCATTAATATAAACAGTTTTTTCATTAGATGTATAAGCATTCGTTCCTTTTGCACCTAATCCACTAACCATTTTATCGTATTCATTAGCAATAGCAAATTTTGCAGCCTCACCAGAAATAGAATCTATTTGTCTCCAAATTCTATCTCTATTTTCAGTATCCGCCATATCATAAGAACGGTATTCTTCATAAAGCGCTTCAATTTTATCTAACATTGGAGCTTCTTTCTCAAAATCTAAACTACCATAAATATCAGTTCCTTTAAAAAGCATGTGCTCTAAATAATGAGCTAAACCTGTTGCATCAGAAGGATCATTTTTACTTCCTGCACGAACTGCAATATTTGTTTGAACTCTAGGAGCATCAGCATAAGAAGTTAAGTAAACTTTAAGCCCATTATCAAGCGTATAGATTCTAGCTTTTAAAGGATCATTTTTTGCTGTTTCGTATTGATTTTCTAGTTTGTTCATCTTTTTTAGTTGGTTAGTAATTAGTAGTGCAAATGCAATACCGATTAAAATAATAGTTAGTGTTTTTTTGTTCATTTTTTTTGGTTTTTAAAAGTCAAAATCAAGTCCTAACTTTTCTTTTAAGTTTTTTAAGTTAGTATTCTCTTTTGCCATTTGTTCATATTTGTCTTTGTTAGTATAAGGTACTCTTTCTTCAGCTGTTTTTTCTTGAATTTTAGTTGTTATTTCTATAAAATCATTCTGTAATTTATTTCTTAAAAATTCATGCAAATCTATTTTTTCTTTTTCAATTACTACTTCTTGCGATTTGTTTGAAATTAAAACTTCTATCTTAAAATCCGATAACAAATTGGGCTCATTCATATCTAGAGTTGTTGCAAAATTCGCCTTTCCTTTTTCTTTTTGAAGAACAATATATTCTTTCCAAACTTCCTGTAAATCTTCCTTTTTTAATTCTTCATTTCTTTTTTCAGTTGTTTTTTCTTCCTTTTCCTGTTCTTCTTCCTCTAAATCAGAAATAGAAATAAGCTGTGCTGTTTTATTTTTGGCATTTACATTATCTGCATTATTTTTTTCTATTGGTTTTTCTACAACATTTTTTCTATTTACCTCCTCTTTTTTTAATTCCATTATGGAATTTTCTACTTCTTTTTCTTGTTTTGTCTCTTGCTTTGGAAGGTTTATACTATTTGTTTTTTTTTTTGATTCGCTATGAGTAAGGCTACACAGCTTCATGAGGGTTAGCTCCACTAAAAGCAGCTGATTTTTACTTGTTTTATATTGTACATCACAACTGTTGCAAATATCTAATGCTTTAAGCAGAAAGGATTGCTGAGACATTTGAGATTGAGTAAGATATTGCTCTTTTAAGGATTCTCCTTTTTCTAAAAGCACAAGTGTTTCCTTATCTTGCGAGACCAATAAATCTCTAAAATGAGAAGCCAAACCATTAATAAAATGATGCCCATCAAAGCCATTATTAATAATTTCATTAAAAATTAAAAGTACTTTTGAAATATCTTGCTGCAAAATGGAAGTTGTGATTTTGAAATAATAATCATGATCCAAAATATTCAAATTATCAATTACTGATTTATAAGTTATTCCATCTGAAAAACTTGCCAGCCTATCAAAAATAGAAAGGGCATCTCTAAGTGAGCCATCTGATTTTTGCGCTATAATATGTAGGGCATCTTGCTCTACTTTTATCCCCTCTTTTTCAGCCACAAAAACCAAATGATTTACAATATCATCCATTCCAATTCGCATAAAATCAAAAATCTGGCATCTAGATAAAATAGTTGGGATTATTTTATGTTTTTCTGTGGTGGCTAAAATAAAAATAGCATGGCTTGGAGGTTCTTCCAAAGTTTTTAAAAAAGCATTAAAAGCAGAAGCAGAAAGCATGTGCACCTCATCAATTATGTAAATATTATAATCCCCAACTTGTGGTGCAAAGCGAACTTGATCCACCAAATTCCGAATATCATCCACCGAATTATTGGATGCGGCATCCAATTCATGAATATTAAAAGAGTGCGACTCATTAAAAGAAGTGCAGGATTCGCATTTATCACATGGTTCTACTTTTTTACTGATATTTTGACAATTAATAGTCTTTGCTAGAATACGAGCACAAGTAGTTTTTCCCACTCCTCTTGGGCCACAAAAAAGAAAAGATTGTGCCAAATGATTATCCAAAATTGCATTTGTAAGAGTTGCAGTAATAGATGACTGCCCCACTACTTCTAAGAATGTAGTAGGGCGATATTTTCTAGCCGAAACAATAAAATTTCCCATTGATAATTGCACAAATTTTTAAAAAAACAAAAGTAACATTTCTAACGAATAAAAGAGTAAAAAATTATTAGAAACTCTGCCTTGCTGATTTAATTAGTTTTATTAGATTTGCAGCCCGAAATTTATTATTAATCAAAAAAGGAAAAAATGAACAATTATGAAACCGTTTTCATTATGAATCCCGTCTTATCTGAAGAACAGATGAGGGAAACGGTAAAACAGTTTACAAAAACCCTAAAAGATCATAAAGCCAAAATTGGCAATGAAGAATATTGGGGGTTGAAAAAATTGAAGTACACTATCCAAAAAAAGAATACAGGATTTTACTACTTCATAGAATTTGAGGCAGAAGGCACAACTATTGCTGATTTGGAAATTCTATTTAAAAGAGATGAAAGAGTGATGAGATGGTTAACCGTTCGTTTGGATAAATTTTCCATAGCATATGCTGATAGAAGAAGAAAGAGACTAAGTGATAACAAAACTAAAAAGGAGGAAGCCAAATCATGAGTAAATTTAACAAATCAAAATCGGAAATAAGATATCTTTCTCCAGTTGATATCGATAAAAGAAATAGAGATAAATATTGTCGTTTCAAAAAAATGGGAATCAAGTATATTGATTATAAAGACCCTGACTTTTTAATGCGATTTTTGAATGAGCAAGGTAAAATTTTGCCAAGACGACTTACAGGAACCTCACTGAAATTCCAGAGAAGATTATCGGTTGCAGTAAAAAGAGCAAGACAAATTGCATTGTTGCCTTATGTTGGCGATTTATTAAAATAATAAGAGCTATGAAAATTATATTAAAAGAAAATATCGAAAAATTGGGCTTTGCAGATGAAATTGTAAAGGTAAAAAATGGCTTTGCCAGAAATTTTTTAATTCCAAAAGGAAAAGCCGTTATCGCTAGCGAATCTGCTGTTAAGGTTTTAGAAGAAAAACTAAGACAACAATCAGGTAAGGAAGAAAAAGTAGTTGCAGATGCTAATAATATTGCAGAAGTAATTTCTGGACTGGATATAAAAGTAAAGGCAAAAGTAGCAGAAGACGGACAAAAGCTTTTTGGCTCGGTGACTACTGTTCAGTTTACTGAGGCATTACAAGTGCTTGGTCATGAAATTGACAAACGATTTGTAAAACTGACTACAATTAAGGAAATAGGGAAGTATGAAGCAGAAGTTCGCTTACATAGAAATGTGAGTGTAACAGTACCTTTTCAGGTTGTTGCCGAATAATTAAACTCTAAAATAAATTGATTTAAAGCCCTGCCAATTTGGTGGGGCTTTTTTGCTTGTCCATTTCCGAAAAATTTATTTTGAAGCAATCTGGTTTTTTTATTTTGTTATTTTTTTAAATTAGGCAAGCACTATTGTTTGCTCTTTTGGTGTAGGATATAATTTAGTTTTAAGTTTTTTTGGTTAATAATTAATCTTCATAGCCGCAAAGAGTTTTTTCCTTTTTTATATTGTTTTTTTTTGCTTCCCTTCTTTTAGCACATCACCAAATTGATTCATTGCTACTTTATTTAATTATCTTTTGCTCTATCCTCTAATATTTATCTTTTCTCTTCCTTTCTTTTAAGTGTATCTAACATAATAGGAGATGCTACAAAAAGGGAAGAATAAGTACCAACTACAACCCCCACCATTAAAGCAAACATAAAGCCCCTAATTACTTCTCCACCAAATAGGAAGATTACCAAAAGCACAAAGAAGGTAGTCATAGAGGTATTAATAGTACGGCTAAGGGTACTATTTAGTGCCTTATTCATTACCGTTCCAATTTCTTGTTTTTTATACATCCCCATGTATTCCCTTACCCTATCGAACACCACCACCGTATCGTTAAGCGAATAACCAATAATAGTTAAAATTGCTGCAATAAATGCTTGGTCAATTTCTAAAGAGAAAGGCAGAATTCCATAAAAAACAGAGAAAATAGCAAGTACAATAAGTACATCATGAAAAACTGCCGCAACAGCACCCAAACTAAATTGCCACCTCTTAAATCTTATTAATATATAAAGGAAAATTACAAGTAAAGAGAAAAATACCGACCATACAGCAGCATCTTTAATATCATCTGCAATAGTAGGCCCTACTTTTTGTGAACTCATCACCTCATAACTCATTCCCATTTTTGATAAACCATTATTAAGTTTTGATTCTACTACTTCATCAGCAGTTGTTGTATTATTATCAATCATAAATTTGGTAGTAATCTTCACTTGATTTTCATCTCCAAAAGTTTTTACCTGTGGAGCATGTTTTAAACCTTCTTCATCTGTAAATACAGCCGTTAATTCAGTTCTAAGTGCTTCATTATCTACTGCATCATCAAATCTTACAACATAAGTTCTCCCCCCAACAAAATCCACTCCATAATTCAAACCCTTAGTTACTAATGACCCAATTCCTAAAAGTATAATAATCCCAGAAAGGATATAGAATTTTTTTCTTTTTCCAATAAAATCAATATTGGTATTTTTAAAAGCACCATCCGTAAGTTTAGTAGCAAATTTTAATTCTTTGTTTTTATTTAACCTTCTAGAAATCAAAAGTCGGGTAATAAAGATTGCCGAGAAAAGAGAAGTTAAAATACCAATAATAAGTGTAGTAGCAAAGCCTTTAATTGGCCCAGTGCCAAAAGTGTAGAGAATAATACCAGTAAGAAGTGTAGTTACATTGGCATCAATAATGGCATTATAAGCATTGTTATAACCATCTTTTATCGCCAATCGAATTCCTTTTCCGCCAGTTAGTTCCTCCCTAATTCTTTCATATATAAGCACATTGGCATCCACCGACATACCAATAGTAAGAACGATACCTGCAATACCAGGAAGCGTAAGCACAGCACCAATGGAGGAAAGCACTCCAAAAATGAAAAAGATATTTGCAAGTAGTGCAATACTAGAAATCATACCCGCACCTGAATAATAAAAAATCATATATGCTAATACAATAAGTAAAGCTATAATAAAAGATTTCAATCCAGCATTAATAGCTTCCTCTCCAAGTGAAGGACCTACAATTGCCTCCTCAATAATTCTAGCTGGAGCTGGTAATTTTCCTGATTTTAAAATATTGGCTAAATCTTTCGCCTCATTGATTGTAAAATTTCCTGTGATTTGAGAACGACCTCCTGAAATTTCACTCTGCACTGTTGGGTAAGAATACACAAATCCATCTAATACAATAGCAACACTTTTGCCAATATTTTCTGCTGTTAGGCGTTTCCACTGCTTTGCTCCTTCCGAGTTCATAGTCATAGAAACTTCTGGATTGGCATTGAACTGTCCAAAATCTTGCCTTGCATCCGTTACAACATCTCCTTCCATTGATGCCTTTGCATCACGCCCACTTACCTTTAATCCAATAAGCTGCATAAATTTTCCATCTTGATCGTATGGCTTTACGGTATATGCAAATTTTACATCTAAAGGAAAGTTTTTCATTACCTCAGGGTCAGTCAAATATTTGTTAAGTGCAGCTGTATCTTTCACCGCACAGAAACCTACAACAGGACCAGGATTTACCTGTCCATTTTCCTGATTTACATTAGGATAAAGCACTGCATACAAAGGGTTTTCGGCTGCAAATTCTTCAAAAGAAAGTTGAGAACTAGAAGTATCCGAAACTGCTGAATCACCTTCTAATTTGCTTAGTAAGGAATTTACGCTTGTATCTTCTTCTATTTCTTCTGTTATTTCTGTTTCTGCTATTTGCTTGGTTTTATCCTCATCAGCAGATGCCAAAACCTCATCAACTTCTTGTTTTATGGTATCGTTAAGCTCAGCTTGCTCTCTTAAATATTTGTTGGCATCTTCCAAGCTTGGCAACAATTCTGCATATTCATAAGTTTCCCAAAACTCCAATTTGGCAGTGGATTGTAACAATCTTCTAGCTCTTTCTGGCTCTTTAATACCCGGAAGTTCTACCAAAATTCTACCAGAAGTTTCTAATCTTTGTATGTTTGGTTGAGTAACCCCAAATCTATCAATTCTTGATCGTAAGATATTAAACGATCTACTTATAGCATCTTCTACCTCAGCTCTTACTACTTTTATAACATCTTTATTAGAAGATGAGAATTGGATTTTCTCTCTTAAATCAGGAGTGCTAAAAATAGCTGCAAGACCTTTACCACTTGCTGGAGCTAAACCCTCATAAGCAGTAGCAAAAAGTGTTACAAAATCTTCTTGAGATTTTCTTTGCATAGCAACAGCATCAGCAATTGCTTGATTAAAAACCTCATCTTCACTATAGTTGGATAATGCCTTAATTACATCAATAACCGATACTTCTAAAGTTACATTCATCCCTCCTTTAAGGTCAAGCCCTAAATTAATTTCTCTTTCTACGCACTCTTTGTAAGTATAATCCTTTAACAGCATGTTATACACTTTTTCACTTCCAATAGAATCCAAATAATATTTCTCTTTTGTAGCTTTAACTACTTCAAGGTGCTCAATAATTAAAGTAGAATCAAGCACAGAGTCATTATTGTTTTTCTTGAGTTCAGAAATTATTTCATCATTATTACTTTCAATATAAGTGTTGGCGTATTCTAAAGCGTCATCTTGTACTCCTCTAGCTACCCATGTAAATGAGAGTTGATACAAACAAACTAAAGCGAATAAGATTGCGAATATTTTAATTACATTTCTGTTTTGCATTATTTCTTTTATTTAATTTTTTGCTGATATTTTTGAGCGGCAAATATAGAACTTCATTCTTATATAAACAATAAAACAATAGGGCTTTTATTTGAAGCCGTAAGATTGCTTTTTTTGAAAGCGATTTTCTCGTTTTAATTAGCGTAATTTGTACTTATTTTAATTAAAAAAATGAAAAAAATAATTGGCATTTTATTTACAACTCTTTGGATTGTTTCAGCCGTTTCTGCTCAAATATATTTTAATAGAGATACCTCTATTTCTGTTCAAGAAAATGGATTTGATTTTAAACATAGTTGGGTTGGAGGTATAAATGCAGCACAACCATCAGAGATTGATTTAAATTTGGATGGCGTAAATGATCTTATTATTTTTGATAGAACAGGAAATAAAATTACTCCTTTTTTAAGCATAAATGGGGAGTATATTTTTGCTCCAGAGTACCGCTCTGCTTTCCCAAATTTGCACGATTGGGTACTTTTAGAGGACTATAATTGTGATGGGAAACAAGATATTTTTGCGTACTCTTCAGGGGGGATTGAGGTTTACGAAAATACTTCAACATCTTCACTTTCCTTTACTTTAGTTACCTCACTTTTACTATCGGATTATGGAGCTAATAATTTTAATTTATTTGTAAGCAGTGTAGATTTGCCTGCAATTTCAGATATAGATAATGATGGTGATTTGGATATTTTAACTTTTGCAATTACTGGTGGTTTTGTAGAATTTCATAAAAATATGGCAATGGAAAATTACGGAAATTGCGACACTTTAGCTTTTGAGTTTAACGAATCTTGTTGGGGTAATTTTTTTGAAGGACTAAATAGCTATTTTATCAATTGCACAGCTTGCAATGTAAATAGTTGCACCCCAGCTTTTGTTCCAAACAATGCAAATAGCAAACAAAAACATTCTGGCTCAACCCTTTTGGCAATTGATGTAGATAATGATAGCGATAAAGATTTAGTGTTAGGAGATGTGAGTTTTAATAATTTAAACTTACTTATAAATGGTGGCAACAATCAAAATGCAAATATAATAGCAGTAGATAGTATTTTTCCTGCAAATAATACCAATACTATTGCTACCAACTTACACTTATTTCCTACTCCTTTTTATTTGGATGTAACCCATGATGGTGTAAAAGATTTGGTAGTTACAACTAATAGCCAAGCCAACTCCGAAAATTTTGAAAGTGTATGGCTTTATGCTAATAATGGAACTAATAATTTACCTGATTTTAATTTTGTTAGCAAATCGTTTTTACAAGAAGATATGATTGATTTAGGAGAAGGAGCTTATCCTGTTTTTTTTGATTATAATAATGATAGTTTACAAGATATAATTGTTGGAAATTACGGCTACCATGATATAAATGGAAATGATGTTTCTGGACTTGCTCTTTTTAAGAATACAGGAACACCTTCTTTACCAACTTTTGATTTAGTTACGAGAGATTTTGCTGGGATTTCTACAATAAATTTGAATATGATTCTAAATATTCCAGCCAAAAACATTTATCCCACTTTTGGAGATTTAGATGGAGATAACGATAAAGATATGATAATTGGAGATGCTGATGGAAACCTGCATTATTTCACAAATAATGGAGGAACGCCATCCAATTTCTCACTTTCTGTGGCTAATTACGAGCATATTGATGTGGGCTATTTTGCTACACCTCAACTGGTGGATGTAAATCGAGATGGATTATTGGATTTACTCATTGGTAACATGATGGGAACAATCACTTATTTTCCAAATAAAGGAACTTTAAATACAGCTGTATTTGATAGTATTGTCTCTAATTTTGGAGGAATTGATGTGGATTCTTTGTACATAAGCACTGGTTATAGTGCTCCTTTTTTGGTTGATATTAATGGAGAATATCATTTGTATATTGGCTCCAATTACGGAGGAATTTACCATTACAATAATATAGATGGAAACTTAAGTGGAAATTTTAACCTTATTAGTAATACCGAACAGAATATTAAAGAAGGAAGCAAAACAGCTTTATGTATCAAGGATATAAATAACGACCAAATTCCTGATATGATAATTGGAAATTATTGTGGAGGGTTAAGTTATTTTTCTGGAGATACAGTTACTACTAATATGAATGAAATTTATTCTTCAAATCTGTTTTTAATTTACCCAAATCCAGCTAATGAAAATCTATTTATTCAAAGTGAAATTAATGGTGAAATAAACCTTTTTAACATTTTAGGCGAACTTATTATAAGAGAAGAAAAATCCACCGAAAATCACAAACTAAATGTGAGCAGTCTTCCTAGTGGAATTTACATTATTAAATTAGAAAATTCTACTTTAAAATTTGTTAAGGAGTAAAATCTGGATTGTTTAGAAATTCTGTATCAGATAGTGTTTTCAAAAAAGCTATTAAATCCTGTTTTTCTTGCTCAGTAAGCTGTAAGCCAACTCCTAATTTTTTCATTAAAGGATCAACAGTTGTGGAGTATTTTCCTCCACTATTATAATGCTCAACAACCTGCTCCAAAGTAGAGAATCTACCATCATGCATATATGGTGCTGAAAACTCAATATTTCTAAGCGTTGGGGTTTTGAACTTTCCATTATCAGAATCTATGCCAGTTACTTTTGCCAAACCTAAATCCGTAAATGGCTCAGCATCTAAACCATTATTATGAAACAAATTATCGATAAACATATCTGTGCTATGACAATGAAAACAATCCCCTTTTTCTGTATTGAAAATTACCAAACCATTTAGCTCGGAAGGAGAAAGTTGTATTTCATTTCTCAAATACTTATCATATTTTGAATTAGCTGAAATTAAAGTTCTCTCAAATTGTGCAATAGCCATCACTACATGAGTAGAATCAATATCATCTATATTAAATGTCTTTTTGAACAAATCCTTATAAGTTGTATTTGCATTGAGCGTATTTTCTACATTTTGCCAACTATTATTCATTTCAATTGGATTGACAACAGGACCAAAAGCTTGATCTTCCAAAGTGGTTGCTCTCCCATCCCAAAAATTGGAAGTATTCCAGCCAGCATTTACAATAGTGGAAGCATTCCTATCGCCAAAAGAGCCATCAATTCCTTCACTAAAACGGTTTGTATCAGAAAAACCAGCCGCTTGAAAATGGCAAGAAGCGCAAGATTGTGTGCCGTCTGCACTCAATATCTTGTCATGAAAAAGTTTTTTGCCAAGTGTCACTCCCTCCACTGTCATAGGATTATTATCTGGAATTTGCATTGTAGGAAATCCAAGAGGGGTGCTTATAGTGTAAGGGCTTGTTTGGTGAGGAATTGTAGTTTCAACCACTTCTTTTTTGCAGGAAAAAAGAAGTACTAAAACTATAAAGAAATATAGTGCTTTTTTCATTGCATTACTGATTTACAGAAACAGAAAAAATATCTGTCATTCCGTTCTGTTTCAATTCCATTTGTTTTTGCATATTCATCATTATACCCATACCATAAGTAGAGAAAGCAATTTCATTTGGTGTTTGATACCAATTATTAATCTCCATATTAATATCAATAATTACATCACCCATGTCGTTATTAACATTTAATAAAATAGAAGAGTTATTGTTAAATGAGTAATCACCACCCATAGTCCCGCCAGTATGGGTATTATAGAAGGTAGAATCATTAGTGTAAGCTCCTTCTAATTTCATATAATGATACCCTCCACCATTTGGTTCAGGCCAAAACATAGTTGCATGAAAATCTTCATTTACATATCGGTTGCTAATATTTTTTGCAGTATCTAAACCCATAGTAAAGGAAATAGAAGTGTAATTTCCATCCTGCAATTCTCCAAAATCAACACTTAGAGTAGAAGCATTTCTAATGTCTACAAAATGTACTTCTTTTAATAAGATTGAAGTACTGTCATCTTTATGTAAGGTAATATCTGAGATTAAATATTTTAATGTTTGAATACTATAGTCCTCACCTGCCGAATTGGTGTAAATCATAGTATCAGTAGTCAAGTCTACTCCATCTACAGTTTGCGAAAAATTAATGGTTAAGCTTGTATTAACAGGATATATACAGCTACTATCATCAATTGTAGCTAGTGGGTCAAAGTTTAATGCTGATGAATCTGTACAGCCAGAAATCTCTACCTTCCCTTTCTTACAAGAAGTAAAAACTAAGGAGATTCCTAGTAAAGCAATAATTATCCGTTTCATATTTTTTGTTATTGATTAATATATCGGCAAACTTAAATAAAATTTTTTGTCCAAAATATGACATTAGTCAGAAAGAGAGGAAAATCTTATGTATTCAGAAAAAATCTTAAAGTGCCCCAATCTCAGTTAAAAGTGCGTTGGTTTTTTTCACACCCTCAGCAGAAGTTGCTAATTTTTCTTTCTCCAAATCATTCAAATCAATTTCCACAATTTTCTCGATACCGTTTTTTCCAAGCAAAACAGGAACGCCAATACAGAGGTCAGAAAGTCCGTATTCCCCATCTAAAAGTACTGAGCAAGGAAACATTTTATGTTGATCGCAAACTATGGATTGCACCAAAGCCGAAACTGCTGCCCCTGGCGCATACCAAGCAGAAGTACCTAACATCCCAGTAAGGGTTGCCCCTCCTACTTTTGTGTCTTCCAAAACTTGTTGTAATCTTTCTTCTGATAAAAACTCGCTTACTCTTACACTGTTTCTGCTTGCCAAACGCGTTAATGGAACCATGCCTTTATCGGAATGTCCGCCAATTACCATTCCATCAACATCCGAGCTTGGACAACCAATTGCCTCTGCCAATCGGAATTTGAATCTGGCACTATCCAATGCACCGCCCATTCCTATGATTCTATTTTTCGGCAAACCCAAAGTTTTATGCGTAAGGTAAGTCATGGTATCCATTGGGTTGCTTACAATAATTAGAATTACATCAGGAGAATGTTTTATTAATTGCTCTGAAACGGACTTTACAATACCAGCATTTATTCCAATTAATTCTTCACGAGTCATTCCTGGTTTTCTTGGAATTCCGGAAGTAATAACTGCAACAGTGCTTCCAGCTGTTTTGGAATAATCCCCTGTGGTTCCTGTTATTTTGGTGTCAAATCCGTTTAAAGCAGCAGTTTGCATCAAGTCCATTGCCTTTCCTTCTGCAAAATTTTCTTTAATATCTACTAATACTACTTCTGATGCGAAATTTTTAATGGCAATGTATTCGGCACAACTTGCCCCCACTGCCCCTGCTCCTACTACTGTTACTTTCATTTTTTTATTTTTTGTTTGTGGTTATTGGTTTGTAGTTATTGGTTTGTGGTTATTGGTTTGTGGTTATTGGTTTGTAGTTATTGGTTTGTAGTTATTGGTTTGTGGTTATTGGTTTGTAGTTTTTAGTGCTGCTGATAACCACAAACTACCAACTATTTTTAAGCATCAATATTTGCATATTTTGCATTGGCTTCAATGAACTCTCTTCTTGGCGGAACTTCATCTCCCATTAGCATTGAAAAAACTCTGTCGGCTTCTGCTGCACTATCAATAGTTACTAACTTTAATGTTCTTTTTTCAGGATTGAGTGTAGTATCCCAAAGTTGTTCGGCATTCATCTCACCCAAACCTTTATACCTTTGGATGCCTACATTCACTTCTTTTCCCCCTTTCATATCTAGTGCCATTTCATCTCTTTCTTCATCACTCCAACAATATCTGTGGTCTTTTCCTTTCTTTAATAAATATAAAGGTGGAGTGGCGATATACACATAGCCATTTTCAATTAACTCATACATATATCGGAAAAAGAAAGTAAGAATAAGGGTGGCAATATGGCTTCCGTCAATATCGGCATCCGTCATAATGACTACTTTATGGTATCTTAATTTTTCGGTATTTAATGCTCTTTCATCTTCCTCTGTACCTACAGAAACACCCAAAGCAGTGTACATATTTTTGATTTCCTCATTTTCGAAAACCTTATGTTGCATGGCTTTTTCTACATTTAATATTTTTCCTCTTAGTGGAAGAATGGCTTGAAAGTGTCGGTTTCTACCTTGCTTTGCTGTACCACCTGCCGAATCTCCCTCCACCAAAAATATCTCACATTTTTCAGGATCTCTTTCTGAGCAATCTGACAATTTTCCTGGAAGCCCTGAGCCAGACATAACGCTTTTTCTTTGCACCATTTCTCTTGCCTTTCTAGCAGCATTACGGGCAGTAGCAGCCAATATGACTTTTTGCACAATTATATGCGCTTGCTTTGGGTTTTCTTCCAAATAAAAGGAAAGCATATCGCTTACTGATTGTGATACAGCAGTAGTTACTTCCTTATTTCCCAATTTTGTTTTGGTTTGTCCCTCAAATTGTGGCTCCATTACTTTTACAGAAATAACAGCCGTTAATCCTTCTCTGAAATCATCTCCTGAAATCTCAAATTTTACTTTTTTAAGTAGCCCTGATTCATCTGCATATTTCTTTAAAGTTCTAGTAAGTCCTCTTCTAAAACCAGAAAGGTGTGTTCCACCTTCATGGGTATTGATATTGTTTACATAAGAGTGTACATTTTCTGTATAAGAATTATTATACACCATAGCCACCTCAACTGGAACGCCATCTTTTTCCCCATCTATATATATTACATCATTCAAAATGGATTCTCTTGTTCCGTCCAAATAAGTAACAAATTCTTTCAATCCGCCTTCTGAATAAAAATCTTCTTTTATAATATTACCTTCATCATCTGTTCTTCTTTTATCAGTCATGGAAAGATGAATGCCTTTATTTAGGAAAGAAAGTTCTCTAAGACGAGCTGCCAAAATATCAAAGTGATAAACCGTTTCAATAAATATAGAATTATCTGGTGTGAAGGTAACGAAAGTTCCTGTTTTATCGGTTGTACCTATTTCTCTTACATCATATTGAGGTTTTCCAATTTTATATTCTTGCTCAAAAACTTTACCTTCTCTGTGCACTTCTACTCTCAAATCGCTTGAAAGGGCATTCACACAACTTACGCCAACCCCATGCAAGCCACCAGAAACTTTATAGGAACCCTTATCAAATTTTCCACCGGCATGTAGCACAGTCATCACAACCTCTAAAGCCGATCTTTTCTCCTTTTCGTGCATGCCAGTTGGAATACCTCTACCATTATCTTCTACTGTAATGGAATTATCCTCATTAATAAAAACATTAATATGCGAACAATGCCCAGCCAATGCCTCATCAATGGAATTATCAACTACCTCATATACCAAGTGGTGTAAGCCTTTTTGCCCAATATCACCAATATACATGGCAGGTCTTTTCCGAACGGCTTCTAAGCCCTCTAAAACCTGAATATTATCAGCACTATAATCTTGCTGATTTTTATTTTCTTCACTCATATTTTTTGAATTATTATTTTTTGATTTTTAAAACAGGCAAATATACAATTTTAGTACCGATTAAAACACAAAGAAAAGGTAGAAAAATTGACTTATTTTATTAACAAAAGTTGAAAACTTTTAGAAGGAATAAGTTGTGTGTTTTACCTTGTAAACCTGTCATACCTTAATGGACACTTTTATAAAATTACAACTATATAACTTTACAAAAAAACTATGGATTAAATAATAAAAGATTATTTTAAGATTAGAACGAATAAAGAAAGCTATTAAAATTTCAAAGAGTAAGGAAGAAAGGCGGTTGAGAAGGTTTTTGAAAAATCTGGAAAACAAGGTATTTCTATCTTTTTTGGAAAGTAATTACTCAACAACAATACTTTTCTCTACCGTTCCATCATTATAAATATAAAAAAGAGTTGTATTTCTTTTAGGTAAAGTTTCTCTTCCTAAAATATCAACTATTTTCAGGAGTTTTCTGTTTTTAGTATTAGGTAGTTCAGTAATTGCGGTTGTTTGCATCAGTCCTGTTGCAATAAGGTTATCATCCAAATACAATCCGTTAAGCGTATCTAAAGTGGTTAGGAATCCTCTCATTCTCGTTTTTTGTCCTAGTGTAAATAAATTCTGGCAATCGTTATAACTCATGTAATTCTCCAATTGGTCGGGCATATCCACAGTAAAAGCAGATGGCCCTAACAAATCATTAGCACACAAATTGCTTGTGTCACAATCGTAAGTAGGAGTGGTGGGTGGGGTGTCGCACACCTGATCTCCAGTAGTGTCGCATTCTGCTCCACAGCCAGTAGAGAAACTAAGAAAAGTATGATAAAGCCCTAAGCAATGCCCAATTTCGTGTGTACCTACTCTTCCATCAGAATTTGATGTTCCAATGGTTCCCCATTCATAAGAGCGAATAGTAGGTCCATAAGTTTCCCAAGGTCCGCCATAAGTAAAGGCAGTGCCAGGATATTGTGCATAACCTAAGGCTCCTCCTGAAATATGACGCACTAGCCAAATGTTAAAGTACATATTTGGTGGCCAGCTTACAATATATTTTACATTGTTAAAATTTGCATTTGTTGGTTCTGGGTGTGGATAAATGGAGGTGTCTGTTCTGGTAATTCCTGTTGTGGAATCGCCATTGGGATCTAGTTTTGCCAAACGGAATTCAATTTTGCAATCAGCAGCAAAAGGATAAAAAAGAGGGTTTCCGTTAATGGTATCGGCATTCTGTCTTCTAAAATCTTCATTTACAACTCGCATCCCATCTTGCACTTGTAAATCCGTAATATTACCATTTCCATTAAAGTGAACAATATGCACTACAGTTGGGATAATCAGCAAAGAATCTTGGCTTTTACTGTTGCTACTATTTGCAATAGTAGTTCTAATTTTTTGCATCAAACTTTGCTCTTTTTCAGTAGGCGAGTTAGTAAGCATTTTATCAGCTGTTCCGCACCAATTATATTGTGCAAACAAAATTTGAGGAATCAAGAAAAGGAAAAGTAATATTTTTTTCATGCTACAAATATGCGAAAAATAAAAAACCTGTTTTTTTTGGTGGAACTATCTGACCAAATTTCGAACTTTTTTGAAGAGGATTTGAACTGTTTCTATAATTTGTAGGGTTTTATCTTTTTACCGAATAATGACTCATACCAACCGAATAATGATTGAGTTCATTTACACAAACATTACTGAGTAAGTTTGTATTCTATTAATTCTAAAAATAAATTATTATGAAAAAATTATTACTCTTAACTACTGTTGTGCTAATAGCAACAACACAAATTTTTGCACAAACAACATCAATACCAGATGCAAATTTTGAAGCTTATCTGGAAACACATGATGCAAATGGAAATACTTCAACATGGCCAAATACCATGGGTGATGGTGTTGCAAATAATGGTATGGTGCTAACTGCAAACATCAATACTATTACATCATTAGATGTAAATAATCAAAATATTTCAGACTTAACAGGTATTGAAGATTTTGCAGATTTATACTGGCTTTATTGTAATAATAATCAACTGTCAACTTTAGATCTTAGCTCTAATTCAGTATTATATGAATTAGATTGTTCTTATA
>JACKQG010000568.1_pt1 | contig 38422 bp, 23 predicted proteins | sample 8237621 | NCBI WGS metagenome assembly JACKQG01 (sample SAMN15677084, study PRJNA649215) | marine metagenome | biome: marine; feature: Black Sea; material: saline water; isolation source: suspended particulate matter (SPM) from the Black Sea western gyre | collected 2013-06-09/2013-06-10 | depth... | reverse complement strand
CACCGCTGGCGATCCATCACGTGCGCCCAACCTTCTGGCGTAGCACCGCCATCCGATTGTCTCGGCCCGAATACGAACGGCTCCAACTGATCCGGCTTGCCGCGCAGAACTTCCCAGGTATGGAACAAACCTCCGTCGGCCTGCCGAGAAGACTCTCGAACGTGTGGACCTCCGTCGAGACGCGTCTGTTGTCCGGAACGCAGCGCAAGATACACAAGACTGGTTGCTCCGAAATCGACCAACGTCGGAGCTTGCCGAGTTGGTTCGTGCAGGTTTGTTTCGAGCTTCGCACCCGCGCCGGCGAGTTTGCCTTGCGGATCGTCGATTCGCCAGTCCACCTCGACCCAACTCTTGAAAACTGGAAATACGAGGTCGACGGTAGACCGAACGTTCTCAAGCTCCGGATCGGTTTCGACAAACTCGAACCTGAGCCCTACGGCCAGCGGTCCTTGCCGAATCACCCGTGCACTCTCGCGGCCCGTCGGGTTGCCGCCGAGCGAGTGATCCGTGCCGTCTCGGTCTCGCAAGAACAGGCCAGTCGAATCGGGTCGCAGGTATTCGAGATCTCCGGCATGGACGGAACGCAGCAGACCCTTCAGGTTCCGCTGGACGCTCCACGTGATGTACGGATCGTTGACGATCTGAAACGCGTCGTCGGATTCGACGAGCTTGTGGCCGCGCGTGCGGTTTGGCCCTTCGGGAACGTCGCCACCGTATTCCACCTCGTAGACCAACGACTGATACGGCAACAGATTCACGGGAAAGTCAAGCCACCACTTTGCGACGTTGTCGCCTTGTTCGGCCGTTCGGAATTGGGCAAGCACCGGCTTGTCGTCACTCAGTAAACGGAACGTCGTCTCACGCGGAACAGGCTTAGCAAGTGTCAGTTGCACGGCCACGGGAAACTGAAACCGTCGAATCCCAGCCGTTTCGCGAAGTTCGACTGCGATTCGTTCCTCCGCCTGAACCCCGACGGCGTCTGTGGCCGCGATGGCACAGCAAAACAATCCGGCAAACCCTATCTGAAGATGTCTCATTGCTAAGTCCTTCAATAAGCGGAGGATTCGAGGCTCTCGCCGACACAGTCGTTTAACCCTGAGTCGAAGGCGACGGTCGTGGCACGTGGAGCCGCCCACCGCGACCGTCGCCTTCGGCTCAGGGTTAAACGGGCGAGTCCCGAGAATCCGATGACACCCGACGGCTAACGCGCCTTCCCGGTTTGACACAATAGTTTGCGCCACACCATTACATGCCAAATGCTCGTGCCCGTCAAAGGCATTCCGCCGTTCGTGCCGATGATCGAGGCCACGTTTGCTCGATTCTGTCTGGCACGAACGTTAGAATGTCCTTTGTCGCCAAACTTACGACCGGCACAATGGCATCTTCGTTTTGGGTATCAACAAGCTCCAACGGAGGGAATCCCAATGACCATTCGATCAGTAGCAGCCACTGCAGTGATCTCGATTTCGGCCTTCGCAACGTGGCTGCTCGCGCCTGGCTTGAGTGGCGGAGAGAGCCTCGCCCAATCGGAACCCACAGCCGTCTGTTTGACAGATTCCGCAACCGAAGACGACTATCCCGCCGCGGCAAAGGCAAACGATGGGACGGTTTGGCTGGCGTACGTCGAGTACAAACCGGGCCAGCCGATCTACCAGGAACAGGTACGCCAACGCCGGTTCGATTCGCTTATCACGCGCGGCAACGGCGACCGGATTCGACTGAAACGCTTCGACGGCAGTTTGTGGCACCCGGCCATCGACGTGACCGAAGGCGGATTCGACGTGTGGCGGCCTACGGTGTCGGTCGATGGCGACGGCTCGCTGATTGTCGCCTGGGCACAGGCCGTCAATGGCGACTGGGAGATCTTCTGCCGCAAGTTCACGCCGGCGAAAGGGCGATCAACCACCACGAAAGCTGACACTGAGCAGTGGTCGGACGTCGTCCGAGTGACCGAAGAGGCCGGTTCCGATTTTCACGTGGTTTCGACGACCGATTCAAACGGGACCGTCTGGTTGGCTTGGCAAGGCTGGCGCGAGGATAACTTCGATATTCATGTGGCTTCGATTGGCGAAAACGGTACGATCCAATTCACAAAGGTCATTCCGAATACGAAGGCAAACGAATGGAGCCCCGCGATCACCGCCGATGCAAGTGGCAATGTGTTCGTCGCCTGGGACACTTACGACAAAGGCGACTACGACGTGCGGCTGCAAGTAATCGGCAACGAGCCAAAGACGGTGACCGTGGCCGGTTCGGCCCGGTTCGAGGCTCGTCCCTGTCTGGCGTGCGATGCCGAAGGTCGGTGTTGGATCGCCTACGAGGAAGGCGACGAACAATGGGGCAAGGACTATTCGATTCCTGTCGAATGGGGACGGAATCGCGGCGAAGTCGACCCAGGCTACGGTCTGTACGTTAATCGCACAATCAAGGTGAAGTGTCTTCACAAAAATGGCAAACTGCTGCGTCCGGCCAAGCGGCTCGAACAGGTTTTTGGAGAAGACTTCGTGGGCAACAAAAGCCTGCCGCGGTTGATTGGCGACAATCGCGGTGGACTGTGGCTGTTGTTTCGCCGCCATCCGAAACCAGGCAAAATCAGCGGAGGCGAAGCGTGGAATAGCTACGCGGTTCGCTACGACGGCGGCGGTTGGTCCGCCCCCCGGACGCTGCCCAATTCTTCGAATCTGATCGACGTCCGGCCGGCGCTGGTGTCGTTGTCGCAGAATGTGTTGGCGGTCTACAGCAGCGACACCCGCACTCGCACGCAGGATCGGAAGCAGAGTGACCTGTTCGCGTTGGATTTGGAGATCGCTGACGAAGCGGCGAGTCCCGAACAACTGCAACTCGTCCCTGACGAATCCGCCGACCAGGCAAAGGTCGCCGTTGTGCATCCGAACGAGACGGCCGACGTGGCTCGCATGCGCGATTTTCGCATCGAGATCGGCGGCAAGACGCTGCGGTTGTTGCGGGGCGATTTCCACCGGCACACCGAATACACGGCGCACCGAGACGGCGACGGATTGCTGGAGGACAGTTGGCGTTACGCTCTGGACGCCGGCGGACTCGACTGGCTGGGCAACGGCGATCACGATAACGGCTACGGCCACGAGTTTCACTGGTGGCAAATCCAAAAATACACCGACTTGATGCACAATCCGCCGGGCTTCGTGGCGGTCCAGTCATACGAACGCAGCAACCGCTTCCCTGACGGCCATCGCAACGTAATCATGCCTCGTCGCGGCATACGGCCGCTGCCCCGCGGCAGCCTGAAAGGAACGCCCGAAGAAGGCACGCCGGATACCAAGTTGCTGTACGATTATCTAAAACGATTCGGCGGCATGTGCGCGTCGCACACCAGCGGCACGGGCATGGGTACCGACTGGCGCGACAACGACCCGGACGTCGAACCGGTGGTCGAGATTTTCCAGGGATGCAGACAGAATTATCAGAGTTACGAGCATCTTGGTGCCCCGCGGGCCGCTCCGAAGACGCCAAAGCCCGGCCGTCACGATGCCGGTTATGTCTGGAATGCGCTGGCCAAGGGGTATCGGCTGGGCTTTCAGAGCTCTAGCGACCACTTCAGCACCCACATCAGCTACGCAATCGTGCTGGCCGAAGACAGCTCGCGCGGGGCCATCATCGACGCGTTTCAGAAGCGGCACTGTTATGGAGCCAACGACAACTGTCTACTGATCGTCCGCTCCGGCGATCATTTGATGGGAGACGTTTTTCAGACGAACCAGCGGCCGACGCTGGAAATCTCGGTGCACGGCGGGAAACCCATCGCCAAGCTCCATGTCATCCGCAACAACAAGTACGTGTACTCGACGGAGCCAAACAAGATGGAGTTCGACCTGCGCTACACGGACGCCGATGCCGAACCGGGCCAGTCGTACTACTACGTCCGTGCCGAGCAATCGGACGGCAATCTCGCCTGGGCATCGCCGCTGTGGATTGACTATCGCCCGTAACGGGCATCGGGAACGCGTAAGCGGGAACCGCCCCCACCGGGGTCTACGTTCATTCGCTGACTGTGTCCCAGCGCAATGCCGGACCGTCAAGGACTATGGCGAGATGGTTCAAGACATCCCGGCCGATGACACCCCGTGTGTCTTCCGTCAGCAAATACAGACCGCGGAAAGCCCTTCCCAACAGGAGCACATCCAGGATGACTCCGTGAGCAAGAGAGCGGCTTCCGTCGAAACCCATTAGCTCGTATCGCTGGGTTGAATCCGTGGCGACACCCAGTTGGCCAACGGCGTTCGTAGGCAGGAGGGTAACGTCGGCACCCGAATCCAACAATAGCTCAACTCCGCCCACCAGTTCACCGGATTCAGGAGACCGCAGATCTACCTGTACCACGGGGGCAGGTGGATCGAAATTCGTCGTGTCGTACTTACGCATCGTTTTCCACCACCTTCACCTGCTTGGCAAAGTCTCCGATCTGACTTCGATCGACAAGTCGCGGGCTGTGGATCTGCAAGGGGCGTTCAGCGACCTCGCTGGGCACGACGACGAAGACCTGAGCGTTTTCGGGTAGCCGAGTGTCGTCGGCAAGCCGGATCTCGCCGTTCACGACAACGCCCTCATACGTTCTCACCGTGGACATGGAAACTCCCTCAACTCTTCCCTGTTTTCTGCGGCAACCGTCTTTCGTTCATTATCCGTACGACGGACGGATTCGAAAAGCCTATTTTCTGATGGCGCATACTGTGTTACGGCTCCATTAGTCTTCTCACCAAGCCCACCACGCGATCTTCTACACCGGGTTTGAACGGCCCGTGGAAGCCGAAATACTTCATCGCGCCGGCCGCTTCGTAGCCTCCTTCGGCCAGCACGCGCTCGGACGGGAGATACGCGAAGACTTCGTTCGAGTAGCCCGCAACCCATAGCCGTTGGCCCGAGAACTCCTTGCGAAGCCGCAGTGCGTAATCGACAACCGTCTCACCCGACAAAACGACAAGGGATAAATCGTCGCCAAACCGGACTACTTGCACAGGGCATGCGTATGATGTCTCCAGTGAGCCCTTAATAGCGATCCGTTTCAGCAAGACCTCGGTCAGTCGCTGATCGTACACGTTTCCCTGGCCACGCCGCTTCTCGAGCTCTTCTTGTGTTGGAGGATCCACAAACGGCAAATCAACCCGTTCGAACGCCACAGTCAACGGGCTTCGGATCCGATGCAGGTTGCCGGAACACAATTCATCGACGGCGTTGGCCAATGATTTCCCGTGTTGTTCGGCCAGTCTGACTTCGCCGCGGCGCGACGGGTTGATGTCCCCGCCGCAGCCCATCATGAACATCGCCATCGCACCGGGATGCGACGCTTCGAAAGCGATCTGAGCAAAGCCAGCGTAATCTCCGTTGAATTGATAGAAGTCGCCTACCAGTGTTGCCGTGTGGCATGCATAGCCGAACAAGGCTGCCAGCAGCCGGCCGTTTTCATCGTTGACGCGCAACACGGGCATCGTGTGATCAACCGGGCCGTCGGGATTGTACCGCGTTCGGCGATTCGCCGCGAAAGTCACCTCGCCCACACCGTAAGCCAAATCGGCTGGTCGCATGTTCTCGCACGCGTTTTCGATCAGTTTGACCAGCTTGTCCTCAAGCGTTTGTGTGTATGCGCGCACGTCGGCTTGGTGTTGGTCGTTCAGTGGGTACGTCACCAGCGCCCCATCGTTCACGCGCGTTACCGGGCCGGAATGGGTGTGCGAGAAGTTGAAGACCATTCTCTCTCGCTCGATGCCGGTGGCCCGCTGCACACGCTTTCCCACCCCGTCCGACGTCTCTCGTCCGAAATTATCGCCGATCAGGTCTAGCGTGACGATCACCACCCGCTGGCCGCGTTGGTCTTCGATCGCCAAAGCCTTGGCCCAGAGCGGGTGCAATGTTCCTTCCGCCGGGTGTTTTCGGGCGGCATAGCCAGCCATCCAGAGCGGCCTGGCCGGCGTGACATCGGTCCGCGCCATCCCAACCCGCCACTCCGCCGCCGAGCCCAATGAGTTGCAGAGCACAAGAAGTCCAACGATCCACAGCGTTCTTGTCTTTCCCATATTCAATCTCCCCTTTTTGTCAGCCCGGATCCGCACAGGACGGTGAACGAAATGACAGGAAACTGGCCTGTCGACACGCACGCGAGTTGTAGGGTGGGCCAAAGCGGGCCACTGCCTATCCTCCTCGCCTCGCCGAACAATCAACCAAGTTCCAAGAACGCCGAATCGCCAACAACCGAGCGGCGGCCCACCAGAAACCGCTATCCATCCGGATGGCCTCGCATCGCACAGGCCATGCACGGGAGTCGCCGTCCGCGTCGTTGGGCATGATGCGGCCGGATTGCCGGTCGAACGCGGATCCCGGTGGGCCGCCGCTCAGTTTCCAACAACTTCAACGCGGCTGCCAATGGTAATGTTCCCTGCCGGGCAGAACGAAACGAGATGGCTCGCTTGGGCCCACCCTACGCGTCTGCCCGGCGGCAGGCGTGTGTAACCTCCATTACAGTTAAACACTATGCAAGCCTGGTGCAAGGTATGCACGCCGCGACACTCATCTTGGAGGACGGATTGCCAATGTGTCAATCCGTCCGTGCAATACCGCCGCGTCGCCACCAGCGGGGCGATCCGCTATAATGGTATCTTTGGGCCGTCGAACGCTCTGAAGATGCTCCGCCGAGAAGCTTTCCATGTCCTCCGCCGAGTCACCGCAATTGGATCTCGTTGAGTTGCCGGAGACGCTTCGAGATTCGTTTTGGGACCACGATTTCGGCCAACTTGACTGGCGGAAACATCGTGACTTCATCATTCGTCGGGTTCTTGAGGCTGGGTCATGGGCGGCCATCTGCTGGCTCCGCTCCGTGGTGGACGACGTGGGACTGCGAGATTGGTTTGACCGGCATCAAGGCCGGTCGCTCAGCACCAAACAGCTTCGCTTCTGGCAATTGATCTTAGACATTCCATCCGAACGCGTGGACCAATGGCTCGCGTCCCCAGGGCGAAAGATCTGGGAAGGAAGACTGCACCGATGAATCTGCATTCCGATGTGCTACCGTCGGAACAGCAGAACGCTTTGCGTCAGCTTGGTCGGTGAGCGTTTCGTCAGTTGCCTATCTCCCTGAGCTGTCTAGGTTGCTGCGCGCGGGTGCCCATCTCGCAGGAGAAGCTCTGGAATTCTCATGAATTCCCTTCTCCCGGTGTCCGGTTTCTCGCTGAATGTCGTTCTGACTATTGAACTGGCCTGACAAACGACTTCTCTCGATTCTGCGGAGGCGACGATGAGACTCTTCACTAGACAATTCGACCGGAAACGAAAGAACGGCAATCGAGGTCTTCGGCGATCCCTGGCTCTTGAATCCCTGGAAATCCGGCAAATGATGGCCGCCGACATCGGCTTGTTCGACGGCACCCTGATGATCGATGGCACATCGCAGAATGATGTTGTGGAGATCGACTACCATGTGTCAAACGTCCAGACGCGCTTCGGTTCCTGGAGTATTCCCTACCTGTCGGTCGAGCACGGGCACGAGAATGCCAGCGGGAATTTGGTGATCGACGGTACTGAATATTTCTCGCCCTTTGTCGTCAAGAGGATCGAATTTGAGGGCAAAGCCGGTAATGACGTTTTTCACAATAACACGTGGACTGAGTCGTTCGCTTTCGGCGGAGCCGGCAATGATGTCCTCCAGGGAGGCCAAGGCACAGACGTGCTCGAAGGCAACGCGGGCCATGATTCTCTAACGGGCGGCAAGGGCGACGATGAACTCAAAGGCGGCTCGGGCAACGATAGCCTCTATGGCGAAGCCGGCAACGACACGCTCGATGGCGGACTCGGATCGGACAAGCTGTTCGGTGGCCAAGGTCACGACTTGCTGACAGGCGGCACTCAGAATGATTTCATCAACGGCGGTGCCGGAGTCGATCGCGTCAAGGATCAGGTCAAGTACAACGCTACGGTGAAGCTTGTCAACAGTCTATTGTCCGTGAAATACGCCGCCTACACGGAATACGACCCGCTCAATTCGATCGAGCACGCCACGCTGATCGGGTCCAGTGGCGACAATGTGCTGGATGCCACAGAGTTCTACGCCGGTTCGGTCACTTTGATCGGAGGCGCCGGCGATGACGTCCTCAAGGGCACTGGTAAGGACGACTTGCTGGTGGGCGGCACGGGTAACGATGTGCTCCGCGGCGGCAAAGGCTCGGACACCTTGTACGGCGACATGGGGAATGACGTGTTGACCGGCGGTCCCGGCGCGGACCATTTGTTCGGCGACTACGGTCACGATCGTCTGGAGGAGTACGTGTCCGAGGAAGTGACCCTGAGCAACAGCAAGCTGTCGATCAAGACCGGCGGCTTCTTCGGGCTACAGGAAACCGACGACCTGCACTCGATCGAAGAAGCCGAGCTAACCGGCAGCGGTGGGGACGACAAGATCGTCGCCGTGGCCTTCAGCGGTGACGTGACGCTGCGGGGCAAGGGAGGGGACGATTTCCTCATGGGCGGTAAAGGCGACGATCGGCTTTACGGCGGTTGGGGCAACGACAAGCTGTTCGGCATGTGGGGTAACGACGGTCTGTTCGGTGGCGACGCCGCCGATGTTCTCACCGGAGGCTCCGGCGCCGACCGGTTCCTGTGGCAAAAGGACGACGCCATCCAGGACAAGAGTGCGGAGGATGCACGGATCAAGTTCATCGACAGCGACGGCGTAACGATCAACTACGATGGCTCGACGCTCATCTACACCGCGGCGGCGTGGTCGGATGACGAGATCGAGGCGGTCGATGGAGCGCTGGCCGCCCTTCACCAGCGCACCGGCAACACGAAGCTATTGAAAACCTCGTACAACACGGAACTCACTTTCGAACGGATCGGAAGCTGCGGGTGCGGATTCGACGGCTGGAACTCGGGGGCCAAGTCCCGTTTCGCCGATCCCACGTTCGCGAAGGGAGACGCGTGGATTCACCAAGTGGTCTTCCATGAGATCGGGCACAACTGGGACAACGAGAATCCCAACTGGCCCGAGTTCAAGCAGTTGAGTATCTGGACGAAGAAAGACAAGTCCGGCGACTCCAGCTACGAACAGAGCAAAGACGGCAACTGGTACTATAAGAAATCGGCCACGTTCGCCCGCGATTACGGCAAGACGAATCCCAAAGAGGATTTTGCATCGGCCTTCGCCGCCTACTTCATGGACTACGCCGAGGAAGCGTACTCGGGCAATCCGGGGCCGGTCGCCATCTCGGCCAAGCTGCAATTGATCGACGAGTTCCTCGACGACCTGGCCGCCGCGTGAAACGATTCCGTTCACAGCCGACGCAGTCGTCGAACGCCTCGGCCTCGACAAGAATCTCGGCTCCGAATGACGGGAGGATCATCGCGAGGGTCGCCAGCAAAATGGAGCCGGCAAGAGTGATCTTCTGTTTGAGTGCTCTCATTCGATTTCTTTCACGAAGATGTTTGCGAATTCAATCGGGTCGCCGTGGTGTTGTAGGGCGATCGGCCCGCGCTCCGGTACGCCGGGCAGTTGCGCATCCTCGATCACGGTTTCGCCGTTCAGGTTTACGGTGAGCCGGTCGCCGCGCATGGTGATCAAAAAACGATTCCATTTGCCGATCGGGGCATCCGCATTCTTCTTGGGAGTGACTCCGGCTCGCACCTCGGGCGACATCGACTTGTCGCTCCGGTAACCATAAACTTCGCCAGAGCCGATGGGCCAGCACCACATGTTCACCTGGCTCTTGCTATTGCCGCGCAGATAGATGCCGCTGTCTCCCGCATCGGGAACTTCCTCCAGCTTCGGCTGGCCTTCGTCGTCCACGGCCGGTTCGCCATTGGGCAGAATGACCGGTAGCGGCTTGGGTTCCGGCTTACGCGTCCAACGCCAGTCGCAAATCATGGCAAAGTCGCCGTACTCCTTCTCCGACCATAGGTTCTTGTCTTGTGCTTCACTCTTGCCGTCGTAAACCAACCTCCAATCTGTGGGTTTCCAATGGCCGTCGTGACCTGGATCGGCCTTCCATCCATTCAGGTCAGCGCCGGTGTACAGCGGGACGAAGCCTTTTGACGGTTCTGCGATTTCATCGGCACTGGGGTTTGTCGAAGGCAATTCGCAGATCCGGATGTTGCGGAAGTGGCATTCGGAGCCCTCGGACTCCAAGCACAGGTAGCCTTTTCGTGGCGAGCAATCCTTGCCGACGGTAACTTCCTTGTCGTTGACGCTCAACCGCAACACGCCGTCACGGCCCTCCAGGCGATAGTGATTCCACTGCGGCGAATCTTTGGAGCGATCTTCGATCGGGAAACTCCGCGCTCCGGTGCTCGAAATACGGCCGGTAGGCGTCATTGTCGAGCCGAGGACGGGGAAGACGTCGCCGTGCGTCGTGTACCATTCGTTCCTTCCCTTGACGTTGAAACCGTTGTCCAGGATCTGCACTTCCATTCCCCGAGCAAAGGGCGAACCCACCGCCGAGAGCCCATCTCCCCAGACAAACAGCCCCGCGTTTCCGCCGGGCTTCATGTGCCGCCATTCCAGTTGGATGATGAAGTTTTCGTATTGCTTCTCGGTGCGCATCAACCCGGTTGGAATCCCATTCGAAACAATGATCCCATCGCGCACACTGAACGTGTTCGGAGCGACATTGATCGGGACCCAGCCCGAGAGATCTTTCCCATTGAAGAGCGGCTTGAAGTCATCCTCTTCATCGGCCGCGTGCGTGGCCAGAGTTGCCAAGCCGACCAAGGTCAGAAGGACGAGAATCTGTAGAGATCGTATCTCGCGGTTCATTTGATTACCTCCTTTTCCAATTGGTGATTCGTCAGACACCGCCACATTGGCGTCCCAGGATAACCCGAAGCGTTGGCGAGGGAACACCTCGCGGCAATTCCCTCGCTAACGCTTCGGGTTACTAACGGCTGATCGTGTGCAATATTGCGGCGGTTACAAGTGGGAGCATTTATTGTACGCTATGGGAACGTGAAAGGGGCGTGCGGAAACAAATAGGGCTTTCCGGAAAACAGCGAGGGCGGGAGATACCGTTTGGTGGTAGAGGATGATTATGCGTAGCACGCATTGGCTGTGGTGGATGTGGCTTGTTGCTGGATGCATATGCGCTGATTCGGTTGCAGGGCAGTCAGCCGAGGACGGGGCGCAGACTTTGCAGCTTGCCCGACACGCTGCTTCGGCGGGATGCTTCAGCGAGGCGGAGACGCTACTCCGCGAGAAGATTGCCGATCCCGATGCGCCGGCGGTGGACCAGTTCGCCGTGCAACTTGAGATCTTGCGGCGAATTCGGCTGGATTATTCGCTGACGGGGGAGCAACTGCTGCGGCAATTGCGCGAGAGTATCCCAGACGTCACCGCCGAAGAGATGGAACGCTGGCGACAGCAGGGCGTTTTGCAGCATCGTGTGATTGACGGACAGGTGTGCTATTTCAAACGAGCGGCGGGCAATCTGTCTCGCGCTTGTCCCGCGGCGAAGGCCCGTCGACAGACGCGCGTCACGCCGACAGGGACTCGGTTCGATTTGCCCGCACATCTGGCACAGCTCGTTGCGGAAGCGGAACGGATCGGACAGACGCAGATTCATCCCGTCAAGCACCGCATTCGCTATGAGCTGCGAGTGAAGGAGGGGCATCGAAGATTGCGGAAGGGTGCGATCGTACGATGCTGGCTGCCGTTTCCGCAAGAGTATCGGCAACAGACCCAGGTCAAGCTGTTATCGGCCGAGCCCGCGTCGGCCATCGTGTCACCGAACGGCCACCCGCACCGGACCGTCTACTTTGAACTGACGGTGGACGATCCGTCGAACCCGCCTGCGTTCGAGGCCGAGTTCGAGTTTGTGACGGCTGCATACGTTCCGCAACTCGATCCGGCCAAGGTGAAACCGTACGACACGACCGACGAACTGTACCGTGAGTATACGGCCGAACGCGCACCGCACATCGTCTTCACGCCCGAGGTGAAGAAGCTGGCCGCTGAGATTGTCGGCGATGAGACAAATCCGTTGGAAAAGGCGCTGCGAATCTTCCGTTGGGTCTCGAATGAAATCCGCTGGTGTTCGGAGATGGAGTATAGCACCATCCAAAACCTATCGGGGAAGGGAATCGCGGCACGCGAGGGTGATTGCGGGGTACAGGGTTTGGTCTTCGTCACGCTGTGCCGAGCGGCCGGTGTGCCGGCCCGTTGGCAGTCTGGTTGGCAGTCGCTGCCCAACCGGCGAAACATGCACGACTGGTCGGAGTTCTACGTCGAGCCGTGGGGCTGGCTGCCGGCCGACGCGTCGTACGGTTTGCAGGAGCACGCGGATGCGCGCGTGCGTGATTTCTATTGCGGGCACCTGGATCCATACCGTCTGATTGTCAACCTCGACTACGGTCACCAGTTGCATCCGGCCAAGCAGAGCTTTCGCAGCGAGCCCTGCGATTTTCAGCGAGGCGAGATCGAGGTCGACGGGCACAACCTGTATTTCGACGAATGGAGTTGGGATATCGACGTGCGCACCATGCCACTGGATGGCGGGCTCACGAGTGTCGAGGAGGCGCTGGACGCGGTTGTGCCAAAGCAACTACAGGCCGGCAAGATGTCCGGAGCTGTGATCGCCGTAGGCCGTCGGACAGAGGCAGGTTACGAGACCTGGCAAAAGGCTTACGGATTGATGCAGTTTGAACCGCAACCGGCTCCGATGCGAAAAGACGCCATTTTCGACATGGCCTCGATGACTAAGCCGATCGCGACTGGTACGAGCTTGATGAAACTCGTCGAACAGGGCCGCTTGGCCCTGGATGACCCGGTCGGCAAGTATCTACCGGAGTTCAACACGGAGGACAACAAGAAGAAGGTCACCACCGGGCAGTTGATGACGAATATGGCGGGCATGCCGCCGTATGGCGGTGCGGCAAGGCAAAAGGTGATCAAGGACGAGGCAGGGACGTTTCCGTGCCCAGACGCGACGCGCGAGTACATCCGCAAGTTGTCGCTGGCGGCCGAGCCGGGCGAGAAGATGGTGTACAGTTGCCTGAATGCCATTCTCTGCGCCGCGGTGCTTGAAGTCGTCACGGGGCAGCCACTGGACAGCTTCGCGGCGGAACACATCTTCAAGCCGCTGAAGATGGACTCGAGCGGTTTCAACCCACTCGAAAACAAACGCACTCGGTGCGTGCCGAGCGAACGGGCTGCGCATGGAAGCGGCGCAGGCGGGTTCCTGCAGGGCCAAGTACACGATCCGCTGGCGGCAATGCAGGGCGGCGTGTCGGGCAACGCGGGGTTGTTCAGCACAGTTGCGGACCTCCATCGCTATGCGCAAATGATGCTCGACGGAGGCACGCTGGACGGCGTGCGCATCCTGAAGGAGCAGACGATTCGTGACATGACGCGCGTGCAGAATCCCGGCGCCGTTAACAAGTACGGTAAACCAGACCGCCGCGGCTTGCTCTGGGACCTGTATGTCCCGGATCCCGGTGATGCCGGCGTGGATGCGATATTCGCGTATGGGCACACAGGATACACCGGCACCGCGATTCGCATGTATCCCGAGCACGGCGTCTACATCATCGCGCTGGCCAATCGCGTACATCCCAACGACACCGGCAAGGTCGGATCGCTGCGGCGAGCGGTCTGGGAGACAGTTGGCGCAGTGCTGATGGACTGCCCGGCGCCGTAACGCGAATTGGCTGTACCGAGCAGGACGGATCGGCAAACCACCTTACGAAGAATTCCTACAACGTGGCACAAGGATTTGATCCATGCACAACAACTGCCGTTCTTTGACCATCGTGTTGTTTGTCTTGCTGTCGCCCGTCTATTCCGTGGCGGCCGATCAGGCCGAGAAAAGGGTCTCGCTCGAGGATTTCATCCGGGCCAATGTTGCTTCGAAGAAGGAAATCGACGTATTCCTGCACGAGATGTCGTGGGCGCAGTTTGACCCGGACGTTGGATACATTCTGGGCAATTACATGCCGCGGGATGGAGTCGACGGAAGTTCCACGTTCTCCACCGTCCAGCCGGACGGGGCACGCACGAGCTTCATGTACAAAGGCAAGCCTTGCCGCATCAACACCTATGGCAATAGCTTTACCCAGTGCCATCAAGTCAGCGACGGCGAGACGTGGCAGGAGTATCTGGCTGCTCATCTGGGAGAACCCGTTCGCAACTTCGGCATGGGTGGCTTTGGGTTCTATCAAGCCTATCGACGCATGCTTCGAGAAGAGCAGACCGATAATAGCGCTGAGTATGTGATGCTGTACATCTGGGGAGACGATCACGTCCGAAGCCTGCTCCGCTGCCGGTACATGCTGACGGCTTCATGGAACCGAGGCCAGAACGAAAAGGAAGGTCGAGGGCGCATGTTCCATGGCAATTTCTGGTCCAACATCGAGATGAACCTGACCACGGGCGAACTGGAGGAGCACGACAGTCGCATACCTGACCCCGAGAACCTCTATCAAATGACGGACCCGGACTGGATGGTCGAGAATCTGCGGGACGACATGGCTCTGGCAATGAGCCTGTACTCGCGGGGATACGTCCACGAGATCGACGTTGCCAGGCTCAAGCAACTCGGCGGTCACCTGAATTGTTCTCTGGACTTGGACGAGAATCCGCTGCCCCGGTCAACCGTGGCGTCGCTCTTGGACGCCTATTCCTTCGCCGCCACAAAGACCATCTTGAGGAAGGCCCGAGCTTTCACAAACGAACAAGGCAAGAAGCTCATGGTCATCCTGCTGGATCCCTATCGCGTAACCCGCCCTCTCTTACAAGGCGGCACGCGGTACGATCAGGAGATCGTGGATTTCCTCCAGGAATACGAGTTTACCGTGTTTGACATGAACCTGGTGCACTGCGAAGACTACAAGAGCTTCAGCATCGGTGTCGGCGACTATCTCAAACGGTATTACATTGGTCACTACAGCCCCGCGGGGAATCACTTCTTCGCCTATTCGCTCAAAGACCACGTTGTGGACTGGCTAGACCCGAAGCCACTCCCCTATCGCGACACAACGCAGAAGATCATCGACTTCAAGGGGTACCTTCAGGAGTGATGAGCCTCACTGGTTTTCGATCGAGAAATCGTCGATGTAGAAAACGCTTTCGGAAGTGGCGTTGCTGGTAAATCCAAGCCAGGTGAGTTGTTCGAAAGCCGGGGTGCCGTTTGGGATTTGCTTGAATTCCTGAGGTGGCTGACCGGCAGGAGTGACGGTCAGGTTCCACTTGCCGGAATTGCCTTTCCCAAGGTCGGCTGCGATTGCGAAATGTACCCACTTGTCTGCTGGTAATTCGCAAAGCGTCTTGCCGCCAACGATCAGTCGGTTCTGGACGATGTTCAACGAAGGGCCGACACGATAGGGCGAACTCCGCCAATCGCGCCATTCGTAGTTGATTTTCACTCGGGGCTCGACGAGCAGGTCGAGTTCGCAGACCGTCGTGCCGGTCTTGTGTCCCGGTGAATAATAGAAATGGGGATCGTAGGAAAACTTCAGACCTGGGGCATCTACAACCTTGAGAGATTGCTCGCCCGTAGCCGCCCTTTCCGTGGTGACTTCGATCCCGTCGCCGCGGCCTTCCACGTGAGTTTGAGCCATTCGCGGGCGGCTCCCGGCGCGTGTCTTTTCAAAGTCGTCGTGGATCGCCACGGGCGGCGGTCCCGGGGCCAATTCAATCGACGGCATCTCGGCCTGGGCCGCCTTCTCGATCCATTTCGCATCGCCGTACACGCCGGCCTCGCTGTAATCGAAAGGCTTGAAGCCGATCTTGAACGCCGGCGAGTCGGGCTTGAGGCGATAGTCGTTGTTCTCGGCATCCACGAACAGCGGATCGGCCATGACGGAGTGTTGGTCATAGCCGAGTTTCTGCCAAGCCTCCAGATCCATACCGGCGAAGGTTACGGGATCTCCAATCGCGTTGAAGTAGCAGTTGTTGTCGACCTTGGCCCGGATGCGATTCCAAGGACCGCCAAACAAGGCGCCCGTCTTCCAGTACACAATATTGTGCTCGAGCGTGAAGGAAAGATGGTCCTCCACGCGCGTCGCCGCAATTTGTGGATTCTCGCTGCAGACCAGGATGTTGTTGCGGACCACGTTCTCTTTACCGTAGTGCTGGTGGAAACTGCCGGTCTTGGTGTTGTAGACCAGATTGTTCTCCATCGTGATGCCGGTACTGCCCTCGTCGGTATACAGTCCCCAGCCGCCATATGAATAGGCGTAGATGTCGTGAAAGATGTTGTTGCCGATAACCGTGCCCTCGGACGGTCCCAACGTGTAGATGCCGCCCATGTCGCTCAGCACGCCATGCCCCAGGTGATGCACGTTGTTGAAACGGATACTGTTATTCTTGGCGAGGCCTTCGCTGTATCCCCAACGCCAGCCGGCGGAGATGCCGGTGTAGTAGAAGTCGGCGATGTCGTTGTGAGTTACCATGTTTTCGCCGCTCTGTCCGATCCAGACGCCGACCCCCTCCATGTAGACCCGTCCGCCATGGTGGATGATGTTGTTGTCCACCGTGATATGATGGGTCCGCTCGGCCAGGTTTCCGCGGATTCCGCTCTCGCCAATGCGAACACCGCCGGAGCCAAGGTCGGCCAAATAGCACTGGCGGATCAGGCAGTCTTGGCAGCCGCGGCGGAACCAGACGGCGTAATCGCCCGTGTGAAGAACCTCGCAGTCGATCATCGCCACGTTTCGCGCGCCATCCGCCAAAACAGCCGCCTCGGTCACAAAAGCGGCTTGGTACGGGGCATAGCCGTGCGCCGGCAGCGGGTACGAATTGTGCTGGAACGAGAGCCCTTCGAGCGTGACATGTTCGACAAACTGTTCTTGTTCCGGTTTTCCCTGGATCACTACCAGTTTTTCGGCGACGGGGGCCACGACCTGGGCCTTCGTCATGTCCTGTCCGGGAAGCGGCATGTAGTACAACGTGCCTTCGCGGCTGAGGAACCACTCGCCGGGCGCGTCCAACGCGGCTTTGAAATTCTCCAAATGGAATCGCGTGTTGACCGGCCAGCCTGAATAGCTCTTGAGTTTTTCGCCGACCGTGATGATCGTGTTGGCGTCGAGGTTGATGTCGGCGAGGAATCGACGGCTGATGCACCACTTGTGGAAGGCGACGAGCGTGACGTCGTGGAGTTCGGCGTCGCTCAGCGCCTTGAGCGGTTCCAGCGACTTGGCCGGAACTCCGGTGGTGCGGCGGAACTGGCCCTGTTGGCCTTCGGCAGGAAATTCGAAAGTGTCGCCCATGTAGTCGTAGAAGCGGTTGGGCGTCTTAGCTCGAACCGCGCGCACACCATCGACGACCAACTGCTCGAAATGCCATTTGCCGGCGGCCGCTTCGGGGATTTCCGTCTTCCAGATTCCGTCTTCTGCGGGTTGGAATCCGCTGATCACCTTTCCACCCGAGATGACGGGCGACGCCCCCGGCGCAGTTTCGTAGGTGATCGGACACGACTCCGTGCCGCTGTCTTTCGGCGTGAGCACAAGCGGCTCGGTAATCGAATAGACACCGTCGGCCACGATGACGCGGACGGGTTCTGCCAGCGGGCCTGCCGATTTCCACTCGCGGATGATGTCTCGGGCGCGGGTTAGCGTAGCGACGGGGCCGTCGGTCTCATCGGAGTTGGGCTGGCTGTGTTGCCCGGCCCAGGCATCGTTTCCATCTGGCGAGACGTGAATCGTTCGGGCGACGACGGGTTGGCTTGAGACTAGCAATCCGAGAAGGATGGCGGCAAGTGGGGTGATGTAGTTTCTCATGTTGATCGACCGTTGATTGTGTTGAAGTGGAAAGGTGCCAAGGATTGAGTGAGGTTGATTCGAGTGACCCGTATTAGGATAACAAGTGTCGAGCCGAATTACATCTGCCGGCTTCCGCCGCCACGAAATGGAATGTTTCGAGATTAAGCGTCAAAGCCGGTCATCGTGACCCGAAGCGTCAGCGAGGGAACGGGCGTGTCTGTATGCATCCCTCGCTTACGCTTCGGGTTACGATCTCGTTCAAGGTGGCGCCGTCCAAATAGCCGCCGCGCAGACTCTTATGCGCAAAGAAAACCCTGCGACACGCATGCATCGCAGGGTTTCGTGAATGGGACGCCGATACACGTTCGACGCGTCTTGCATCCCCGTTTTGATCGAGGCGCCCGGTAGTCTCCAATGAATCCCGATCAGCAAAACAAGGCCCTTGGCTGGACTGACGACCCCTGCGTGTGTCGGCTCTCCTGAAATTCGGAGGCCTTAGCGTTGCTGGCCCGTCCAGCGCCCGCCCCATTTTGCGCCAATCGAATTCCGTCGTACGCTCCTCCTGATTCGTGCCGCAGCTTCCGGCACGTCGGATTCGCGTACGATTCCGTGTGCCCTGAGGCCTAGCGTCGGCCTGTTCCGAACAGAGAAAAATAATCCATGACGATCTCCTCTCGTTCCGGTTGAAACGGTTTACGACGACTGGCTCCGCTGCCAAATCGCTCGCGGGTTTGTCAACTCCCGCTTCAATAGTTGTTACCCGGTTTCGAGACAGGTCTTGCGCGGAAGGCACAAGAAAAAAACAAAACCCTGCGATGTGTGTCGCAGGGTTTCGTGAATGGGATATGCGAAGCACGCTCTGCATGCTTCGCACGTCCACGATCGAGGCGCCCGATACGATCCAGTGGATTGAAGTTTAACGGAATGAGCCTCTTGGCTGGACCGACGGCCCTCGTTTGTCTCGGCTCTCCTGACGTTCAGAGGCGTTGTCGTTGTTGGCCCGTCCAGCGCCAGTTGCATTCGGTGCCATCCGCAGTACCGTCTCGTTCTCCTCATGGACTATGCCGCCGCCGCTATAGCGGATTCGCGTGCGAGTCAGCGTGCTGTGAGGCCTGCCGTAGCTGGTCCACGTATAGCCTCGAACTCGGTGAACGTTGCCAAACATGTCGCGTTCGATCCGGTTCACATAACGGCGCGAGCCCGGATCGACATGGTTCCGGTGCGGATCCAAGGCACTGGCCCGAACCTGATCGCGATCTGTCCGGACCCGGATCTGGCCTGTGTAGGGATCGCGGTAGATGCCCGTGACACGACTGCCGCTGTCCCAAACCGTCGGGTTGTGCCGAGGGTACGGCCTGGGGCTGGGCCAAGGGCTAGGCCAATCATTAGGCCAGGCAAACGCATTGCTGGTTGCCAAAGTGCCCATCACAACCAAGCCGGACAGCAGACCTAACGTCAACCTGCTCGAAAAAGAAAAGTGCCGCTCTTTCATGTCGATCTCCCTTCATTCCAGTAGAAACGATTTGCAGTGATTGGCTCCGCCGCCAGATCGCTCGCGGGCCTGTCGCCGCCCGTCTAAATAGTCGTTACCCGATTTTGAGAGCGGTTCTGCAAAGGGAGACGCAAAAAAGCCAAAAATGATTTGTGGTGATCGGGAATCGAGTGCACCCGCGGAGCGCGTCCTTTGAACTGCAGGCGAATGCGCAAGTGCAGCCTTATCTGTTGGTTCAGCTTCAGATTCCCGATGGATCGACGCCCAATGACGCCTCGGTGGACGACCTGGGCGGCGACGGCCGAGCCGAAGTGGCCTGCAAAACGGCCGATGGTACCGTGGACGGAACGGACAAAACGATCGGCGATGCGAACGCGGACTATCGCGACCGGCGGGGATATGTGCTGGACGGGCAGCGGCCGAGTCTGGTCATGTGCCGTGGCTACTATACACGAGCCGTGTTGGCGGACGCGTGACAACCGTGAGTTGAGGATATTCTCCACGACGGTCCCCCCCGGAGTATCGCCTGCCGACGCTGATGCACGACCCGATCTACCGTTTGAGCGTAGCCTGGCAAGACGCGGGCTATAACCAGCCGGCGCATCCGGGATTCTGCTTGGAAAGAACTGCGGCACGAACCGCGACCGATTGAGCAACAGAACTTGGCCAACTGGCCACAAAGTCGCTCATTCGAGACCGACCGAATTCTTCGGAGCCTCGAACGCTGGGACGGAACCACGCGACCACGCGCGATATCACGTCATACCGGCGTCTTTAGAGCAATGAAAGCAGGTGTTCGTCGGATTTCTCGTCTTTAACCTTGTCCTCGTCCGAGCCGCTGAGCTTGGCGAAAGAGGTCCCGGCCCTTGTCTCCTTTCAATGTGTCTTCTGCACCATCGTCCAATACTGTGGTATCGGCGATCAGCAACGATTCGGTCAGGTCGTCCACTCGGTTCTCGTAAGTGTCACCGTTTGTCCAGATGTTGCGGACATCTTCGAGCATCGCTTGGCTGAGCGTAACGAAGCCGCCGATCAGGATGTCGACGTCCTTGCCGCCGTTCAGGTCGTCCTTGCCGGTGCCGCCGATGTCGTAGCGGCGTCCCTTTTTCGGACGCCGTTTGTGGTTGCCGGTGCTGTGAGTGTTTTGCGTCTTGCGTCCGCTCTGGCTGGAGAGCGTGGCGTCGATGATGAAGAAGAATCTCCCCTTGCCGGTTTCCATCTGCAACAAAGCCATACGCAACGGAGCGTTGAAGTCGTAGCGTTGCCAGCGGGGCCGTGCGAGAAAACGCGTGAGTTGTCCACGATGAGAGGCTTCGGAGGCGATAAACCCGGCGGCCTGCGAACAACTCATTCGCCCGCGGTGCATGATGAAGGTCAAGGCCATGCGGAGAACAAAGGCCTGTGCCAAATTGTTGAGCGAAGTTTTTGCGATAAAGGCCTTGAGCGTCGCCGCCGATTCCGTGACGATGATCATTGCGAGTCCTTCCTGTGGCTGGAGAGTTTCTCACTGATTCAGTCATGGGACAGGACTCGTTTTTTTGCAAATACCAGTTTTTCTGCTAGCAACGGCAATAGCGCAACTTCAAAACTCACGCTTCGGGTTACGATGCCGCTACAAACGGTGCAGTCTGAATGAATCAAGGGGGTGTGGACGCAAGACGGGGCCGGTTGACCAGCCACCGCCGGACCGGTAAATTGTGGGATTCTCCGTCTGCAGGATCGCGAAACGGGGACGGTTCGCTGCTTTGGCGGTTCTCCGCCGTCCTTTCTGCAGACCAGCCTCCCCATCGCTCGGCAGCGACTTTTATCTGTACACACGCACAGTTTCCAGCAATACGTCACGAAGGAACCAGACATGACCAGTGAGAAGAAGTACGTGTACTGCTTTGGCAGTAAAGGCACTGACGGCGATGCCACAATGAAGAACCTGCTGGGCGGCAAAGGGGCGAACCTGGCCGAGATGGCCAAACTCGGCCTGCCGGTGCCGGCCGGTTTCACGGTTACAACCGAGGTCTGCACGGAGTTTATGAAAGCCGACGGCGAGTACCCGGAAGGGCTTAAGGCGGAGGTCGAGGCGGCCCTGAAGCAGACCGAAGAATCCATGGGCATGAAGTACGGCGATCCGGCCGATCCGTTGCTGGTTTCGTGTCGATCCGGCGCCCGAATGTCGATGCCGGGCATGATGGAGACGGTCCTGAACGTTGGCCTCACCTCGAAGACGATTCCCGGCCTGGTCGCCAAATCGGGCAACGAGCGATTCGTCTGGGATGCCTACCGGCGGCTGATCACCATGTACTCCGACGTCGTGATGGAGAAGGCCGAGGGGATCGAGCCGAAAGAAGGCCAGGGCATCCGTGTCCAGCTCGAAAAGCTGATGGACGAGGTGAAAGAGGCCAACGATTACAAGGCAGACACGGATCTGACGGCCGAAGACCTGAAAGGTCTATGCGAAAAGTACAAGGCCAAGGTTAAGGAAGTATTGGGCCGCGAATTTCCGGACGATCCCATGGAGCAACTATGGGGTGGACTTGGCGCCGTCTTCAAGAGCTGGAACGGCAAGCGAGCCGTATCCTACCGGCGCATCGAGGGGATTCCGGACGAATGGGGCACAGCGACAAACGTCCAAAGCATGGTGTTCGGCAACATGGGCGACAGCTCGGCCACGGGCGTGGCCTTTACCCGCAACCCGGCGACGGGCGAAAACAAGTTCTACGGCGAGTGGCTCGTCAACGCCCAGGGCGAGGACGTGGTGGCCGGCATCCGCACGCCCAACCCGTTGAACAACGAAACCAAGAACGATCAGAACGAGCACTTGCCTTCGCTCGAAGAAACGAGCCCCGAGCTTTACAAAGAACTGTGCGATATTCGCGCGAAGCTCGAGACGCACTACCGGGACATGCAGGACATCGAGTTCACGATCCAGGAAGGCACGCTGTACATGCTGCAGTGCCGCAGCGGCAAGCGGACGGGCACCGCGGCGTTGAACATGGCGATGGACATGATCGAGGAAGAGTTAATCGACGAAAAGACGACCGTGTTGCGTGTGGCACCGGCCCAACTGGACGAACTGTTGCATCCGATCGTCGATCCGGCGGCGGAGAAAGCCGCCGAAGCGTTTGTCAAGGGATTGCCGGCCGGACCGGGCGGGGCGTTCGGCGAGATCGTGTTCACTTCGGACGACGCCGTGGCAGCCGAGAAGGCCGGACGCAATTGCATCTTGGTCCGTGAAGAGACGAACCCGGAGGACGTCGAGGGCATGCGGGCCGCCGAAGGCATTCTCACCGCACGCGGCGGCATGACCAGCCACGCGGCTTTGGTGGCCCGCGGCTGGGGCAAGTGCTGCATCGTGGGCGCCGGCGATCTGAAAATCGACGCTGCGGCCAAGACGATGCGAGTGGGAGACAAAGCCTTCAAAGCTGGCGACGTGATCACGCTGAACGGCACCAGAGGGCTGGTGTACGAAGGCAAGCTGGCCATGATCGACTCGACGGAAAACCCGCGGTTCCAGAAGTTCATGGAAATGGTCGACAAGTTCCGGACGATGAATGTCCGCACAAACGCCGATACGCCCGAAGACGCCAAGATCGCCCGAGGATTTGGCGCCGAGGGCATTGGGCTGTTCCGCACCGAGCACATGTTCTACGGCGAAGGCGCCGAGGAACCGCTCTTCATCCTGCGGAAAATGATTCACTCCGGTAGCGAAGAGGAAAGAAACGTTGCGATCGACGAGTTGGCCCCGTTCGTCAAGCGTGACATCAAAGCCACGTTGGAAGCGATGGACGGCCTGCCCGTGACGGTCCGCCTGCTGGACCCGCCGTTGCACGAATTCGTGCCTCAGGACGAATCGGTGCGAGCCGACTTGGCCAAGGCGTTGGGGACGACGGTCGAAGAAGTCACGGCGCGCGGCGAGGACTTGCACGAGGTCAACCCGATGATGGGTCATCGCGGCGTACGGCTGGGCATCACCTACCCGTATCTGACCGAGATGCAGATTCGAGCGATCTTCGAAGCGGGAACCGAGCTGAAACAGGAAGGCAAAGACCCGCAACCGGAAATCATGGTCCCGGTAACCTGCGCCGTGAAGGAGCTTGATTTTGTTAAGCCCATTTACGACAGGGTGAAGGCCGAAGTCGGTGGCGATCTGGAAGTACCCTACGGCACCATGATCGAGATTCCGCGGGCCGCGTTGTGTGCTGACAAGATGGCCGAAACGGCCGAGTTCTTCAGCTTCGGCACCAACGACCTGACGCAAATGGGATTCGGCTTCAGCCGCGACGACATCGGCGGTTTCCTCCCAGACTACCTGGACGAAGGGATTCTGGACGCCGACCCGTTCCAGACGATTGACCAGGAAGGCATTGGCCAACTGATTCAGTTCTCTGTCGAGCGAGGCCGCGCCACTCGGCCGAACCTGAAAATCGGAATTTGCGGCGAGCAAGGCGGCGATCCGGCTTCGGTCAGGTTCTGTTTCAAGAACGGGCTGAACTACGTCAGTTGCTCGGCCTTCCGCGTGCCGATCGCCCGACTGGCCGCGGCCCACGCAGCGCTCGAGTAGTCAACGTCGAGATGCGGGTCTACGTAAAGACAAGAAACCCGGTTTCTACCCAGAAATCGGGTTTCTATTTGCGCTCCCAAATCGCCAGGATGTGGTACAATATTTGAGTGGTTCCACGCGGAACCCTCTGGCCATGGCCCATGCCGCCCGTTTTCTCCATACATCGCGAAGGAGTGTCAAATGGAGCTGGTCGCCGGAAGCCTGAACGTCGAGGTCGACGAGTATCTACACGCGGGATATCTCTCCGCGTCTCCTCGAACCTTCAAAGACATGGCAGTTCACAATCTCGAATATGCCAACACCAATTTGATCGACGTTAAGGCAGACTTGAAGCTAAAGAGTATCGACGGCCAGCCCGACCATCAAACCACGGCCGAAGTTCCCGTCGGACCGTCGCCACTGGCGCCCGCCTCGATGGCCAGCGACGGTTTTCTGCTGGCGACGCTGTTCTTCTTCTTCGCTTATCTCATTAGCCTGTACTATCGCCGTGTCCGAAACGTCGAGAAACCCGGATGGCGACCCTGGGTACTGGCCATGATGCCACTGCTGGTGATCGTTGTCGTGTCCTACTGCGCGTTTCCGGTCTATGAAGAGCACCGGCTGAACAGCCTTCCTCCTCCATGGACGGGCGTCCCGGTCAAGGACTACGAGAATCCCGAAGCGGCAACGAAGGCCATCTTGCACGCCCTGGTGGCAAACGCACTTCCGGGAAGCGAGGTGAACGTCAAGGAACTCGCCGCAATCCAACACGAGGTGGCATTTCCCGTGCCGCTGGACGAGTACACGCCCGGGATGTCGTATGCCCGGAAGACCTATGGTCGCGATGGATGGGGACGAGAGTTTCGATTCGATCCGCTTGCCAATGGCCGCTATCGCATTGCCAGTGCGGGCACGGATGGAGCACACGGCACGCCGGACGACATCGTTCTGGTCACAGCCAAAAAGGACGCCGACAATTGGGAGCAGTTGGTCAACGGCGTGTACGTGCGCCGGATGCCCGGCACGGAGGATGCTTACGTTTGTCTCATCCACCAAGTGGCGCATGCCAACTTTCGTTGGAAGGACTCCTTGATGGCTCGCCAGTTGACCGGATCAGGGGCATTCGACATGTTCACCTCCGACGAGTTGTTCAACGCCCACGGGCGGTCGTCTGCGACAACGGAGGAGCATCCCGTTCTTGCTCAACTAAAGGAATACCAGGAATCTCACCCGCTCGAAGAACGGTCGAATCCCTTGTTCTTCGTCCAAATCGCGTCCACAGAGGATGGTTGACGAACCGGCAACCGCAGACGGAAGGCATCCGCCGCCAACCGATGCATCTCCCAAGAGACTGATGCGCGAGGCGTCTTCGCTGGCCCTGATTTTGGGTCTAACGCTGATGGTATCGGCTCTGGAACGGCGCGATCTTGTTCCGTGGCACGACTATCCTTCGTCGCTGCTTCTTCTGGCCCTGTGTCTGTTGCACTGGAGATGTTTCCGCATTGATCTCCGCATCTTTCGGCCTCGGATGCGTCGCTGGGTGTTTCCAATTGTGTTCGCCGTCTTGCTCGTCTCCATGTTGTTGTTTTCCGCAAGAACACCGCTCTCGCCCAAGGCCGGCTACGCTCCGTCGCTTCTCCAGTTGCTTCACCTGATCGTCGTCGTGCCTTTGTCCGAAGAGCTGTATTTCAGAGGATTGCTCCTTGAACATTTGCGCAGGGGCTTCTCTGCCGTTCATGCCGTTGTGCTTTGCACCCTGCTGTTTGGCCTTTTGCATCTGCCGGTCGGTGCCGGACTCCTGGCAGGTGGGCTTTCGCTAGTTGCGTGTTTACTGGTGCTGAAGACCGGTTCGCTGGTCCACGCCGTTCAGCTACACGTCGCGTGGAATGCCGTCACGCAGATTAGCCGCATGGGAGACGACTCGTCGCGATGGCTTTGGGCAGCTACCGCATCCGCCATTATCGCCGCGCTCGCGGTTGGTTCGTTCGCGAGAAGATCGACGCGTGATTCAACTCAATGACCACCTCCAGGCCCGGAAAGCGACCCTGCACGAGGAGCGCGATGGAAGACACCTCTTCGTCTGGGGAGACCTCGGCCAATGGCTTGTCGTGGACGCCGAGGCCGCGAACTTGCTGCAATGCTTCGCCGAACGACGATCGGTGAACGATGGATTGACTGAATACTGTCGCAGCATCAACAAATCCCTCGACGACGTAATTCGGGAAGCCCTGCCGGTTATTGACGCTCTGACGCAGCGGAACATACTCGGCTCGCCGCTGTTTTTGCCGTCGCCTCCGGAAGAGCGTTTACGGGTCTCCAATTTGACTTTCAACATCACCAATCGGTGCAACTTGCGTTGTCCGTGGTGCTACAATCCACGCTCGGAAGACGGCGAAATCCCCGTTGCTGATCTGTTGAACTGGATGGACGGCGGAGCCGAAGCACTAGATCGCGACGCAGCCTTCATCATTCTCGGCGGCGAGCCTTTCCTCGACCAGCAACGATTGCTGGATACCGTGCGGGGTGTTCGCCAACGATTGACCGGCGAGATCCTCGTATCGACCAACGGAACGCTGTTGAGCGAACGAGCCCCGCGCGAACTTGCCGCGGCGGACGCGACCGTACAAGTTTCTCTCGACAGCCCGTTCCCCGAGCGGCACGATGTTATTCGAGGCAGCGGTGTGTTCGAGCGTGCCGTTTCAAACACCAAACGACTGATTGATGCGGGCGTGCATACGGTTCTTTCCATGGTGTTGACGCAGTCGAGTCAACGGGAGCTTGAAGCCTACTTCGACCTGGCCCTTGAGATCGGCGCGCGTGAAGTGCGTTTCATTCCGCTTCGTCGGATCGGCTGTGGCGTTGATTTTTCTGATGCGGCACCAGACTTGTTCAATTGTTTTCAAGCACTCGTGGAAATCCTCCGGCGCAGACCTGAACTGGCCGGATTGCTGCATCGAGATATCTTTTCCATCCTCATGACCGTGTGTCGCTTCAGTCGCCTCCGCAGTAATTGCGGTATCGCTCGTCGATGTCTGTTCGTGGACGCCGATGGAGACATCTTCCCATGCCCGAATCATCGTGGGACTGAGTGTTCTTGCGGCAACGTGCGCACAATGCCGCTTGCTCGATTGCTGGAGAGTTCAGCGGCGCTCAGTAACCTTCGGACTCGATACCACTTCGACAATATGCCCGCGTGTGCACGATGCGCCTTCCGCTACTGGTGTGCCGGGGACTGCCGCGCCGAAGCCCTTGCCATCACAGGCGATCCCGGCGCGCCGTCGCCGTACTGCGACGCGATCAAGAACGTGATGAAGGAGATGTTCTGGCTGATTGCCGATGGCTGGCAGGGATTGGGCAACCGAGATCAACAAATCCGCCCATGGAGCTGAGATTGCTCGTGATGCATTGCAGATTATAATGCGGGGAAGTTCAGCCTTTCCTGGGGAAAACCATGTCACTGCCGTCGGTCGCTTGCCCGCACTGCCAGAGCCACTTGGCGAGTTCTCCGGAACTGGCCGGTCAGGCGGTGAGTTGTCCTCAGTGCGGCGGTCAGTTCCTCATGCCGCTGGCGCCTCCCAAAGCCGAACCAGCAGGCGCCCGTCCCGCCGTACCCAGGGACCCCAATTCCGCGGCGCCAGCCGTCGTTGCTCCGGCCACCTCGGCGTCTGGCGCAACGACGCCTTTGATCCACACAGACGCTGCCGCGCCCACGGCGGGACGCGCGGGACCGCGTATTCGAAGACGCAAGTCCTCCGTTCCGGCTTGGGGATTGGCCGGAATGCTGATCACGCCGGCGATCGTGATTCTTGTCATCGTGCTGCTGGTTGTTGGGCTGAAAGAGAATAAGGAGGCGGGAAAGCGGCTGTTGGGGACATGGGAGGTCGACTTGGACGAGCTTGCCCGCCAGGGGGTCGGCGCCGGATTCCACAGTCGCCAGAGCCCAGGTGACGAACTTCGCGATGCCGGAATTAGAATCGGCATTCGCTTCCAGAAGGACGGACGCGTATTCTTGGCTTCACGCGCCCCGGGCGAGTCGGAGAAGGCGTGGGGAAGCTGGCGAGTCGAACGCTCCAAGAAAACCTCGATGCGCGTCGCGATCAACTGGGACGACGAATTCGGACGCGAAGTCCTCGACATCCGCTTCCTATCCCAGGATCGCTTCAAAGCGGAATCCTCGGCACTCTTTGATCGCAGCACGCTGATCTTTCAACGCCTCGTTCGCTAAGGATGAACGCCAAGTCGGGAGGGCGAAGCTCCCGCTGAGCCGCAGTTTCTCGACAGATTCGGCGGCCCGACGTGATCCAGCGAGAAACCCAGCAGAGCCCACATGTCCAACAAGCCATTTATGCTCTAGAATTCTCCAACCACCATCCATCAACTGACGATCCTCGACAGCTAGATCGTCTTCATGTAGCGAACTCTTGGAAAAGGTGCATCATGCCGGATTGGCAGAGGTTTGCGGAGATCATAAATGACCGCGACAAGTTCCTGGTTACCAGCCATATCCGGCCGGATTGCGACGCGTTGGGCAGTGAGCTTGCCATGGCAAAGATACTCGAATCGCTGGGCAAGGACGTGATCATCGTCAACGGTGACGAGACTCCGCCCAACCTGGCCTTCATTGATCCGGATCGTCGCATCAAGAAGCTTGGCCGGGATATTCAGCCGTCGGAGTTGGAGGATGTCGATGTTCTAATCGTCCTGGACACCAGCGCATGGGCCCAACTAGGGCCGATGAGCGACGTGATCCGTGCGAGTCGGGCCAAGAAGCTGCTGGTGGACCACCACGTGAGCGGAGACGACATTGGTGCGGAGTCCTTCAAAGACTCGACGGCCGAAGCCACGGGGCGTTTGGTGCTGGAAGCGGCAGAGCATCTGGGCGTGGCCGTCACACCGGAGATTGCCGCCCCGTTGTTTGCTGCGATTGCCACCGACACGGGGTGGTTCCGGTTCTCGTCCGTCGATAGCGTCACGTATCGAGCCATCGCAAGGCTGGTCGATGCGGGAGTGCGGCCGAGCGATGTTTACGCCGATTTGTACGAACGAGACACGATCGGCCGGCTGCGTCTGCGCGGCTTGATCCTATCGCGAGTCGAATCGGACCTTGACGGACGGCTGGTACACACGTACGTGCTCAAGGAGGATTTTGCCCGTGCCGGTGCACTGCCCAGCGATACCGAAGACGTGATCAACATGACGCTGGCCATTACGGGAACGGAGGCAGCGGTGATCATGGTCGAGCAGTCGAGCGGAGGCTTCAAGCTGAGTTTCCGCAGTCGCTGCGAACTGGATTGCAGCCAAATCGCCGAACAGTTCGGAGGCGGAGGCCATAAGGCCGCGGCCGGCGCGTTCATCAAAGGCACGTTAGATCAGGTGCAGCCGAAGGTTCTTGACGTTGTGCGCGCGGCCATGTGACGGCATGCAACGGTAGCAATTTTCACATTGACCACGGTTGCCCCATCTGATACAAGTGCTCCGCTCAAATCGGGTACGTATGCCGTTTTCTCTCCTCGTTCCGGTCGCTTGGGACACGTGTCATGGGCTTTGCGGCCAAAGATGCTAGCAAGAAGCTGCCGACAACGCCGTGGGGGCATCTGCCGCCTCGCATGCGCGTGCTGTTCATCACCGGCCTGCACCGCACGGGTGGCTGGCTGGCCGAGGCTTTCGCGTCCGATAGCGCGTCGGAAGTGGTGCTGGAGGAATCCGTAGGCATCGCCAGTGGACTCGCACGATTGCGGGACGAGGTCTTCGACGCGGTGCTGATTAGCCACGAAGGCGAAGGTTTGAACGCCCTGGACGTGCTGGATGCCATCCGTACCGGCAGCAGCGACGAGCAGCCGATCATCGTGTTGGGCCAGCAGAGCGAACAGCAGATGGCGGACCTGTGCTATGAATCCGGCGCTGAAGCCTACATCTGCGTGAACACCACGACCACGCGATCGCTAATCTGGCGAGTGGCACGTGCCATGGAACGGCATCAGTTGCTGGCGGAAAACCGTCGATTGCAGCAAGAGCACCGTCATCGGCTGCAAATGGAACACGACGAAGCAACGCGCTTGCTGGGGCAGCAGCGCACGCTGATCGTGGGCCGAGTCCAAATCGAGTGCGAGAAAGACCAGCCCGCCGCAAAGTCGCAAGTGTTGTCAAAGCTACTGGCCGAGGTAGAAGACAACGCATGCCCGGATCTGCCCGAACCTTTGATCCAACACTACCGGGAGTTGCTGCGAGCGTACGTGATCATGGGCGCCGGCAACTTGACCGAGGAAATGGACATTCTGGCCGATCTGCTGGTGTCTGCCGGCGTCACGGCCGCCGAAGCGATGATGCTGCACTTGCACGTCCTGGAAGACATGATCCGCGGACTAGGCAGTCGCAGCGCGCGACACGTGATGAATCGAGCCGACCTGCTGATTCTGGAAGTGATGATGAATCTGGCGGAAGGCTATCGCGACCGATTTGTCAGACGCGTCCATCCACCGCGTCAACAACTTCTGCCGGGTTTCGCGCAGGTGAGCGACGCGGGCCAGAACTTGCGGTAAGCGGCCGAGAATGAGCCCGCAGAGCGGATTTCACGCCGCCGTTCGCACACTCTGAAAGCGTGTCCCGAGATGCCGTACGATGGCCCTCCGAGTCCGTCGATTTGGGTGATCGTTGCTGCCTCGACGGCCTCGGAGGGCCATCGCACGAAGAAAAGACTCAGCGGGCCTATTTCGCGACACGCTCTGAACGGAACCCGTTCTTCTCGCCAGTAGCCAAGCGGACCCACCTGATCGCGGCTGCCGTAACACCGAGCACCCCGGTGACGCAACACTCTGTAACGAGTACTCTGTACTGCACTCTCGCCTTTACAGAATTGAGCTACCTCCAGACCGGTGCGTAGACATGATCCTCACCAGCCTTCTTTCGACTATCACCATTGCGGCCGGCGTCGTGGCGGCGGATGCGCCGCGACAACAACTGGACCTGAACGGTACGTGGCAGTTTCAGAGAACTGACGATCTCGCGAATCCTCCGCAACCAGAGAATTGGAAAACATGTGAGGTGCCCGGTTACTTGCGGGGAACCGATTATGAACGAGCTTGGTTTCGCCGCACGTTCATCGTGCCCGAGTCGATGCGAGGCAGCCGCATCAAGATTCGTTTTGGCGGCGTGAAGTACAACTCGCGTGTCCTGCTGAACGGCAAGCACGCGGGCGGATGTTTTGGCGGTTACCGTCCGTTCGACGTCGACGTGAGCGACGCGGTTCGTTTCGGCGAGGAAGACGAACTGCTGGTGGGCGTACACGATTGGACCGGGTTGTTCACGCCCGGCCGCGTCGATCTCAGCGACCGTCCCGATTGGTCTCGCATGCGCAGCCGCCCGAAAGACAAAATCCTCAGTCCCATCGGCGGCATCTTCGAATCGTACGGCATCTGGGACGACGTGACACTGGTTGCCCACCCGGCGGTCTTTGTCAAAGACTTGTTTGTCAAACCATCGGTCCGCCAGGGCGAACTGGTCGTCGACTATGTGCTGGAAAACGAGTCCGACCAGGACGTGGAAGTCGAAATCACGGCGGTTGTGGAAGATGCGGGCCAAGATGTCCTATCACTGCCCGGCCAATCCGTTCGTGTCCCAGCCGGGCGGACGACTGCGGTTGCACTTCGGCAAGCATGGCCCGATCCGCGTCGCTGGTCGCACGTGGATCCGCACCTGTACCATCTGCGAACTGGACTTTCCTTGGGCGACGTTCTGCGTACTCGGTTCGGCTTTCGCGAGTTCTGGGTCGATGGCCACCGGTTCTATCTGAACGGAAAACGGGTCAATCTGTTGGCCACATCGTGGTGGCCCCCGCGAACGCCGATGCCTCGCGAGGAAATCCGCGAGCGGTGGGAGACGGTCAAGCGGATCGGTTGTGTCGCCTTTCGCACGCACACGCAGCCCTGGCGCAGCGTGCATTATGACGTGGCAGACGAAGTCGGACTGCTAATGATCAACGAAGGGGCTGTCTGGAACGACGAGTCGGTCTACCGGATCAACGATCCTGTGTTCTGGGAGAACTATGCGGCCCATCTGAAAGCGATGGTCGACCGCGACAAGAACCGGCCGTCGATGATTATGTGGAGTCTGGAAAACGAATTGTACGGCGGCCGGCTGAACGACGAAGCGTCGGCCAAGGCCGATTTGGTGCGCATGGGAAAACTCGTCCGCCAGTGGGACCCCACTCGACCGTTCTTCTACGAATCAGACGGCGATCCGGGTGGCGTGGCCGACGTGATCGGGATTCACTATCCGCACGAGTATCCCGACTACACCTGCTGGCCGAACGAAGCCGACTGGCTGGCCGAGCCGCAAGAATCGGCGGGCCACCATTTCACGAATGGCGAGACCGAGTTTTTCTGGCGCAAAAACAAACCGCTGTACATCGGCGAGTTCCTGTGGCTCCCATCCGCCGACCCATCGTGGCACACCGTGTTCTTCGGCGATGACGCGTACCTGGACTACCGCCGTTACCGAAACATGGGCAAGGCGGAGAGCTGGAGAATGCAAATCCTCGGCTATCGCCATCACGAAGTCGCTGGCATCTCGCCATGGACGGTGATCGAAGGCGGCCCGCTCGACGATGAAAACTACCTGTGCCAGGCACACCAGTTCGCCTACCAGAAGATCGCCGCCTACTGCCACGACTACGACAGTCGATTCTTCAGCGGCGAGACCGTCGCTCGGCGACTGGAGGTATTCAATGATCTGTTCGATCGGTCCAACCTGACGGTTGCCTGGACGCTCTCCGCGGCGGACGAAGTGGTCGATCAAGGCGACGAGACGTTGGAGCTTGAAGCCGGCGACCATCGGATGCTGACGGTCGATCTGCACATGCCACAGGCGATGCGTCGCACGCCGCTCGCTTGGAAGATAACGATTCGCCGTGACGATACGCAGGTTTTCGAGCACACATACGAGTACGCTGTATTCCCGCCTGTAAAGTCCAAAGCCACTGCTGCTCGGATCGGACTCTACGATCCGAAAGAAACAAGTGCTGCGGCCTTCGAGCGACTGGGCGTCGCTCTGCGGCCCATCGCTTCGCTGACCAGTGAGTTGCCGGAGTTGGGAGTTTTGATCATTGGCGCCGGGGCGCTCGATCGTGAACAACAACCGGCATTGGCAATTGGCGAAGTCCCGCCGGAGCGCCAGGCTCTGATGGACTTCGTTGGCTGCGGCGGTCGGATTCTCGTCTTGCGGCAAGACGCGTATCCGGAAGGCCGGTTCGATGTGTCATTGGCCGAACACCAATCGACAATGACTTTTCCGCTTTGCGCGGACCATCCCATCTTGTTAGGCATCGAGCCCGGTGATCTGAAGTTCTGGCGCGGCGATCACATGGTCAGTTCCCGCGAGATCGTACGGCCGACCAAAGGCGGTTGCACACCGATCGTCGTCTCCGGATCAAAGCAGGGCATCCATCATTCGCCGTTGCTGGAACGTCGGATTGGTGGAGGGGCGATAATTCACAGTCAATTGAGATTGGTCGAGAAATCTGGCAAAGAGCCGACGGCCGATCGGCTGCTTGTGAACATCCTGCAGTACCTGTCCAACGACTTTGATGGTGCAAAGGTCGCGCGACACAAAACGGCCGTTATTGGAGGTTCTGACGAATACCACCGGTTTCTTCGATCCGTAGGGCTACGCTACGACGATTTGACCAACCGATTGGCGGACACGGACTTGTCAACGTACAAGTTGATCCTGTGCCGAGACGATCTGTCGCACGTGGAAACGCTGAAATCATTCGTCGAACAAGGCGGCAACCTCCTGGTCCATCGCCCTGGCCGCGACGCCGTAGAAGCCGTATGCGATGCCTTCGGTTCGGATCTGGAACTGCAACCATATTCCGGGCCGGTGACTCGCGCCGAAGGCGAGTTTCCGCTTTTGAATCGGATTGCCCGCGAGGACCTGTATTGGCTGGGCGAGCACGTGGGCATCAGTTGGTCGCCAACGCCACGAGCTACCGAGATGGCCGACGGCATGTTCGGCAAACGCATCGACAACAAATCGAGCCGCCAGTTCGAGGTCGAACAGTGGGAACTAGAGGGATACATCGTCGAACGGCGAGAACCCGGTGTCACATTCGCCACCATCGGATCAGCCTCGGCCGAAGTCGATTTTCTCGACGCGGGCACCTACGTGTTCGGCATCGTCGGCCGCGGCACGCCGTGCGACGGCGGTTGGCCCATGGCAAGAGTCTCGATCGACGATGTGCCGTTGGGGCAGACGACGATTCCAAGCGACGGGTGGCAGACATCCACGGTGTTTGGCCACGTCGAGAAGGGACGTCATAGGGTATCGGTAGCGTTCATCAACGACCAAAGCAATTCCGAAAAACACGAAGATCGAAACCTGTACGTCGACAAGGTCCTTGTGGCTTTCGATCCGAACCCCGATGCGTCGTTCCTGACGTCGCCGCCGGTAACAGCACGCATCCGTCGCGGGCAGGGGCAGGTAGTAATTGATCAACTTCGTTGGGACACCGAACAGCGAAACGGACGAAAGGCCACTCGCTACGTCAGTTCGCTGCTCACTGCCTTGGGCGGCGATTTCACACCGCGGTTTTGCGTGACGGTTGAATGCGAAACGCTGAAACCACCGCCGGGCATGCAGCATTTCCGTGTCGCCGGCGGCATTGTCTCACAGGCGACCAACGGGACCATTCGCGGCCCGATCCATGTCGCCGTGGCGGGTCGGTACACGATGGAACTGACCGCCCGAGGCACGCAACTCGACGGCATCTATCCGCTGGTCGAGATTCACCTCGACGGGCAAGAGCAACAACAACAACAAGAAAGACTCGGCCAAGTGCAAATCGCCAGTGACCATTGGCGGTCGTACCCACTGTCGGTCCAGTTGCCGGAAGGCACTCACGAGCTATCGCTATCGTTCGTCAACGACGCCAACCGGCCAGGCGAAGCCGATCGGAACGTCATGTACGATAGAATGGTCTTCTACCGAGACTGAATTGAGGGAAAGAGATCCATGACCGCATCTAGACTGCCTCTACACGGATTGTCAGCCCTGACTCTGCTTGGTGTCGCTCTGATTGCCGTGGGCCGGGCCGAAGCGGAACCCAAGCCCGGCGCGGCATCGGATAGGGACTGGTACCTCGACAACGGGCAATTCTGTGTCGTATGGGACGCGGCCAAGGGCGTCTTCAGCTTGGGCCGTCCTGGCGGTACGGTGTTCGGGCAATTGAGATTCGACAAGCAACCGGCGAAGGTTCAGATCGTAGCGTGGCAACACCCTCACCTCGGGGCGGGCCACGCGTTCGAGGTCGCTCTGCCGGACGGCGAGACGGGACGCATTATCCTGGTGCCTGATCTTCCATTCGTACTGCTTCAGAAGGAGTTGGCCAACGAGACAACTGAGGATCAGATCGTGCATCACGTGCGACCGTTCGAGGTGACGCTCGATCTGCCGGACGCGGCGAGCGACTTGAAAGCTCTGGGAACTGCGGGGTTGACTGCTCCGAACGACCATCCGGGCAGCTATGCGTTTCTGGCCGTCGCTTCGCCGAAAAGTCGACGTGGCGTCGTCTCGGGGTGGCTCAGCCACGACCGCGGAAGTGGAGTCGTCTTCTCTGACATCAAAGACGAAGCGGTCCACATACTGCCTCAGATCGACTATGGCTGTCTTCGCATTCGTCCCAATGCCAAGACCGGCAGCGAGATCTTCGCCATTGGGCTGTTCGACGACGCGCGTCTGGGCCTGGAAGCATACGCCGATGCGATCGCCCAATACTATCAGATTCGGCTGCGGCCGATTGTCTCGGGCTATTGCACCTGGTACAGCAGCCCGCACGGCGGCGCCGGCGACGAGGTCCACGTGACGGAATTTGCCAAGGCCGCCGCGGAGAAACTGAAGCCGTATGGTTTCGATTTCGTCCAGATCGACGACAAGTGGCAAGACGGCGAGCGCCGCAATGGGCCTGCAAAGAACTTCTACGCACACAAGCCCGACGGCCCCTATCCCAACGGGATGAAGAAGGCGGCCGATCAGATCAAATCTGTCGGGCTGGTTCCCGGCATCTGGTTCATGCCGTTTGCCGGCGACCGAGACGATCCGTTCTACAAACAGCACCTGGACTGGTTCGTCAAACGCAAGGACGGCACGCCCTACTGGGCACGTTGGGGCGGCACGTCGCTGGACATGACGAACCCAGATACACAAGCATACGTGCGCAGCATTGTCCGTCGCATCGCGCACGATTGGGGCTACGGTTACTTCAAGATGGACGGCCTCTGGACCGGGACTGCGACCGAGCTGACGTACGTGAACAACGGATACGTCGAGGATGACATCGGCGAAGCGGTCTTCCATGACGCGGACAAAACGAACATCGAGGCATACCGCGACGGATTCAAGCTGGTACGCGAAGCGGCCGGCCCGGACGTTTTCTTCTTGGGCTGCTGCGCATCGCAAAACATGAGATCTTTCGGCGGCAGTTTCGGTCTGATCGACGCCATGCGGATCGGTCCCGATAACGGCACAAGCTGGAACGCCCTCTGCCGTGGACCGTGGCACGGGACCAACCGTTACTTCCTGCACGGGCGTGTCTGGTACAACGACCCCGATCCCGTCTACGTACGTCCCAACTTACCGCTGGAGCACGCCCGGCTCGTCTGTACCTGGGTCACGCTCAGCGGGCAATTGACCGTGTTCAGCGAATGGCTGCCCAACCTGCCCGACGACCGCGTCGATCTCTTGCGCCGGTCCATGCCCAACCACGGATTGCGTCCACGACCGGTAGACCTGTTCGAAAACGAGTTGGCCCGCGTCTGGCTCCTGACGGACACGCGCCGCGAGGTGCGACGCGACGTGATTGGCCTCTTTAATTGGGACGAGCACCAATCGGCCGATATCGACTACACGTTCTCAGAAATCGGTCTACCCGTGGCAGAAACACTTGTCGGATACGATTACTGGGCCGATCGTTTTATGCCCCCGTTTTCGGATCGCCTGCGGTGTACATTGCCGGGCGGTTCGTGCCGCGTGATTGCCGCACGCCCCCTGTGCGATCGCCCTCAACTCGTCAGCACTTCGCGACACATCACGCAAGGAATCGTCGACGTATTGGAGGAAACGTGGGATACAGACACTCTGACGTTGCGCGGCCAAAGCCAAGTCGTGGCCGCCGATCCCTACGAGTTGCGCATTCTCGTTCCCACGGGCGCTGAATCGTATCGCGTCGTCGGCACCGAAGCTTCCGCCGCCGAAGGCGAGGCTCAAGTCAAAGTCATCTGCGAGCAAACCGGCCCGAAGATCCGCGTGCGTATCGAAAGTGAGACTAGCCGGACGGTCGATTGGAGCGTGAAATTTCGCCGCGCCGCCGTCGACATACCTGCGCCGCAAGCGATCGACGATCTGAAGGCCGAGGTGGCGTATCACGAAGTCGTCCTGAAATGGAAGACCGCAGACGCAACGACATTTCGAGTTACGCGCAACGACGGCCGCGTGTCCCAGACGACCGAGTCCACGCTCCGCGACACAGACTTCGCGAGGGGAACCGGCTACCGGTACACGGTCCAGTCGGTCGGCTGGGACGGTCGTCTGTCGGATGCGGCAAGTGTCGAAGTGACCACGCCCAAAGAACTCGTCCTTCCGCCCACGCCCCCCAAGCCGGACGTGTCCATCACCAGCCTGACGCCCGTGTCGGCCAAAACGGGCTGGGGAAAGATCGGCAAGAACCGCACGTGCGAAGGCAATCCACTCCGCTTGCTGGGCAAGACGTACGAAGACGGCATGGGCGTACACGCCAATTCGACTCTGATCTACACAGTGCCGGACGGTGCGAAGCGGCTGGTAGCCACCGTCGGACTGGACGACGAGAAGCGGACCGACCCACGCAGCAGTGTCGTGGCAGCAATCTACGGCGATCCCAACGAAATGGGCGAGCGTCCCACGCTACTGGCCAAGAGCCCCGTACTCTGCGATCGGACCGTCCGAATCTGGCACTTCGACGTACCGCTCTCGACGCGCATCCGAAAAGTGCACCTAGTCATCACCGACGCCGACGACGGCCACAACAGCGACCACGTTGATTGGCTGAACACCGGTTTTGTTGTTGCTGATTGACCACCATGCGCTTGACCGGCCCGCGGAACAGCCACAGAATAGTCCGCGGCGAGTCTTGTGGTGGGACGAATGGCATTCGGTCCTACCGAAACGCGGGAGTCTCCGGGTGGGACTCGCGCTCTACCCTGGAGCGAGAAGGAACTAGACGCATAGGCGTTGATCACGGGAGGTGGATTCGATGCGAAATAAGCGATTTGTCTTTGTGTGGGTGATCCTGTTATCTGCTGGCTCGGCCCTGGCGGCTGGCGACGGTAACCGGCTGGCGTATTTGGATGAATTTCCGAATCCGTACTATGTGGGTTTGGATGCGCCGAAGTTGGTCACGCCGCAATGGATTGGCGAGCCGGGCGTCGATGCGGCGATCGTGCTGTCGATCGACGATATGAACAATCCGGCTCCCTACGAAACCTATCTGCGGCCGATTCTGGAGCGTTTGAAGAAGATCGACGGCCGGGCTCCGGTCAGCATCATGACTACGCGCATCGACCCGGAGCATCCGCATCTACAGAAGTGGTTGAAGGAAGGGCTTAGCATCGAGCCTCACACTCACGATCATCCGTGTCCGTGTCTCCAGGGCAGTTCGT
>JACKQG010001077.1_pt1 | contig 38432 bp, 30 predicted proteins | sample 8237621 | NCBI WGS metagenome assembly JACKQG01 (sample SAMN15677084, study PRJNA649215) | marine metagenome | biome: marine; feature: Black Sea; material: saline water; isolation source: suspended particulate matter (SPM) from the Black Sea western gyre | collected 2013-06-09/2013-06-10 | depth... | reverse complement strand
CACTCCTTGGCCTTTTTAGCACCCTCTTCTTCAGTAGAGGTAATCATGACCAATGATACTCCTGTTGCTGGATTCCAGTTTGATATTACTAATTTGACCATAACGGGTGCTTCTGGTGGTAGTGCAGAATCAAACGGGTTTATGATTTCTACCAGTGGTTCTACGGTAATTGGTTTCAGTTTAACTGGTGCAACTATTCCTGCAGGATCAGGTGTACTGGTGGATGTTGCATTTGAGAATATGGGCGATGAAGCCTGTCTTGCCAATGCAGTTCTTTCAGATGCTAATGGTAATGCGCTGGATGTGGATTTAAATGAAGGCAGTTGCTTTGGTGGTATTGTACTGCAATGTGAAGACCCATCAGCCTGTAACTTTATGGAAAATGGTGATTGTGACTATGGTACTATGTGTTGGGATGGCAGCTACGAATGTGATATTGCTGACTGCCCTGGTGATGACCCTGTATATTCCTATAATGTATATAGAGATGGTTCATTACTTGCCAACGGTTTAGAAAATGCCGGCTATGTTGATGGTGGATTAGGCTACTCTGAATCTCATTGCTATACGGTAACCTATACAAATAATTTGGACGGTTCTGAATCTGATCATTCAGATGAAGCTTGTGCAACTACCAACGAAATGACAGATGTTTATGGTTGTATGGATGAATCTGCATGTAACTTTGATCCCGATGCGACTATGAACGATGGAAGTTGTGAATTTTATGATAATTGCGGAACTTGTGACGCTGACCCAACCAATGACTGTGAGCAGGATTGTGCAGGTGAATGGGGTGGTGATGCAGTTGAAGATGATTGTGGTATTTGTGATGGTGACAACTCTTCCTGTGCTGATTGTGCCGGTGTACCTAATGGTGACAGTGTATTAGATAATTGCGGTTCCTGTGATGCTGATCCAACCAATGACTGTGAGCAGGATTGTGCAGGTGAATGGGGTGGTGATGCAGTTGAAGATGACTGTGGAGTCTGTAATGGAGGAAATGTAAACCAGGATGAATGTGGTGTATGTTTTGGTCCAGGACCTGAACAAGAATGCTGGGATGAATCTCTAGAATGTAGCGAGACTGATTGTCCAGACACACCACCAAACTATCCTGATTGGCAGGACAATCCTGGTGGATATGAGCATACCGCTTCTATGACTGCTGTAGTTAGCCTTGAAGGTGAACAGATGGGGGATGCAGGTGATCTACTGGCTGGATTTGACTCTGATGGGAATGTCCGTGGATTGGCTGTGAAGCTGAATATCCCCGAAGATTTCCCAAGTGAATACGCTGGTACAATCTTGTATGAAATGCAGATTCGTAGTAATGCAGATGGTGATAATATTTCCTTTAATTACTATGATGCCTCCGATGATATGGTATATGATATCGCTGAGGGATATACATTTGTAATTAATGATATTATAGGTAATGCAATCACTCCACACGAACTGAATATCACAACAACAGTTGATATATCAATTGGCATGGGTGCAGGATGGAATTGGTTCTCCATTAATGCTGAATCAGATGATATGAGTTTAAGTAATGTATTGTCCAATTTGGCATCTGCAGAAGGTGATTTTATTAAAAATCAATCAGCATCAGCAGAATACTATGATGGATTTGGCTGGTATGGTTCACTTGATAATTTGAATTTAACTTCTATGTATAAATTGGATTTAGCAAATTCAGGAACATTAGAGTTTACTGGATATCCTGCTGATCCACTGATTACACCTATAAACCTTATTGATGGATGGAACTGGATTGGATATGTTCCCCAAAATGCTGGTGGAATAGGTGAAGCTTTAAACTCAATTGGTGACAGTGGAGTATTTATCAAGAACCAAACCGCATCAGCTGAATACTATAGTGATTTTGGCTGGTATGGTAGTCTTGATACAATGTACCCAGGAGATGGTTTTATGTTTGAAGTGAGTGGTGATTCAGAACTTATCTATCCTGACTTTGAAGATGATGGCGGTCTTGTTCGTGTATTTGAGAATAAGGAACTTCCTTTAAAGATATCTGATTGGGTGGTGAATCCCCATGCTTATGAGTTTAATGGAAGCATTACCATGAGTATTGACGATAATAAAGGTGTTGAAGGTGATCATATTGCAGTATTTGTAAATGGTGAGTGTAGAGGTATTGCTGAATGGAGAGATTTCCCATTTGATGACACCGATTCTGGCATATATATCCTCATGGCCTATAGTGATTATGAAGATGGTGATATGCTTACCTTTAAATATTTCAATTCTTTAGAAAATGAAATTATCACCTACTCTGAAAGTATTGAGTTTATTTCAGATATGGTAATTGGTGATGGATTTAATTCTTTCGGATTGAGTCGTAAAGCATTACCAGCTCCTGTGGAATACAGCCTTAGTGATGCCTATCCGAATCCGTTTAATCCAACTACATCATTGTCATTCAGTGTTCCAGTTGAAAGTCATATTAGCCTGAAAGTTTATGATATGGCTGGTCGTTTGGTCCGTACGTTGGTTGATTCGAATTTGAAAATGGGGTATCATAATTTGGAATGGAATGGATTGGATAATTCTGGACACGCAGTTTCATCAGGAATGTATATATATTCACTTAGGGGTGAAGGTGTATCCATAACCAAGAAAATGGTGATGATGAAATAACATGTAATGGGAAATTGTGATTAAATAAAAAACCCGCAGAAAAGCGGGTTTTTTATTATTTATATTATTGCTGAGAATTTAATTACATACTGAATCGTTCCAGTTTTAGTCGTTCTTCTTTTCTCTCTTCTCTACCAACTGGGTCTGGGTGAGGGATGGATTCTAGTAGTGTTTTAGTATAATCATGCTGAGGGTCAGAAAAAACCTTTTCGGTATTACCATATTCTACAACCTCACCGAGGTACATCACTGCAATTTCAGTAGAGATATGTTTCACGACCGATAAATCATGGGCAATAAATAAAATAGTTAAATTAAATTCTTCTTGCAAGTCCATCATTAAATTGATAACCTGAGCTTGAATTGATACATCCAATGCCGAGACAGGTTCGTCCGCAATCACTACTTTTGGATTTGTTGCAAGGGCTCGTGCAATAGCAATTCGCTGTCTTTGACCACCAGAAAACTCATGGGGATATCTATTTGCCTGTTCTTTATTTAGTCCAACTTTGTTAAGCAGCCAAGCAACTCTGTCTTGTTTTTCTGTTGTTGACGATGAGGTATTTATATCCAATGGTTCTTTAATAATGTCTCCTACCAGCATTCGGGGATTTAATGAAGAATAGGGATCTTGAAAAATCATCTGTACATCAGAACGATATGCTTTTACCTGAGATGGTTTAAGATTTAATACATTAATGGCATTATCTGTTTGGGGATACAATATAATATCACCATGCACCCTAACATCTGGTGCAGTTAGTTTCAGAACATTAATAATTGCCTTACCCAATGTTGATTTGCCCGACCCTGATTCGCCAACGATACCGATTGTTTTTCCACTCATGATATCTAAGTCCACATTATTCACAGCATGAACCTGTGAAACTTCATGTTGAAAGATTCCACCAAAAACGGGAAACTCAACATTCAATTTTTTTATTTGAAGAATTATATCACTCATGATAGCAATCCCGGGTGTACCCGTGCCCAATGGTTATCAGAAACTTTAATGAGGTCAGGTTCCTCCTTGGTTCCTTTGCAGGCACAATCCTCTGGTTCAAATCGGGAGCAAAGTTTACACCCCTCACCCATTTCCAAAATGGAGGGAACCATTCCTTTTAGGGATTTTAATCTTCTCTCTTTTATTTCGAGTTTAGGAATTGACTCCATTAATGCTATTGTATAGGGATTCACAGGATTGGCAAATAATTCGTTTATACCAGCAATTTCCTGAATTTTACCGCCATACATAACAATTACTCGGTCACAGGTTTCAGCAATAACTGCAAGGTCATGGGTAATTAATAAAATTGCTGCATCATCCCTCTTTTCTTTTAAGCCCATCATGAGGTCTAAAATCTGGGCCTGGATAGTAACATCCAGAGCGGTGGTAGGCTCATCTGCAATAAGCAGGGCAGGGTTACACAATAATGCCATTGCAATCATTGCCCGTTGCCTCATTCCTCCAGAAAATTGATGAGGATAATCATTCATTCGTTTATCAGGGTTTGGAATACCTACAGAATTAAGCATATCAATGCTACGCAAATTTGCTTCCTCCCAAGTTAAACCCTCATGTTCAATGAGGACTTCATTCATCTGCATGTTTATTTTAAAAACGGGATTTAAAGAAGTCATAGGTTCCTGGAATATCATTGCGATTTCTTTTCCCCTGTATTCTTTCATCTCATCATAGCTTAAATCCAGAAGATTAAGTCCCTTAAACAGAACTTTACCGTCAACAATATCACCAGGCGGATTGGGAATGAGCCGATTTATAGATAAAGATGTTACAGATTTCCCTGAACCAGATTCGCCCACTATTCCCAAAACCTCACCTTCATAAATATCAAAGTTTACACCATCTACAGCTTTTGCAGTTCCCGCTTCCGTATAGAAGTATGTCTTTAGATTTTCTATTTCAATTAATTTTTTCATTACCGCAACCGTGAATAAATTTTGGGGTCAAATGCTTCTCGTAATCCTTCTCCAATAAATACGATGCATAAAAGTGTGAAAAACTGAGCCATAATTGGAGAGAAAACCATCCACCATTTGGTAATATTGGATAGCCCTACATACAGAATTTGTCCCCAGCTTGGTGTAGGTGGCGCAAGACCAAAACCCAGAAAATCAAGACTCACCAAAACAAGAATACCTCCCACAATTGAGAATGGAAAATAGGTAATCACCGGTATAAGTGAATTTGGAAGTATATGCTTAAATATTATTTTGGTATGACTTTGTCCCATGGAAATTGCAGCACTCACATAATCCTTCGATTTTTCCCGATAGAATTCGGCTCTCATATAATAGGTTAAAAATATCCAATTTACCATTGTGTAAATGAATATTAGAAGTGTAAATGAAGGTTTAATTATTGAACTAATAATGATGACAACAAATAATAAGGGTAAAGATGACCAGACCTCAATGAGTCTTTGAAAGAAAAGATCAAATTTCCCTCCAAAATAACCCATGGCTCCGCCAATACTAATCCCAATTATATAATTCAAAATTGTTAATATAAATGCAAAAGAGATGGAAATATTAAATGCATAACACATTCGTGCAAGAACATCCCTGCCCGTATTATCAGTCCCGAGCCAATGGGTAGATGATGGTGGTTCATACATTCTATTTTCATTATTGGTAATATCTTCAAAAGGATTGTACGGATATAATGGCATTATGAGCCAGTTATCTGAATCCTCCCAACTTTTCTGTAAAAGTCTAAAATTAGCAGCACCGGGAATATCTTGACCAAACAATTCTCCGTCATAATAAGTTGAAACCCATGGTATAACTTCACTAAATGCGGGAAAGTAATATTCCCCTTCATATTGTACTACTAAAGCTTTACTATTGATGAAAAGAGGAAGAAATAATGAAAGAATATAGAGGGTGGTAATTAAAATAAAGGAGTAGTAGCCCCTTTTTAAAGATTTAAACTTTCTCCATCTTTTATGGTTGATGGATTCTGATTTGATTATTTGATTATTCATTTATTTGAACCGTATTCTGGGGTCAACCGCAGCAAGGGCTAAATCTGAAAGTAAATTAGCAATCAGTCTAATAATAACAGCTATTACAAGAAATCCCATTGTTATAGGGTAATCTCTATCCAGTATTGCCTGGAAGCCCATTTTTCCAAATCCATTGATATTAAAGATCATTTCAATGAAATAAGATCCAGCGATTATGGTTGCAATAATATATCCAATTCCTGAAGCAATTGGGATTACAGAATTTCTCACCGCATGAACCCAAATAACTCTTTTCTCAGACAGACCTTTTGCAAAAGCTGTTCGGATATAATCCTGGGACAAATTATCCAAAAGACTATTTTTCATTAAGACAGTGAGGGTGGCAAAGCTGCCTATAGTCCAGGCAATAATTGGGAGGATTACATGATGTAGCTGGTCAAGTACTTTTTCAAAAAAACTAAGATTCACCCAAATTTCTTGGGGTGAGTGAAGACCACCCAATGGAAATACATCCCAGAATGAACCGCCACCAAATAAAACCAATAGCACACCACCAAATGCCCAGCCTGGAATAGAATATGCCATAAAAACAACTGCGCTGGAAATAAGGTCAAATGTAGAACCATGGGAAAGAGCCTTTTTTATTCCCAATGGAATACAAACTAAATATGCGATGAGCCAGCCTGATAGTCCCAACAAAATAGATACTTTAAATCGGGGTTTCATGACTTCAATTACGGGTTGTTGGTAGGTATATGATTTTCCTAGATTGCCAGTTAAAACACCAGAGTACTCTGTTTCATATATGGTAGCTTCTAATTTAGAAATATCGGAAAGTTCACCATTGTTTTTCAACTCATCAAAATTAGTAATTTCTTCATCAGAAATATCCATATCGAAACGAGCAGTCCATAGTTTACTAATATTCCCTTCTTTATCATACACCTCAAGCTTGGCACCATTTTTCCGAACATAGGCATACCGTCGTTTTCCCATATTTTTCTTTACTTCTATGTCACCAATTTTAAAGGCGAGATTTCGATGTTTGATTTCTCTTTTCCAAACGCCCAACCAAATGAGGTATCTTTGCCAGATAGGTTTATCAAAGCCATAAAACCTTTCAAGTTCCTTTAATGCTCTTTTTGGAAGGAGAGTACCTGCACCTGATGAACCATTGGAAGTTGCTCCACCTTCTCCACCGCCTTGGGAAGATCCCATTTGAATTTGTTGGATAGTTTTTTCTAAGGGTCCGCCTGGTGCCATTTGAAGGATTATAAACACTAAAAGTGTTGCCCCCAAAAAAGTTGGAATCATTAACAGTAACCGTCGAATTACATAATTAAACATGGATTAGTTATTATTTTTCATCCAATTGGGCCAAAATTTAATGTCCACATCCCCAATGGGAAGGGAGGTATCATTAACCATAGCTTTTTCTAATTGAGCTTCTTTTTCAGGGTCAAACCACCAAAGGAAAAATATGGATTCTCTGTTACCTACAAATCGGTCCACCATATATTCAGGGTAACCAAAATTATCCCAATATAAAAATCGTCGATAAAGCCTTTTAATCCCAAATGAAAGATGGTGGGTTTTACTTGCAATATAATCAATTTCTTTTCCAATCTTTATTCGTTTTTCTAAATCGAATTCAAAATTATAGTCTTTAATAAGTTTATCCACCCTATCGTTTTTAAATCCATAAAAGTTGTTATTATCATTCATATCGGCTAAGTCGGATCTAAAGGAATGCTCAATACTAGGGTGAACTCCTCCTGTAAAAGCATGCATATTGATGGTGAAATTTCGTTCTTGTAGATTCTTCCATTGGGTGGTTCCATCCATATTTACAATTTGCATATCCATTCCAAATTGTTTAAGTTTATTTTGGACAGGAGTTACCATATACGCATGTGTTTTTTGAATATTTATATTAAAACTAAGAGGAGTACCTTCATTATTTATTAAAATACCGTCTTCATTTTTCTTTTCAAAACCAGCAAGTTTTAAATAATACAATGCAGAGTCTGCATTAAACAGATATTTGGGATTATCAAAATTTTCGTATAGAGTGCCCGAAAACCAGGAATGCATCATTTCATATTCATTATAATACATTTTTTCATTCATTTCTTCTCTATCATATAAGAAGCCAAATGCATGTCTAATATTTATATCGTTAAAAGGAAACTTTCTCATATTAAAACCATAGCCAGAGGTGCCGGATGGTTTATTAGAGAATATACGGTGCTTCTTCATCCAGCCCTTTTTAATTGATTCCATTTTTTCTGGGACACAGTCCTCAACCCATCTTGCAGACCGTGAAACTTCAAAATAGTCAAATTCTCCTTTTTTAAATTTTTCAAAGGGGAGAGAAGCATTATCTTTAATAACAAACCAACTGATTGCATCAAAGTTAAAACGATACCTATTTTGAATATGATCTTTTGCCCAAAAATTATCCCTTCTGGTAAGCTTATAACTTTCCTGATTTACAATGTCTTCATTCTTGAGGATATATGGTCCTGAATTTGGCATCATGCTAAATTGATATTTTTCTAGATATTCTGAGCCGTCAACTTGGTCAACGTAGTAGGCAGGTAAAATACTCATCCCTGCAGCAAAAATTTGAAAATTTCTCCATTCTGCATTTTTTGCTTCAACACTTACTATATACATGCTTTCAGCTATAGGTTCTTCAAATTTTCCAAATGAAACTTGTTGAGAGGGATCTAAAATGGTTTCATCCATACGTAAAAACCAGGTAGCTACTACATCATCGGCTGTTACCCGCCGTCCATCTGTCCATCTGGCATCAGGATTTATTCTAAACCAAAATTTTTGCTTATCATCAGAAATTTTCCAATGGCTGGCAAGGCGGGGTACCGTAGGCTCATAAGTAAGGGGATGTAATTCAAGAAGGGTTTCATAACATAAAATTTCTATCCAATAATTTTCAAGATAATTTGCCTCCTTTCCAAAAAGACGCATTGTAGCAGGGAAACGGCTTGCATAATCATGTAAAGTACCACCTTTAGCGGCATTTTCATCGCCGAAAAATTTCACGTCATCACCTGAAAAATATTGTGTTTCATACCCCAATGATTCAGCTATTTTTTCAAAGCCATTACCACCATCTTCTGCTGAAACGGTTGGATCTGCCCCAGGGGGAACATTTACATAATCAAATTCAGCTGATAAAAAGCTGAAAATAAATATTATTGATGTGATTAAATAAAATTTGTATTTACTCATTAGATACTCCGATTAATTGTTACTATTTTGGCTTGACGAAAACAGCCCTAAAGTTACTGATTATTCACGGTTTGAACCGTGAGGTATTTTGTTGATTAAATCCTTTAGGAGCTATTTGGTATTATAGCTACCTATCCATCAACTGTTTATAGACTGCAATAATGAAAATGGATAATATGATGCCACCAGACATACCTTCAAATATCATTATAAATTTTCCAAGGAGGTTTATAGGCACAATTTCTCCGAATCCAACTGTGGAAAAAACAACAACACTGAAATAAATTAAATTCCCGAATGTTTCTAATAACCCAAAATTATCTATATATTGAAATCCAAGTTTTAAGTCGCCATACTGAACACCGGCCACTCCAAAAAGAATAGCACAGGCAATAATTACTGCATTAACCGTATAGAAAATATTCCCAATTTTTTCACCATATCCAGTGGTGAGGTAGGCAATTTTTGAAGCAATTCTCAGGGGTGAAAACAGTGGTAATTGCTTTCGTTTGGTTGTCATTTCTCTAAGAAAAACTTGACCGACATCTTCCCCTAAAGTTTGGGCTTGCAGGTTAATTTTTAAATTTCGATAAACATCCTCAGCCTCTTTATATTTTTCAATAGCAGTTTGCTTATCTCCAATACTTGTCGCTTTCTCAGCATCAATTTCATTTATAACTTTATAATCATCACCCCAGTCAATATTATTAAACTTTGCTCCGGCAAAATCTACACCTAATAAATTACAATTTCTCAAATTTGCAGCTTTTAAATTTGCACCTTCAAAATTGGCTTTAAATAAATTTGATCCCTCTAAATTCACACCGTATAAGCTTGCCCCAGAAAAGTCTGCTCGGGTTAAATCGGTATTTGATAAATCGGCATTCACAAGATTAGCATTTCTCATATTTGCAAATTTTAATTGAACACCTGATAATGATACTCCTTCCTTATACAGGGCTTCAATTTCTTGTTTGGTATTTTCATCTGCTTTGTAATCAGAATTTAGAAATTTATCTTTACTCATCATTATCTCCTTCTGTCAATTTAACAATTATTGAAATAACCTCTGAATATCATTTACCATAATAGTAATAAATAACAATAATAATAGAAATAGTCCAGCTTGCTGAATACCCATTTTCACTTTTAACGGTAAATCTTTACGTATAATTCCCTCTACTAAAGCGATAACTACATGGCCGCCATCCAATCCCGGGATTGGAAGAATATTAATAAACCCAAGGTTTATACTGATAAATGCCATTAATCCAAGTAGGGCGTCTAAGCCAGCGGATGCTGTTTCGCCAGCTATTTTTGCAATCATTATAGGACCAGCCATTTCTTTAATGGACACATTGCCTTTAAAAAGTGCTAACAAACTTCGATAGGTTAAATTTAGGAAATAATATGATTGGTTTATTCCAGCCGAAAAAGATTCAATAAGCCCTGCCTCACGATGATTGAGGATGGGCATAATACCAATCATACCCCGCTCAACCAATTCATCACCAAGTAATTGAGGGGTGGATTCGGTTGTGATAATGTCAGTCTTAATTTCACCATTTCGTATCCAACTGATTTGAATTTCTTCCTTGGGGTGGTTATGGATTTCCTTTGTCATTGCTTCCCAATCAGCAACTTGAATACCATTAACAGAAAGAATTTCATCATTTTCCTGTAAACCTAATATATCAGCAGGATATTCAGGATATACATTTCCTACAATTGCCCGGGGGTCAGGGTCGTCAATTCCATTATGATAGGTAAGGTGGGCAAAAATGAAGATGGCTAATAAAAAGTTCATTAATACACCCGCGGACATTATCCAAATTTTCTGAAACATATTTTTTGACTTAAATTCATCAGGAGCTCCAGTAGTTTCGACATCCATAGATTCATCAATAATGCCGGCAAGTTTTACATAACCGCCTAAGGGAAAAAGTCCAATGCCATATTCGGTTCCCTTATACATTTTTTTCCAGCCGAGACCAAAAAAGTTGAATCCCAGATAGAATTTTTCTACTCTTACTCCTACGGATTTAGCTGCCAGGAAATGGCCCATCTCATGAAAAAATACCAAGACGCCAATGACAAAAATGAATGAGAAAATTGTAATAATCATAAAATAGATAGCCTATGCATAGGTAGTAATTTGTTCGTGAATAAATTGGGTAGTCCAATTACTTAATTCTGAAATCGCTTTCAAATCAGGGTTGGCGACCCAATCATGTTGGCTAATTGCATCTTCAATAAGCATTGGTATTTGGGTAAATGGAATTAGACCATCTAAAAAAGCAGCCACCACATTATCATTTGCAACATTTAAAACAATGGGGGAGGATCCTCCTTTTTCCAATGCTTCATATGCCAATCGAATACAAGGAAATTTATCTAAATCTGGATTCTCAAAGTGCAGTTCACCTATTCTTGCCAAATCCAGATTTTCCCAATTGGCAGAGGAGTGGTTTGGGTATGTAAGAGAATACTGAATTGGAATTTTCATATCTGGCACACCCAATTGCGCTTTTATTGACCCATCAACAAATTCAACCATGGAATGAATGATAGATTCAGGATGAACAATAATATCAATTTGGGCGGAGGTAACTCCGAAAAGCCAATAGGCTTCTATTACTTCCAAGCCTTTATTCATCATGGTAGCTGAGTCGATGGTTATTTTATTTCCCATATCCCAGTTTGGATGTTGTAAGGCTTGTTCCAAAGTAATACTGCTAAAATCTTCTTTTGGATTTGTACGAAATGGACCTCCAGACCCCGTGAGGATCAGTCGTTTTATTTGATTATTTTCTTCACCTTTGAGACATTGCCAAATGGCACTGTGCTCACTATCTACCGGAAATAAATTGCATGAATTAGATTTTAAAAGGTTATTAATAATCCCACCTGCCATTACCATAGATTCTTTATTTGACAGGGCAACATCAACGCCATTTTTCACAGCTTCGATGGTAGGCTCCATACCAGCGGCACCCACTAATCCGTTCATAACCAAATCCACATCATTTCTACCGGCTAAAGCCAATAAAGCATTTCTACCAGAGGTTATGGTGATGTCAGTACCTTTCAATAATACTTCTAACTCCTCACGATAATTTTCTTGAACTATACAAATGGCATCAGGATTATACTGTAATGCCTGCTCTGCTAATTGTTTAATATTTTTATTTGCAGTGAGGTATTTTACATCATATTCACCAGGAAATGTGTCAATAACCTGTAATGTCTGCACGCCAATTGAACCGGTTGAACCTAAGATTCCTAATGATTTCATAAACTTACACTCACTAATAGAAATGGGGAATAATTAAAGCTCGGGGTAAAAAAGGCAATTGCTCCAGGCTGTAAATACAAATCTTTTAAAAACTTAATTTTAGTTGAAACTAAAACGGTATTTCTTTCCCATGATTGAGTGAAGAGTTTATTCCAGCAAACATTTAAATTAAAACTTCCAATTTGGGCAGCCTCAGTAACAGAAAAGCTGAACCACCGTGATCCACCACCTTCACTAAAACGATATCTATGTACACCAACTTGAATTATATTAGTTGAAAATTTTAACAGTTTTAAATCTGGGATATATCCAATTAGGATATGGTGATAAAGGGACAGGTCATTATCAATATTCCGAGGAGAAAGAACCCCTCCTATTAACAGGTTGCGAGTGGGTTGTATTTGCAAACCGCTCACAGGGTTTACACCATTTTCATTCTGTAATCCTCCCAGATGAAGCATGGGCTTGGAGCCCGGTGCAAGCTGAAAGGGAATAATACTGGACTCTGCCGCAAAGGTTGCATCAGAAACACTGAAAAGAAAATTAACAAAAATAATTAGGAGTTTATACCGCATTGAATTTTAAACCAATCCTCTTTCGCTATTATCAATAAATTCCAGGATTTGATTTATTTCGGGTAATGCGTTAAATTCATTCTTAATTTGGGATACTGCCTGACTGCGGTTCAAATCTGACTGATAGATGAATCGATATGCCTGTTTAATTTGCTTTCTCACTTCAGGGGCAAAATTGTTTCTGCGTAATCCAACAGAATTCAACCCACTGAATTTCAACGGATCACCCATTGCCAAAATAAAAGGAGGGACATCTTGCACAATCCTGAAACCCCCACCAATAAATGAAAAATCTCCAATTTTACAGAATTGATGTACCGGGGTCATGCCTCCAATAGTCACATGATTCCCGATGTCAACATGGCCACCCAGTTGAACTCCATTAGCTAAAATACTATAATCACCGATTACACAATCATGGGCAACATGCACATACGCCATTAGCAGGCAATTATTTCCAATTTCACTTTTACCACTTTCTTTGGTACCTCTGTTAAGGGTACAGAATTCACGTATTGTGGTTGAACTGCCAATGATGAGTTCTGACTTTTCTCCCCCAAATTTTAAGTCCTGAGGAATTTCACCCACTACTGCTCCATTAAAAATCTTACAATCTTTTCCAATGGTAGTGTACGATTTAATATGAGCATGAGCATCAATCCATGTATTATCACCGATGGTGACATCCTTTTCAATAATTGCAAAAGGACCAACATAGACATTTTTCCCGAGAATCGCAGAAGGATCGATTAAGGCTGCATTTGAAATAGTGCGGGTAATTTTAGTTTCTCCTATCTACAACTGAAGCCAGCATTTCAGCTTCTGCAACAATAGTATCATTTACTTTTGCAGTACCACTAATTTTGCAGGTGCCAAGGCGAAATTTATCCAATGTGACCTCAAAATGCATTTGATCCCCTGGCGTGACTGTTTTTTTAAATCGACTTTTATTTATACCAGTAAAATACATCAATTTCGATTCAGGATTATCAATGCTGTTTAAAACCAGAAATCCACCTGCTTGTGCCATAGCTTCTAAAATGAGTACTCCGGGAAAAACTGGCTGTCCGGGAAAATGCCCTTGAAAAAATGGTTCGTTAATAGTTACATTTTTCACTGCATGTACAATTTTACCCGGGTCCAGAGCCAAAATTCTGTCAATGAGTAAAAATGGATAGCGGTGGGGAAGTATTTTCATAAGAGACTCAATGTCAAATGTCATTTGAGGTTCTTCCCTCTGTTTTTTTCTCAGGGCTAATTTTTTAGAGTAAGTCTTTTTAATTTTTTTCACCAATTCTACATTGGTGGCATGCCCGGATCTGGCAGCAATTATATGCCCTCTAATTGGAATTCCCAGGAGTGCAAAATCCCCAATGAGATCTACAACCTTATGTCGAACCGGTTCATTATTAAATCGCAGCTCTGTCCCATTTAAAATACCATTTTCTCCTGTGAAAAAGTTCCCTTTAAAATTAAATAACTTTTTCAGGTCATTCAGTTCTTTTTCTTCAACTTCTTTATCTACAAAAACCACAGCGTTGTCCAGACTCCCACCCTTTATAAGACCTGAATTATTTAATGCGATAATTTCAGAGAATAGGCAAAAAGTTCGAGACGGAGCAAATTGTTCAACAAAATCCTCTTCCAAGGAATACATTGCTGTATATTGCGTACCTAAGGATTTTACCTTATAATCGGTCATAAAAGTAACCCTGAATTTATCAGAAGGGAGAATATGAATATCAACTTCCCTTGCAGGGTCTGTGTAGGTTATGGCCTTATCTATTATCAATTCGTCTCTCAGGGCATCCTGGGTTTTAATACCGGCTTTCATTAATACATCTACAAATGGGATAGAAGAGCCATCCATTACGGGGGGCTCTTTTTCGGTTAATTCAATTAGAATATTATCAATTTGAAGTCCAAAAACTGATGATAAAATATGTTCAACAGTATGGATGCGAAAATTATCCACACCTATAGTTGTCCCTCGGGAAATGTCAATTACATGGTCAATGTCTGCCACTATCTCAGGGCAGTTATCCAAGTCCAGGCGTTTGAATCGTATTCCAAAATTTTCTGGAGCTGGTTTAAAGGTTGCTGTTGATTCTACTCCGGTATGGAGTCCAATACCACTAATGCTTATGTCTTTTTTTATTGTAGTTTGTCTAGAATGTTGCTTATTTGATATCAATAGAATTATCCTCGGTAATGGGGAGTGTTTTTTCTAATTTACGAATTCGGTTTAAAATATCGGGAAGCTGATTAATTATTACATCCTGACGGAGTCTTTCTTTATGATGTCTTGCTGGAACTCCTGACACAAAAGAACCAGAGTCAATGGATTGAAATACTGCTGATTTAGCTGCCACGATTGAGTCTGCTCCAATTGTTAAATGACCGATTATTCCTACCTGACCTGCTAAAGCAACATTATCTTTTAACGTAGAACTTCCAGCAATACCCACTTGACCGGCAATCGCACAGTTTTCCCCAATTTGAACATTGTGGGCAATGTGGATGAGATTATCCATCTTGGTACCCTTCCCAATTATGGTATCTGTTAAAGTACCTCTATCAATACAGCAGTTGGGTCCCACCCAAACGGAGTCTTTTAATATAACACGTCCAATGTGGGGTATTTTATGATATGTATTTTTATCTTTCACTAATCCAAAACCATCTGTGCCAATTACAGATCCAGAATCAATAATACATTGTTTCCCAATTATTACATCATGGTAAATACTCACATTAGAGTAGATGATGGTTTTAGTATTAATTGTGGTGTTTTTTCCTATAAATGATCCTGCCCCTATTTGGACATCGTCACCTATGACAACATTATCTTCCAAAACTGCATGAGGAGCAATATTAACATTTTTTCCAATTTTAGCCGTTGGAGAAATGATGGCGCTGGAATGAATCTGTTCTTTTGGTGGCTCCTGGGGATAGAATAAATGAATGACCTCAATAAAACTAATTGCCGGATTTTCAACATGAATGAGCGTTTTATCACCTTTATCCATGGTGAAATCTTTAGTCACCAGCATAGCTTCGGCTTTAGATTTATGGAAATATTTTGTATACTTGTCCGAACCAATATAGGATAAATGACCGGGACAGCTGTTATTCAGATCACAGACGCCCAAAATGGAAAGATCTGGGTTACCATCTATAGTACCGTTTACAGTTTCTGCTATTTGAGAAATAGTAAACAAAATTATTCCGTTACTGAGCCAGTTGCTTTTGCGAGTTCATCCATCACATCTTCTGTGAGATTATGTGAATCCAATGCATATAATAATGCACCGGACATTGCATCCAAAATAAAATCATACCCTCGTTCGCTGCCAACTTTTTGGATTGCGTCGTCAATTTTTGCCAAAACAGGTTTTAATAATTCATTTTGAGTTCTATAGATTTCTCCTTCAGGACCAAATTTATCTAATTGAAATTTTTGGACAGATTTTTCCTTGTTAACAATTTCATTCTCTTTTTCATTCCGGCGGGAATCACTCATAAGGAGCCGTTGTCTGTCATAATCCTGTTTGAGACTATCTAGACTATAAACAAGCTCATTAAATTCTGATTCCAATCGTCTCTGTTCCTTTTCCAAATCAGCCTTAACCTGTCGAACCTCATCAAAATTATTCATAATTTCGTTGGAGTCCACATATCCGATTTTAACATCAGCTAATGCAAAGCTCGCTAACAACAGGGTGAGGATTATATTTGTTATTTTTTTCATTTTGTTATTATTCTCCTTATTAATAGTAGTTAATTTTAAAATGGCATTCCAAAAATCAGATGGTACTCCCAACCGTGAGGTTCAGACTTTCCAAAGTTCAAATAAGCATCGTATTCCGTAGCATCAAAACCATAACCAATGTCGTAGCCCAGCATTCCCAACATGGGGATGAACACTCTTATTCCAACACCAGCAGATCTCTTGAGATCAAATGGATCCAGCACATCAAAGCCTGACCACACATTACCCATATCTAAGAAAGAGAGGGCGTAAATTGTGGGGTTTTCCGATAAAGAAAACCGAAGTTCCAATGAATACTTTAGCATAATATCGCCACCTCTTGTGCTTCCGAAAGGACCTATTCGGTTTTCGGTGTAGCCTCTGAGCATTTCTCCATAGGGGATTCCAGTACCGCCCATTACAAAGCGTGCACTTGGCGGGATAATGGATCGTTCTCCGTCTGCATCTTCAATTTTATCCAGCATTCCCAATTTAAATATTTGTGATATTGTAATTTTTTTATGAAGGGGAGTAAACCAGTTAAAATCCAGTTCATGTTTATGGTAATCCTGGTTCCCTCCTAAAAATGAACCTGACAATGTACTGGTCCAAATGGATCGGGAACCACCGGTGGGAAATTCAGGGTGGTTTCGACTATCACGAGTTATAACCTGTGTAAAAGAAACCCCAGCAGACGTGAAAGAGTAAAAACCATCTTCTTCGTTAATACTAATATCATCAAGATTAAATCCCTGGGAGAAGTCGGCTGGATTATCTGCAATATACTTATTCTGCGACCCTCTAATCATCCATGATCCCCGGAAGAAATAATCAGGCCATTTAAAGCGCCGCCCCCAACGCAGAGATCCACCATGCTGCTGAATATCAAATGGAAGATAATTTCCCTGCCCCTGACCACGCTCTGTATAAAAATAGCTTCCGCCCACCAAATTGGGTGTGTCAAACAACCATGGTTCTGTAAAACTGAGGGAAAAAGATTGGTAGGCTGCCGTATTCTGTGAGCCGTAATTATTAGGGGAATAATAAGAACTGGAGTTTGTATTGGAACCTGCATTTAATCCACGCTGGTAATTAATGGATAGTGTTTGACCTCTGCCCCTGAAGTTGGGGAACTCAAATCCCCCACCACCGGTAAACCCATAGACGCCATTGTAACCCATGGAGAAATTTGCCTGTCCAGTACTCTTTTCAAAAACTTCCAATTGAATATCAATTTCATCTTCACTGACAGGGATTACATCTGGTATAACATTTTCAAAAAAGTTGAGCATAAAGATATCACGATAACTGTCCATGAGTTTTTTACGGCTGAATAAATCACCGGGATATACTCGGAGTTCTCTCCGAATGACGTTTTCATGGGTTTTCTCGTTCCCCTTTATATGAATTTTTCTCACATGGACGATTTGATTTTCAACAACATCAAAATGAATATCCAGTGAGTCTTCTCCAACTGGTGTGTATATGGGATTTACCTGAAAGTAGAAATATCCAGCATCCGTATAAAGGGGGCTTACTCGCTCTGACAAGGCCATTTGGAAATTATCCTGAGTATAGACATCTCCTTTTCCAAATCCAAGGCGGGCTGAAAGCTCTTGGTCTTTATGGATATAATTTCCGTCCCAGGTTAAATTTCTAATTTTATACTGAGGACCTTCATGGACATTAAAAACTATTTCATAGCCTTTACCGTTTTTTGTAAGTTGAATAGTATGGTTAATTATATAGAAATCACGATAGCCTTTATTTTTATAAAAGGCAGATAAAAGGTCTTTATCACTTTGTAATAAATCTTTTTTCCATGCCCCCCTCCAGGGTGCATACCACTTTTTGGCTCTATTCTCTTTAAATATTCGAGAGAGTTTATTGTCTGAGAAAACTTCATTCCCATCAAAGACTATTTTTTGTATTTTTGTTTTCTTACCCTCATTAATAATGAATTTCAAATCTTGGCTGAATTCCTGTTCACCTGCACTGTAAACCGTATCGATAGTTACAGAATGAAAATGTTTTTCAGCATATAGTGATTTAATTTTCTCCATGGCTTCAAAGACAGCATATTCGGATAAAATTTGCCCGGTATTGAGTTCCACCTCTTCATTCAGTGTGCGGGTGGACTTCTTCTTATTACCCTCAAACTCCATTTTACCAAGCGTTGGGTTTTCATCAACAACGATGCGGAGGTAAATTCCCTCATCCGTTTCATCATCAATCATAATTTGGATATTCCCAAAGCGTTTTAATTTCCACAATCGATTAATTGCCTGCTGTATTTCAGGACCTTTTATAGACATTCCTTTGTAGAGGCGAGCATTCCGTTGCACATCCTGAGCCGTGAGTCGTTGATTTCCCTCTACGGTGATATCCATTATACGGATTTCATCATTTTGTGAATATAAGCTCCCTGAGAAACAAATTATAATCAACAAATTTAAAAATAGGTTATTAGTTGTCTTTTTATAATTAATCATTTACTTTTAATAATTATAGTGCTATCCGTTATTCACTTTAAGCTGTTCTGATATTTTTCCATAACGCCGTTCCCGGTTCTGGTAATCAAAAATAGCTTCAGCGAGTTCTTTCTTTCCAAAGGCGGGCCAGTATGTTTGGGTAACATGAATTTCTGTATAGGCGATTTGCCATAAAAGAAAATTACTAATTCGAAATTCACCACCTGTTCTGATAAGCAAGTCTGGGTCTGGTATGTCCTTTGTATAGAGCATTTGAGAGAAGAGTGATTCATTTATCTGATCGCTTTCAATTTCTCCGACTGCAATTTTCTCTGATAATAATTTAACTGCAGATAAAATTTCTTTTCGGCTCCCATAGCTTAAAGCCAGGTTCAAATTTAATCCAGTATTATTTTTGGTTTTATCAATGGCATCTAACAGTTCATCCTGAACATTTACATCCAACTCACTTATATCACCAATTGCAGTAAAACGGACATTATTTTTCATAAGGTCTTTCACCTCCCGACGGAGAGAACTTACCAATAGTTTCATTAATGCGCTCACTTCTGTCATTGGGCGATTCCAATTTTCAGACGAAAATGTATATAACGTCAAAACCTGCACACCCAATTCACCACAAATTTCGGTGATTTTACGCACGGTTCTAACGCCCTCTCTATGACCAGCAATTCTCGGCAGTCCTTTGGCATTTGCCCAACGACCATTTCCATCCATTATGATGGCAATATGCCTAGGAATATTATGGGTATCGCTTTCTATCTTATATTTCCTGCAAAATTAGGTTTGAATACAGCCTAATAAATTACCGGAATAATAAAGAAAAACCAACAACGGACTGTATTTCGGTAATTATTAAATTTGTTGTTAAAATAGGGGAAACGGGGAATGTTCCGGATGAAAAAATGGGTATTTAATTTTCTGATAGTTCCACCAGCTGATCAGCAATTTTCATATATTCTGCGGTGATGGGAGAATCCTCATATTTTAGAACAAAAGGGTTGCCGCTATCAGCAGATTGTGCGATTTCAGGGCTTAAATAAATCTGTCCCAAAAGTGGAACCTCAAGGCGTTTGCTTTCATCGGCACCACCACTTCCAGGGAATATTCTGCTGGCTTCATTGCAATGGGGACAGAGAAAGTGGGTCATATTTTCAATAACACCCATTACCGGTGTGTTTACCTTACCGAACATATCCGCCCCTTTTTTAACGTCTAACAGGGCTAAATCCTGAGGAGTGGTTACTATTACCGCACCGGTTAAGGCTAATTTTTGAACCAGGGTAAGTTGTATGTCCCCTGTGCCTGGGGGGAGGTCTAAAATGAGATAGTCCAGCTCACCCCATTTTACATCTTCGAAAAACTGCTGAGTCATTCGGGAAACCATAGGTCCCCGCCATACTGCTGGTGCATTTTCAGAGTTAATAAATCCAAATGACATGAGACGCATATTAAACTTTTCAAGGGGGATTAGTTTCTTTTCGGCAGTCATCTCAGGCTGCTTATGTAAATTAACCAGCATGGGCAAACTGGGTCCGTAAATGTCTAAATCCAGAACACCAACCTTGTAATTTTTACTTAATGCTGCAGCAATATTTATAGATACGGTAGATTTACCAACACCACCCTTCCCGCTGGCAATGGCAATAATATGTTTCACCCCCGGAATGGACTGTTGGTTTACAGGGTTTTGTTGACCTGCCGACTGCGTAGGTTGGTTCTGCGGTTTTTGAATGTGGATATTTACATTGTTTTCACCAATGCTTATAAACTTGCTCTTAATTTCAGATGAAAGTTTATTCAGCAAATCTTTGTTATCAGAATTTATCTGAAGTGAAATATCTATTGTATTATCACTAATTGAAATATTTTTAACCATTCCGAAAGAAACAATATCACGGTTAAAGCCTGGGTATTTAATTTCCTTCAGTATATTCTGAATATTTTCCTGTGTCATTTGACTTGTTTTTTCCATTATATAGAAGAACAAACGGCTGTTTATAGATTAAACAGCCGTTTATTTATTTAGTATTAAAATTATTTCTTATCCGTCGTAATCTCTGCCGAACCAATCGTAGTTGATCTTAATGAATGATTTCCATTCTTCAGGAACGGCATCTTCCTCAAAAATTGCTTCAACTGGGCATTCTGGTTCACAGGCACCGCAATCTATACATTCTTCTGGGTCGATATAGAGCATTTTATCTGTGGGGTCAAATCCCGGTTCTTTTGCTTCTGCTCCTGCACCTTCTTTATCATCTGGACCGTGAATGCAATCTACGGGACAAACCTCCACACAGGCGGTATCACAAGTTCCTACACATGGGTCGGCAATAATATATGCCATGAATAAATCTCCCTTACTTAATTATGAAATAATAGTTATTGAACTAGGGCTAAATTTACAGATTATTAAAAAATACGAGCAAATAATAATGTGCACAATTGCCATGTATTTTTTATTTAATTTTTCCCCTTCATGTCAACTTCAATAATTAAAAATAGAAATTTTGCCTTTATGTGGTTTGGGCATTTAATTTCCCATGCAGGGGATGCAGTATTTATGATTGCTCTGCCCTGGCTCATGCTGGATATTACGGGATCCAAAAGTTTAACAGCACTGGTTTCCATGAGCGCATACCTCCCGGCTGTATTATTTGGTCTTACTGCAGGCGTTGTAGTTGATCGCTACAATAGAAAATGGATAATGATTTATTCAGATATCTTTCGCGTCCTCCTAGTTACAGTGATTCCCATAGCTCTTATTTACGGATTTATTTCCCCCCTTTTAATTGGAGTCATCACCTTTTCTTTATCCACATTTTCCACCTTTTTTTATCCTGCCAGGGATAGTCTTATTCCACATCTTGTAACTACAGAAGAACTGCCAGCGGCAAATTCAGCGATTTCTGTTTCAGGGCAGATGTCCCATTTACTGGGTCCTCTATTTGCCGGAATAGGAATATCTCTATTTGGTCTCACACACTTATTCACCGCTGATGCAATCAGTTTTCTTTTTTCAATTTTGTTGATTAGTTTAATCATAGTGCCTGCCAGAAGTGTACCGGATGGGGAACATCCACCCAAGTGGCAGGGAATAGTGGAAGGTTTAAAATATGTGAATGCTCATAAAGGACTTCGACTTCTGTTGTTGCTCACCTTTGTAAATAACATTTTTATTATGGGTCCAGCCATAATTGGACTGCCAGTTTTCGTCAGGGAGGTGCTCACAGCTGACTTTGGGGTTTTGGCTAAGTTAGAAGTAGCCATGGCTACAGGAATGATAATTGGGTCCTTCGTGTTTTGGAAGTTAGTAAAAAATATCAATCCAATTTCTATTCTGCTATTTGGAATTGTAATGGATGGTATTACCTATACTTTTCTGTATTTTACAGACACATCATTTGTGGCTATTTTTGTGTTACTCATTCATGGAATTGGAATTCCCCTTATTACAGTTTCGCGTACCACCATTATACAATCCGTTGTATTAGATAAATTTCGCGGCAGGATATTTTCTATGATTTATATGGCAGTAATGGGGACTACTGCTATTTCGGTGGGACTCACCGGCTTTATATTGGAATTCATGGGAGCAGATTTACTTTTCTTACTGATAGGGATAGGGGCAGCCTTAACTGTGGTAATCGGATTTAGCCCCGGATTAAGAAAATTGAATGTTAAGAAATGATTTTTAGATAAAGTATGAGAATACCTATTTAATTGAATAGGTTTTCCTATATTGACAAGCGTAAACTTATAGCATATCAACAGATCGTGATTAGGCGTTTTTATGTAAATTCGATAATGTTGGGATTGGTTTTTTAATTGTTATACCTTGTTTTTAGTTATTTCAAAAAAGATTAATTCAGGAACCCTTATATTTTTTCCTGATAATCAGTATTAATTTTAAATTTAGCAAAATTGTAAGTCCCCAAGCCAACCCCACAATCACAACATAAAAATCCTCTGTAAATAGGTATAATCCGTCTGTTTTAGTTAAACTTATAATTAGGAAATAGACGATGAAAACTGATAAGGAAATGTTTATCAATGTTTCAGCCGGTGGTACTCGTATTGCGGTTACTGAAAACAAAAAACTGGTTGAACTCCATATTGAACGAGCAGATTATGAACGGATGGTGGGGAATATTTATAAGGGAAAGGTGCAAAATGTAATCCCTGGAATGCAGGCAGCATTTATAGATATTGGATATGAATCCAATGCATTTTTACCATTCTCTGAAATTGGATCTCCGGAAAACTTAAACAATCTCTCGTTTGATGATGATGATGATGATGACACTCCATCCAAAAATAAGAATACTACAAAAAGAAACTTTAATCCTGAAAAAGATCTTTCAATAGGTGATGATATTTTGGTTCAGGTAATTAAAGAACCCTTCAGTGGTAAAGGACCTCGGGTAACTACGGAAGTGTCAATTCCAGGAAGTTTAATGGTGTTAGTACCAAACGGAAATTATATTGGTATTTCGAGAAAAATTTCCGATAAATACGAGAAACGCAGACTCCGCAGAACCGTAAAAGATTTTAAACCAGACAACTTCGGATTAATTGTTCGAACTATCGCCCAGGGAAAGGATGATTCACTCCTTGAGTCTGATTTCAAGCGAGTGTGGGATAAGTGGAAAGAATTAGATCAAAAAATAAAAAAGAAAAAAGCCCCTGCTACAGTATTTCGTGATTTTACTACCTCCGATCAGGTAATTAGAGATTTATTCACCCCTCAGGTAAAACGATTAATTGTAGATGATAAACCATTGTATAAAAGGTTTTCGACCTATATAAAAGATGTAAGCCCTGATCAACTGAAAAATTTGGAATTGATGAAGGGTAAAGGGACCATTTTCAATAAAAATAAAATTGAAGAGCAAATTGAAAAGTCACTAAAACGGAAAGTCTGGATGAAATCTGGGGCACATCTGGTGATAGAACATACCGAAGCAATGGTGGTAATAGATGTTAACAGTGGTCGTTTTATTGGCAAAAAAGACCATGAATCTAATTCATTAAAAATCAATTTAGAATCCGCTCGAGAAATTGCTCGACAATTGCGATTAAGAGATATTGGTGGTTTAATTGTAATTGATTTCATTGATCTTCAAGAAAATGCAAATAGAAAAAAAGTCTACAATGAACTTCGCTCAACCTTAATGAATGACCGGGCAAAAGTTTCTCTTACAGAATTTTCAAATTTTGGAATTCTAGAAATGACTCGACAAAGGATTGGATTAAATCTATTGCATACGGTGAGTGTTGAATGCCCCACCTGTAATGGTTTGGGTAGAATCGAGTCTCATGAGACTACACTAACAAGGTTAGAAAATTGGCTAAAACGATTCAGGGTAAAAGCAAAGGATAGACGTCTTAGAATTACTTTGAATCCAGAAATGGTAGATTATATCAACGAAACTAAATCAAAAGTAATTTCAGGCTTTATGTGGGAAAATTGGATGTTAATTGAAATTCAAAAAGATCCACATTTGCCTCCACATGAATTTAAAGTTTATTCCAAAAAAAGAAGGGTAGATGTCACTGATGAAGTTTAACTTGTATCTTCAAGTAATAACTAAATAAATTTCTGGGCTAAAAAATAGGACAAATAAAGTATGTATGCATTAATAGAATTCGCAGGAAAACAGTTTAGAGTAGAAGAAGGTGGTTCCATCAAGGTTCCATATGTAGATGGAAAAGTCGGCAGTAAGGTTACTATTGACAAAATTCTCTATATGGATGATGGAAAGAATAAGACAGTTGGAACGCCCACTGTACCTGGTGCTAAAATAGATGGTGAAATACTTTCTCATGGACGAGAAAGAAAGGTGGTTGTATTCAAATTTAAGCGTCGTAAAGGTTATCAGAAGAAAAATTCCCATCGGCAGGAATTCAGTATTTTAAAAGTTGGAAAAGTGGGCAAGGTTAAAAAGGCTGCAGCCAAAGAAACAGCAAAACCTATAGGATCGAAACCCGCAGCCACAAAGGCAGCTGCTCCAAAGAAAAAAGTTACGGAAAAACCAGCCGTAAAAAAAGCAGCACCGAAAAAGAAACCTGCTCCAAAGAAACCTGCTGCAAAAAAAACAGCGCCGGCAAAACCAAAAGAAACAGAGGAATAAGAAATGGCACATAAAAAAGGTGTAGGAAGTTCAAAAAACGGAAGAGATAGTCATTCCAAGCGGCTGGGTGCCAAACGAGCTGACGGTCAATTTGTTAATTCTGGTTGCATTTTAGTTCGTCAGCGTGGAACAAAAATTCACCCTGGTGATAACGTGGGTAAAGGGGGAGATGATACACTCTTTGCCATGATTGATGGTACAGTAAAGTTCCAACGAAAAGGCCGGGATAAAAAACAGGTAAGCATTATTCCTGAAGCTTAATTTCAATCCTAATATCAAAAAAATTAAAAGCCTCCAATATTTTCGGGGGCTTTTTAAATCAATTTGAATCCATTAATTGTATTATTTATCTTTATAAACATAGCTTTTAGCGCTACCATTTCAGGTACTATTAGAGATAATAGTACGGGAGAACCTCTCTCATATACCAATATTGTAATTTTAGAAAGTGATTTAGGAACTGCTTCAGATGTGAATGGATATTATATAATTCCTTCCGTAGAAAATGGGACATTTATCATTAAATACATGATGATGGGATATTCTTCTTTCGAGAAAGAATTAATCATAAATAATTCTAATATTCGTGTAGATATTAATTTGGATCCTGAAATACTGGATATAAACGTAGTTAAAGTTTCAGCAGAAAGAATGCGGTTTGAGAAAAAAGTAGATGTTAGCCGGGTAAACCTTTCCAATAGAGAAATAAGACGAACTCCTGCCTTTGTTGAAGCAGACGTTTTTCGTACTATTCAACTATTACCTTCTGTTACTGCTAGTAATGATTTTAATGCAGCTCTTATTGTGAGAGGTGGGAGTCCGGATGAAAACCTCATTTTATTAGATGGTACTGAAATATATAATCCATACCACATTGGAGGAGTATTTTCTACTTTTAATGCAGATATGATTTCAGATGCTGAATTCTTAGCAGGTGGTTTCCCCGCTAAATTTGGAGGTAGACTTTCATCAGTCCTAAATATTACGGGACGTGAAGGAGATTCAAAAAATGGACGACTACCCCAATCTCTAAATGGAGTTAAAAAATATTGGGATTTTAGTGGAGCCTCGGGGAATATCAGCCTATTATCTTCTAAAATATTAACAGAAGGCTTACTCTATAAAGGTTCATGGATGTTCTCAGCAAGACGAACGTACTTTGATAAATTTGTAGATATGTATTATAACTCTATAGATGAGAATTCTCCAGGAAACTATTATTTTTGGGATACCCATTTAAAACTCAAGTTTGCTCCTAATAATACAAATCAATTCTTTTACAGTCAATTTTCAGGTAAAGACAACCTGTTTATAGGTCTTGGTGGAGGTGGTTTCCCAGGTATAGATTTTGCATGGGATTGGGGTAATGGGACAAAAAACTTAACATGGAAGTATATCCCCCTTTCTAATTACTTAATTAAATCTAGGATATCTAAAACTACATATAATTTTAATGTGGACTTCGCAGTTAACTTCAATCCAGATACTGAAGAAGATTCAACAACAACTATCAACCTCGATGATAGTGAAACTAGTGATTTAAGTTTCTACCTCGATAATTTAGTTGAAGATGTAGATATTAATCAGGAAATGAAATATGTAATTAATGATGATTTAAGTATTGATATGGGTTGGCAAATAAAAAAATTGTCTCTAAAATATACTGAAACATTTGCAGGGCAACAGGTCACAAACATTAGTTCTACCCCACAAACAACTAGTACCTTCTTAAATATTAATTGGAATCCAAATCCACTTTTAGGAACTATTTCTGGTGTAAGAATTTCCAAATTCAACGGATATGATAAGCTCCTTATTAACCCAAAATTTACCATTAAATATAATCCTGTATCTGATTTAGCAATTAAGGCTAGTATTGGAAGATATTCACAGTTTCTATATACAGTAAACCAAGAGGAAGAATTACTTCGGATTGTTGATTTTTGGCAGCCTATTCCAGAGGGTGAAAAACCTCAAGAAGCTGATCATATTATTGTAGGTTTAGAATATTGGATGAGTGAGGGCAATACCATATCTCTTGAAACATATTACAAATCTTATTCTACCATCTATGATATAAATCCAAGATATGATGCAACCGATATTGAGGGTAGTATAGCAATTGCAGGTACTGCTGAAGCTGAAGGGATAGAGTTCCTCTATAGATTTAAAAAAAATAAATTATCAGGATGGCTCAGCTATGCATACTCAAAGATAGAAAGAACTGTCGATTTAAATTCTGATGGAATTATCTGGGATGAACAAGAAGTTTATCCTGCAAAATATGATAAACCGCACTCCTTAAGTGGACTTATAAGCTATAACATTAATGATAAATACACAATGGGATTGACTACATCGTTTGGTTCTGGGCAAACGTATACACCTGTCATTGGTAAGCTACATCAAACTAGTGTAGAATCCTACGGAAGCCTTGAAAATCCATATTCAAATTTTGGAAATATTTTTGGAGCTAAAAATAGCTCTAGATATCCTAATTATTTTAGAGTTGATGTAAGTATAGCAAGAAAAATGAGTTTATTTGGAATAGAAAGTGAATTAAAATTCCAAATTGTTAATTTGACAAATTACTATAATGTCCTATTGTATAACTGGGACCATGAGTCATCACCCTCTAAGGTGGAAGCATATAGCATGTTCCCTAGAATTATTACTTTTGGCTGGGAGTTTAAATTATGAAACTCTATAAGAAATTATTAATTATTGTTGGTTTATTATCTATTTATAGTTGTCAAAAAGAACTCTCTATTACTGAATTTTCAGATGATTTTTCTAACTATGAACCTGAGCTAAAAATTGAAGCATTAATCCTTCCAACCGAAAATAGGGCCATAGTAAGGGTAGATAAATCAGTTCTTATAACTGATACCTCTCTATATGACTGTATTGATAATGACTATGGAAGAACTACAGAACAAGAATGTATTGATTTAGAAGGTTTTTGGCATGGTGATGCTGATTCAACGCTAGCTAGCTGTGGTGACTGGAATCCTCTCATACATGATGTAGGCATTGATGGTGAAATAGGTGATCCAACCGATGATGATGGTGATTGTGATAGCTGTAGTGCTACAAATACTCAATGTCAAGAAAATTGTCGTGATGAAGATAGTATAGGTGAGAATAATGGAGTCCCCGATTGCAATGAACCTAATGTAGATAATTATAATGAATTATTACCCAATATTCATGAGTATGGATGTATAATATCAATGACTAAGATAAATAGTGATTTATCAGAAGAGATATGTGAATTTATTTTTGACCCTTTAGCAGGAGAATTTTTTGATACCCAATATACTGGAAGTGACAAAAGAGGCCCATTAGTAGATGATTTTTATTCAGTTAATTACGGGGCATATGTACCTAATGAAAACTGTAGTGCTACAATGTGGGCTAATGAGGATGGTAGTGCAGATACTGAATCAGAATACAGTTTTAATGCTGATTGCTCAGCAGCTGGATTTGGGAATATTGCTTCAAAAGAGCCAATCACAGTGTCTGATCCTGTAGTTTTTGTCGATACTATACTGAATTCTTCAATTGATAATCCTGATACTCAAACTAAAATTTCAGAATACCTTGTAAAGCTTGGAATAGATAATTGTACTGACTACAATTGCCTAAGTAACAATTTAAATGAAGAATATAAATTATTACTATATAACGAAATGAATAAAATTGATACAGTATATTTTCCAAGATATTCGCAAAATTCAACTATCTTATGGGCATCCATATCTCCAAATGTGTATTTTGAAGTAGTACAATATATGTATGACAGTACAAAGGTTAATAGTGTCTATTTCCATGGCCATCCAACTATTGGTACAAATATGTTGAATATTGTTAATGATGTATGTTTAATGGGTGAAAGTATCTTTGCTGATTTCTATGATGGATATGGTAATGATGTATATGATAAAGGAGAAATTTTTATAGATACCACAGATGTTAATGGTGAATATGATGAAGGAGAATTCTTTATAGATACCCCAGATGGTATAGGTGAAATTGATACATATTATTATAAAATTTCAACATTTTCAGAGAGTTATAAAAACTATTACTTCTATGCTCAATTACTACCAAACGATCCCGAAAGAAGTAACCTACGTGATGAAAATATGAATCCAGTTATGGGAGCTTTTGGATCTATTTCAACAAATAAAATTAACTTTAAGATAATTGATTGTTTAGAATTTTTATTAGATGAAGAATCCTGTACTAACGAACAGAAAACTCATGGAGTTTGTGATTGGTATCCAATTGTTGTGATTGATGATTATACAGGCCCTGCTTGCCTACCTATTAATTGGGATTTTTAGAACTATTCTTTTCTAATAATGCAATATTTCGCTTTAACCCCACAAATTTAGTTCGCTTTACGGCAGATTTCTTAAACAGTATTCTAAACTCTTCTTCCGTCAACTTTTCCCATTTTTCAAGTTTACGTTCCTTCAGGTTTTCTCTGGGTTGAAATGAATTTTCAGTACTGAGTTGCGAAAAAGTTATATTCCACGGGCAAACCTCCTGACAAATGTCGCAACCAAAAATCCAACCCGAAAGTTTATCCTCAAATTCAGTTGGAAGATCGCCACGGTGTTCAATGGTGAGGTAGGAAATACATTTAGATGCATCCAGCACATAGGGCTCTGGAAAGGCATTGGTGGGGCAGGCATCCAGGCAAGCAGTACATGATCCACAGAGGTCATCATCAAATGGTTTATCAAATTCCAGTTCCACATCCAAAAGTATTTCCCCTAAAAAGAGCCACGAACCATAATCACGGGTGATAATATTGGTATGTTTACCAATCCAACCAATGCCAGCTTTCTGTGCCCAGTCTTTTTCCATAATGGGGGAGGTGTCCACACAGGCAATTCCATTTATTTTTGGATATTTAGTTTTGATCTCTCCTAATAATTGATAAAGGCGGGATTTTATAACGTCGTGGTAATCATCTCCCCAGGCATAGTTCGAAATTTTCCCAACGTTTGAATCAGGTGTTGTATTTCCGGTAAAATAGTTAAGTCCCAGTGAAATTACAGACTTTGCTTCAGGATAATATTTGCTAATATCACCCCGTTCATCTGCTCGTTTCTCCAGCCAATACATGGTAGAATGGTACCCCTTTTGAAGCCATGAATTCAACCGGATTGTGGATTGATGGTCTGTTTTTGCAGGGGCAATTCCAAATTTGGAAAAGCCCAGGTTTTGGGCAGATTCTCGAATGAACTGGCTTAGCTCAATCGTGGACAAAAAATTAGTTTATAAATCTTCTAATAATTGGCGGGCTTCTTTTATATCATCTAAATCCTCAACCAAATTGTTGCTTCTGGGTTTAGTATTAATGACTTCCGTGAGCAAAGTTTTTGCTTTTTCATCTTGTCCATCTTTGTTGAGTGCCTGTGCCAGATAATTTTTCTGGTTCATTTCTGCATAGCCTGTAGAAACGGATAATTGTAAATATTTGATGGCATCGTCATTATCCGGCCAGGAAAGTAAAAAGGGAATATAGGGCGATTTAAAATGAACGGCACCCAACATAAAGTAACCGCCACCATTTTTGTATTCAGGGTCTAATTCAATAATTTTTTCGGAGTGGGTTCTCATTAAATCTGAGACTCCTTCTCGGGCAGCCGATAAAATGCCATACACCTGTGCCCAGCTTCCCAAATTAACAAGGTACCAATATCTAAATTCAGCTGAAGTTGGATATTTTTCAATATACTTTTCACCCAGAGCTTTGCCCTCATTAAAAATCTTTTTCTTTTCATTCTTATCTTGAATGGCAAATTCAGCTTTGTAATAATATGACTTCAATAAATACAGTGCAGCATCCTTTTCTGATTCAGGTGAAAGCAATGCTGATGAGAACTGCTCAATGGCTTTATCAATATTTTCATTGGAAGCTAAAGTGCCCTTAGAGCCCTCTTGCCGTTTTGAATAAAAATCAACACCTTCGTTGATCCCTGCTTTCGCTGAAGCGATCATCATTGACAAACAAAAAATAATTAGTAGAAATCTGATTAACATTTGCATCCTCCTGAATTAAAATGATTCAGAATACATGACCTTTATTTCACGGTTGGTATATTCTGAATTTGTGTTTTGATTAATATCATTAAAGTTGATTTCCAGCATTAGGTTGGGACTCATTGCCCAGCGAATACCAGCATTTAGATACCCTTTTCCTTTGCCAAATGTGATATCATTTAATGCATAGTCACCTTCTCCCAAATTATCATTTAAGGCCGCATCATATTCTATAAGAAGTGAAAAGGATCGATTGAGTTCTTTGTCAATACCAAAAAAAACATTGATATCCTTGTCTCCATCGCTATTTTCAGATAAACTTTTACTAACCCCTGCATGAAGACCCAAATTGCCCAGCATATTCCAGTTTTTACTCATAACCATATACATACCCCAAGCTTTCTGATCGTAACGATTTAGAGTAATTATACTGTCCTTAATAGCTGTAATTGAATCTACAGCATGATATAATCCTCTGCCTTGAGTATCCAGCCCATACACCAAAGCAGGCATTTTTTCAGACTCATCAAATACCCGGTATTTTATTTGTACTTCTGGTGTGGTTTTATTAACAGTAGGTTTATTTCCACCTATTAAATTTTGTACTCCGAAGGATACACCAAAGCTGAAGTTGTCCGTAAATCCCACAGATAAACGGGGTATTACGCCGCCATCAGTGATAAGAAGTGATTCTAAAGTGAATGAACCTCGGGGAAGAGTGCCGGCAGTGGGAATACTAACTAAATTAAGGGGAGGATAGGGCTGCTCAATTTGAGTCCAGCCAATATTGCAAAGGATGGTGAGGAATATTAAAAAATGCCTCATTACAATTATTTTCATGTTGAATGTGTTAATTTAATCATTGCTGCTTAATACGATTTCCTGATGAACAATATCGCCATTGCGGTCTCTTTCAATCAATTTATAGCCACCGGCTGACGGATCAAATATACTGGTAAATTCTCTCATAATTTTACTAGTTTCTCCCTTGCACCATGCTTCTTTTATGAGATGATCTTTTTCATCAAACTCTCTGTAAATAGTTCCAATAACATGATCATTCATGGTGGTGAATTTAAATGCTGATTGTTTTCCATCTGTATAATAAACTTCGGTGAAATAGCTGTAATCCCTTGGGATAAATCCTTCTGAGAAAATGTAACCTATAAAATTTTCAGCCATATCGTTTTCTCCAAATAAAGTTTCAAACACAACTTCATTCTCAATTGTATCCGTAAGTCTTGAAACAGTTCCATCATTAAAATATTCGAAATCGCGGCGGCGGAAATTTTCTTTTTCACCCTCTTCACTCCAGTCAATATACAGAACTTTACCCAATACATCCCTGTGCACCTGCATCTTGCCGGCATCATCCATGGCATCGTGAAAAAGTTTTATGCCTTGATACATCTCAGGGAAATTGGAGTAAAACTCAACCTTATTATCTTTATTCTCTATGGTTTTACATTTATACAGTTCCCGGAGAGTTGTGAGATAATTTTTATAATTATCCAGGCGTTTGCGATAATATTTATATACCTGAATAAATTGGGTCCGTGCCAGGTCAGCCTGAATACGGTGAATATCATTATAAATGGTCTCCTCGGATATTTCAGCCGCTTGATAGGTATAATCAAAACGAGGCCTGTCATTTGTATATTTGTATGGGGTAAGGTCTAACTCATCTTCATATCGACCAATTACTCTATGATATTTTTTCTCATGGTCATTGAATTTTCCATCCAAAGTATTGAGTCGGCTGTCGATTTCATAGGCAATGATATAATGAAAACGAGCTTTGTCAAACTCATCATTTATAGCAGCCGCAATTTTTCTGAAGTCTAATAGTTTGCTGATGGAAATATCTTTAACAGATGAAACAATATTATCAGATAAGTATGGATCTTGATCCATTGACAGGGTACTGGCAGATACCTTTACTATTGTGAAAATTATTCCTATTACTCGCATTACTTTTTTCATATTAAACCTCATTTTAAGAGTTTTATTTTTATGCATGAACCCATGCATTTTTTCTTGCTTTTCAATTTTACATGTATTGAAAAATAAAATGCAAGGAATTAATGTGTTACTTTAAGTAATAGGGTTAAATAAAATTATAAGTATCTGTTATTAATAGTATTATATGTGATATTATTTTTCTTTAAGTGACGTTATTTAGATTTATACCCCCAATATCTTGTGTACAATAAAAAATCCATCACAAGTTGAAAAATAGAAAGCAGCTTTTTTACTTTAATTGGTTTTAAAACTTAAAAATAAAAACTACAATATGTGGTATTTTCTGGGGCAATGCCCTACTAGGAAAGTTAGGATTAGAGGTTTATGGATTGAGGTGGGATAAAAGGGGGAGGAGAAGGCAGATAATTATTAATGGTTAATTGATTCTGCCTACATACAGGAAATATTAAGCAATCCTGCGCCGTTAAAAAGCTGGTCTCAGTGAAAAAGGATAGGCTGAGAAAATGGAGACGGTGACAATAAATAACACACCTCTTTCCACCTTCGGTGGTTTCTCCTCTCAAGAGGAGAATAAACCCTAGTTAAATTTTAATTGTTAATACTATCATTCTTAGTAATTTCCATTAATGAAAAATAAAATATACAAAAATATTCCCAAGTTAAAACACGGCTAAGAACGCATTACCCAGTATATTAGAAAATGTAGTTGAACTATTGAAAGTAATGCAAAACGGCGATGTTTTGTATGCCGGCGAAGCTTTCGCTTTTACAGCCGAATTGCGCACGAAAGTAAATGATTCAGTTACAGCAATTGATTCAAGCTTTTCAATCGTATTCACCATTAGGTGAAGTAGATTGATCCCTGAGGGTTCACCACTCTTCATCCGCTAAAAGCAGTTTACGAATGGTAAGCTCACCCCCCACAATTATCTACCAAAATACAATTCGCTAAGGTAACGACATCCAGTATATCAATATTGCCATCCTGGTTCATATCGGCTGCCCAAAGTTCAAAGTCAGTAGGAGTAGAGTTGGTACCTAAAATAATATTTACCGTTTGAATAACATCTAAAATATTGATGAGGCTGTCATTATTAACATCCCCGGCAATGCCATCTGTGCTACCAATTAGTTCATCTAAAACATAATGCATCCATTCGGTGTCAATTTCATTATTGGCATATTGCAGAATTCCTTCTTGGTCAACAATAAAATCTCTGGGGTAGGGTGAGCCGTCATTGGGCATATAGTAGTCATCATAAGTATCACCGCCTTGTACTCCCCCTGAACTTCCAGGGTCAAATAAAATGGGGAAGGTAATACTGTTTTCTGCTACAAAATTGTCTATGAGTTCTTGATCTGGGGTATTAATGATTCCTAACAATGTTACATTATTATCTTGATAGGGCTGCCAAATTGTAGTTTCCATGTCCGATAACTCCGGACTGCATACAGGTCACATTGGGGCAAAAAATGCGATAACTACAATTTCGCCAAAATGATCTGAGAGTTTATAGCTTCCACTGCCATTTGCAACAAAATCTAAATCAAAATCAGCCGCAGGTTCGCCTACATTTGCACCATCTATATTTCCATTAGTTTCGCAAATAATTTCAGGCTCATCAGGGTCATTTCCGTAAATTCGGTAGGCACCGGAAGCATTGGCAATACTGGCATTATACACAATTTCAACTGTCTGAATTTCCCCGGGCGATAAACTCGTTAACGGATTGACTACTGTAAAATGTGAGTTGGTAGTATAATTATCAATAACTGTAAAAACCTCATTTCCGTTATTGGTTACTTCAACTGTAAGGGAATAAGATTCACCATCGTCAACAAAAGGGTAATTTAATTCCCAAGTACTGAGATCTATATCAGGACCAGAAATTTCACCAAATTCAAAAGTTTGTACAGATGCCCACTCAGCAGAATAAATGAAATTATCTTTGGCTGAAATACCCATGGTACGGTTTCCAGTATTTTTATGACCAACTAAATTAAGTGAATTACCATCAAATTCTAAAACTTCTACATCATCCCAATCAGCAACCGCCAATTTTCCATTAAAAGAAGCAATGCGGGTTGCCATTGTTGTGGTATTGTAGTTATCAAGGTATTGAGGGTTTACAGGGTCACCCAAACTATACACATCAACCCCATCAGAACCCAATGCAGTGTACAGATAACCACCTTCAACTGATAAGCCTTTAACTGCATTTGTTGTAACTATTTCACCTACTTGTATTGGTGAACTCAAATTGTTTATATCAACCACTAAAATTTTATTATCATCAGCAACATAAGCATATCCACCTGATAATTCTACAGTCCATGAATTGTTTGTAGGGATAGTTGCAGAATAAACAGGGTTCGACGGACTAGAAATATCGTATAATAATACCCCATCTGTGTGAGCAGTAACTGCAAGTACATTTCCATCTAAATCGAGGTTTTCAAGTAAATAATTACTGGTATTTGAAACTGATCCCAAGCTTTGTGGATTGGATGGATTTGATATATTTACAACATATAATCCTCTCTCATCATAGGTGGTAAAATAGGCAAAGTTACCAGTTGCTCTTACACAGTTGGCTTTGGTACCACCACCTCCGCCACCACTCGATAAGCTAAAGTTTGTGAGATGATTTAACTGCCCCGGATTTGAAATGTCATAAAATTCAATCCCCTGAACCATGGCTGAAATAATAAGTATATCTCCTACAATTTCAGCATCCAGAATATGATTTGCCTGAGGATTATGATAATCTGTGAGAGTGAGGTTTAGTGAAAACCCAGTTGAGATTAAAATAGAAACTGATAAAATTAAAATGTTCATACGACTTAATAATTTCAAAATTGACAATTTCCCTGTTTTCTGTGTTTTCAATTCTTAACTACCTAAAACTAAATTTGCTAACAGTACTATATCCAATATATTGAGTGTTGCATCCTCATTTATATCACCCAAAATATTATACTCACCATCCAAAACTAAATTAATTAAAGATACAATATCCAAAATATTAAGTATGCCATCTCCGTTTAAATCTCCCAGTAAGTTTTCATCCACACCATCAAAATAATCAAGGCTATATTTCTGTGCCCGGGCTATCACCGTATTTGCTCCGCTCTCAGAATATTCCCACACTATTTGTCCATCATCTGTAACTTCCAATAGATGAGCACTATCTGCATCGGAAATTAGAGTATTCCCATTTGGAAGACGGAAAGCACCCCCTTGCATGGAGGTGAAAATATTCCCCTCATAGGACCAATCATAACTTGCTGGGCCATATGGTTCCCCTGCCTGAATGGTATAATTCCCTTCATCATCTACAGGTAAGATAAATTCTAACACAGCAGATTCACCCCAAGGTCCCGATCCACTATGATAATTATTGAATAGAATAAAATTATTTTCCCCAGGGTACCCTTCGGGAATCCAGTTAATACTATGTTGATCGCTTAAAATTCTGTCTGAATTATTACCTCTGTCATAATTTTGTGGATTTCCCCAACGGTACAGAAAATCTCCTCCTTTATTATAATTTCCCCCAGAATGACTAGCAGCCTCCTCAGATGTTGTACTATGATCTATCACAAATATTTCACTTTGATAGCGAGAGGAAAAAGCTATTTGATCCCATTTTTCATTATAGTCAACAGCATTAATATGGATCCAGTCAGCATTGGCACCACCGGGTCCTGCTGGAGTTCCTACATCACCATTATTAATATTAAATAATTCAGGATGCTCAGAAATTGCAGAATAGTTGGGGCATTCAGAACAATAATCCTGTACCAGATGATCCCAAAGGTGCCATTCCCAAACCACTTCTGCACCCCCATTACCATCAGGCTGTATTTCAAAAATAGCTTCTGACCACATTTGATTTAAAGGATTATCAATTTCCTCTCTTCCCATTGCATAACCTTCTGAAGCTGTTTTCTTCTCCCAAGCAATCATGAGCACATTTCCATTAGGGAGGGGTTCAACGTCATGATGATGTTGATAGTTTGTATTTGATAAAACAAATTCCCAAATTAATTCACCATCCCAAGTGAGGCATTGAACTGCCCCGCCAACTCCACCGCTTTCCATGGTGGGGCTTGATACACGATAGGGATAAATGAGCATAGTATTTTCGTAACCGGGTTCATCTCCGGGGATTAAATAGGGCATACTGGCAGGACCATAGGCATGGTTCCAGGATTGAATGATATTAAGATCATTATCAATCAATTTGGAGGATGAGTTTCCACCTAAACCAATTTGAGGTGTAAATAGGGTATATCCTTCAAAAACCTCTTGCCCAGAGATATTATTGAATATTCCCAAAAGTATCCATAATATGAGTGTATTATTTTTCATATATGACACGAAGTTAAAAAATATTTACTTATAAATTTGTGAACTGGCTTAAGTTATAATTATGATAAAACAAGGTTTACCAAAGACACAATATCCAGAATATTTAATCCACCATCTCCATTAATATCCCCATTCGTGCTATACTCACCTGCAAGAACCATATTTACCAGAGATACAATATCCAATATATTCAATACACCATCTTCGTTTAAATCCCCTAATAGAGTGTCATCAACAGCATCAAAAAAATCTAAAGGATATCGCTGTGCACGAGCAATATTGGCATTGTTCCCTGAATGGGTATAACTCCATACGGTAGTACCACTTTCAGTAAATTCTTTTATGACAGCATCATCACAGTCAGTTATCAATGAATTACCATTGGGAAGCCGAAAAGCACCGCCTTGCATTTGGGTGGACATATAGGGAGAAGTCCAAGTTTCGGAACTGGGTCCATAAGGCTCACCATCTTCAATAAAATAGTTTCCATTTTCGTCAGCAGGAGGAGCAAATTCTAAAGCTTCATTTCCTTCATTATTAAATAATATAAAATTACCCTCACCTGGATAGCCTTCTGGAATCCAGTTAATACTATGTTGACTTCCAATAATATGGTAAGAATTATTTCCCCTACCATAGTTTTGTGGATTTCCCCATCGATACAGAAAATCACCACCTTTTCCATAGTTTCCACCTGAATGTCCTGCAGCTTCTTCTGTTGTGGTGGAGTGATCGATGACAAAAATTTCATCATGAGGGAGAGGGGAAATAACAATTTGGACAAAATCTGCAATATAGCTGATGGCATTCAAACGCATCCACCCCGCATCAGCCCCACCTGAGCCACCACCGCCCCCC
>JACKQG010001076.1_pt1 | contig 38454 bp, 32 predicted proteins | sample 8237621 | NCBI WGS metagenome assembly JACKQG01 (sample SAMN15677084, study PRJNA649215) | marine metagenome | biome: marine; feature: Black Sea; material: saline water; isolation source: suspended particulate matter (SPM) from the Black Sea western gyre | collected 2013-06-09/2013-06-10 | depth... | reverse complement strand
GAGGTGAACTCTGCATTAGTCAGCTGGCATGCAACGAATTGCTGCGATATCAACTGATAAAGTCTGTGCGCATCAACGTCCATCTCGCTAAGGCTACCCGGCGCTATATCTACGTTCGAAGGGCGAATCGCTTCGTGTGCATCTTGAGCGCCAGATTTACTGCTATAGGTGATCGCCACGTCAGGCAGGTACTTAGCGCCATGACGTAATTCAATATAGTCACGACAAGCAATAACCGCATCTTCACTCAAATTGGCCGAATCTGTACGCATATAAGTAATGTAGCCGCCTTCGTACAAACGCTGGGCCATCATCATGGTTTTCTTAACGCCAAAACCTAACCTAGTACTGGCCGCTTGCTGTAATGTCGACGTAATAAATGGAGCTGAAGGTTTAGATTTTGTTGGCTTATCTTCTCTTTTACTTACGGCATAATCGGCTTCTCTTAACGCACTCAAAGAGGTGTCGGCCTCGACCTTACCGGTTGGCCGAAAAGCCTTACCTTGATGCCGCTTTACATCGAAACGAATTTTAACATCGTCCTGGTCAACGTCTGAACTGGCACTGCCCTCCAAGTCAGCTTGAACGGTCCAGTATTCTTCAGGAACAAAAGCACGAATATCACGCTCACGCTCAACGACTAATTTTAGCGCGACAGACTGCACTCGGCCCGCGGACAAACCGCGCCCTACTTTTTCCCACAGTAATGGAGAAACCATAAAGCCGACAACACGATCTAAAAAACGCCTTGCTTGCTGGGCATCAACGCGGTCTTTATTAAGCTCACCCGGAGCCTCGAACGCTTTTCGTATAGCTTTCTTGGTTATTTCGTTAAATACAACTCGTTTATAGCGACTTTCGTCGCCTCCAATCACCTCGGTTAGATGCCATGCTATAGCCTCGCCCTCTCTATCCATATCCGTCGCCAGATAGACAGTGTCGGCGTTTTTAGCCAGCTTTTTAAGCTCAGCTACAACTTTTTCTTTACCCGGGAGCGTCGCATAATCTGCCTTCCAGTTATTGTCTGGATCAATACCCATACTTTTTATGAGTTGAGATTTTGCTTTTTTCTCGCGATGTACAATTTTATCTTCAGGAGACATTTTACGGGTCAAAGCCGCCTGCTTTGCACGATCTTTGGGATCACTAGGCACTCTATTTGCGCCCGTAGGCAAGTCTCTAATATGGCCGACACTCGATTTAACAATAAAATCATCGCCCAAATAGCGATTAATTGTTTTGGCTTTGGCTGGTGACTCTACAATGACTAAAGATTTGCCCATTTGGCGAAAGTTCCCTTATTACGGCATCACTTTATACTAGTAAATGAGCTCGTTTTGATTACGCAACACGTTTAACACGCGTCCAAGGTTCGCATATATACTTGTTCTATTGCCCTTTGGTCAAGCTTCAATGCGAAATATTTTCAATGTGGCGTTTTAATTTACCTAAACTCTCGGCAATTTTTAGCAAGTCCTGATGATCCCCACGCTCGCTCCAAATAGCGCCCACATCAGCCTCTGTTGCAATAATTGCTGTCACGTTTAACGGCAGTTCAGGCAATATTTCTAATAATATTTCATGCCAACTTAAATCGGCCTCACTTTGTACCCACTGCCAACCAGTCCAAGGTGATTCCCACCCTCGCCCACTAAACCGATGGATCACCCAATTTCGCTGGCCATCTGAACCTTCCCACCGCATTTTATAACAAACAGTCTCTAAAGCAGTTTCCGATTCCCTAGCATCAGGCCTTCGATGTAGGCTAACCCGAATATTTACTGCTGCCGCACCACTGCGCAACTCTGCCAATCTCTTTTGGTAGGGCGATTGTTTAAACCACATCAAGGGTGAGACGACGACGGCAATAATAAATATGATTAACAACCACGCCATTAACTACTACTCTTATAGTAAGACTGATAAAAATTATTGCTTTTAAAAGCCATAGTATTTAATACTACAAGCAAACAACCTAAAGGGTACACCACTATGTCGTCCTACAAGCATATATTGGTCGGATTAGACCTATCGCCAGAATCTCAGCAAGTGATAGACCGAGTCAAATTTCTCTTTTCCAACACCGAAACAAAAATATCAATTTGCCATATTCTTGAACCCTTAGCCTTCACATACGGTGGAGACATACCCGTAGATCTATCGGACGTGCAGACTCAACTGACAGATCAGGCCAATCTGCGCCTCTCAATACTAGGTGCCGAACTAGATGTTGACCCGGCAGATCAGCATGTCATTTTGGGTCATCCTGCCCAAGAGATGCATAGCATGGCTAACACTGAAGATATTGAATTAATTGTTGTGGGCAGCCATGGCAGACATGGCTTATCGTTAATTTTTGGATCGACCAGCAATTCAGTACTTCATGGCGCCCAATGTGATGTACTAGCGGTACGAATCAAAAATTAGACGGGCGTTTGAGAATTAAAACATTTCACACTAAGAGGTTATTTTCTAAATAGGCCCTCGTCATCAGTGACATTGCTATTTAAGTATTTACAATACAGTCCTCCTAAATACGAGCTGTATCCGATGTTAATTGATATTGGTGTTAACCTTTCTAACCAACAATTTAAGAATCGCATTCCCGATGTTTTGGAGCGAGCTTTATCAGCTGGCGTTGAAAAGATTATTCTAACCGGTACTTCTGTCAGCGAGAGCCAAGCTGTGGTTGCTCTTTGTGATAAATACCAATCTCAATTCCCTAACATGCTCTATGCCACAGCTGGTATTCATCCCCACGAGGCTAAAGCCTGGGATACAGATTCTCGCAGCTGTCTTAAAGAACTAGCAAGCCACTCCTCAGTAGTCGCTATTGGAGAGGCTGGGCTGGATTTCAATCGTAATTTATCGCTGCAAAAAGACCAAGAAATGGCCTTTGAGGCGCAACTTGAGCTCGCCACAGAGTTAAAAATGCCATTATTTTTGCACGAGCGTGATGCCGCCAAGCGCCAACTTGAGATCTTAACCTACCATCGTGAGTCTATACCCAAGGCTGTCATTCACTGCTTTACAGGTGACAAAAAGACTCTTTTTAATTATTTAGATTTAGACTTGTATATTGGCATTACTGGCTGGATCTGCGACGAACGCCGCGGTCAAGAGCTTCAAAAATTAGTAAAGAACATTCCATTAGACCGATTGATGGTAGAAACCGATGCCCCCTATTTACTGCCAAGAAATATGAACCCATTGCCAAAAAATCGACGGAACGAACCCGCTTTTTTAAAGCACATCGTCAAATGTATTTGTGACAACAGAGAAGAACCTGAAGATATTATTAGTCAAATGACCACTGCCACCGCCTTAGATTTCTTTGGGTTAAGCTAGCGCCTACCTACTAGGTCAAGGCTAAAACTATCCCCTACAGACAAGATGCCGCTACCTCTTACCTGCGCGCGGAGACCTCCCTTGCCAACCAACTCTGGCAAAATACTGACCCCTAACCGCCGCTGCAGACTAGCGCATGGTTCGCATAGCCTAACACCGTAGAGACTTATCCCATTGATTGTGAAATACTGGCCCTCTAGGTCATTTAAACGCACACCTTTAGTAATTAGATTGCGACGGAAGTCACTCTCATGAAAACTATTACCGCTTTCCTTGTTGAAGCTTTCAATCACCTCAGATTCAATCAAAGTAAGCTCAAAATCAGGCTGGCCTTTATAGGTTGACCTGCTTTTCCCGGTCTCAGAATAATAGCGATCGCCAACAATGCCTTTGCCCGCCTTCAAGGCAACTTTTGCGTGGCCCATCATAAAACCCCCCATTGCCGGAGCGGTATAGATTCCTGTTATCGTTTTACTAGACATCGCCAAAGTTTCCTTTAATCGTCGGTTAGAACTTTATAAATGCTATTTTTAGGCTGACTAAAAACCCGTCTAAGTATCGGCTCAAATGTGGAGAGAGACAATTTTGGCATGTCCGGGTCAAAAGAGGGGTCGTCGTATTTAGCGATAAACCGAGCAGTCCGCTTAAAGTGATCAGTTTCACGAAATTGATCACGCATATTGCGATCAGCACCCAGAAAATGAAAGAAATTGTAGCCTTGGAAAATAGCATGATGCTTGACCATCCAATGATTTTCCTCTGATACATAGGGTTGCAAAATAGCCGCGGCCACATCAGCATGGTTTGCACTGCCTAGAGTATCGCCAATATCGTGCAGAAGGGCGCAGACAATATACTCATCGTCCTCTCCCGCTTCTGCCGCCCTGTGTGCCGTCTGCAGTGAGTGCTGAAGGCGATCCACGGCAAATCCGCCATAATCCCCAGTTAACAGCTCCATATGGCTAAGAATGCGATCTGGGAGCTTTTTGAAAAACTTCATTTGCTCTGGCACGATGATGGCCCAGTCTTCAGCTGTACTCTTCGACATTTTGGTAAAGGTAGCGTTCATTTGGACTGCTCCGAGGTCTCTTATTAATTTTAGGCAGCTTGTTATACCAAGCTTTATGACATATTAGCAACAAGGACTAGAATTTAGTAATTTAACTTGCAATGACCATCGGTCAGTTATTTAATAACCTCTTAATAAAACGACCAACCCAGCTTTGACCAAACAAGGAGTATTGAATGTCTAAATCAACCAACCCTGTAGCGATAATTACGGGCGGCAGCCGAGGCGTTGGCCAAGCAACCGCGATTTTGCTGGCATCAAAGGGCTGGAATATTACCGTCACCTGTACTAGTTCAATGAGCCAGGCTGAAAAGGTCGTTGCCTTGTGCCAAGATCTTGGCGTCGAAGCCCAAGCTTTACAGGCCGATGTTTCTGACAACCAGGCATGCCTCAATACCGTTGAACAAACCATACAAAAATGGGGCCGCCTAGATTGCTTGGTTAATAATGCCGGCACCACCAAGTTTGCGTTTAACCACGGTGATTTAGACGCGCTGGATGGCCGTGATTTTTTACATATTTATAACGTTAATGTTGTTGGGCCCTTTCAAATGGTAAAAGCTTGCCGCCAATATTTGATACACAGCGACAACCCCAATGTGGTCAACGTGTCATCTATTGCAGGCATTAAAGGTATTGGTAGCTGTTTGGCCTATGCGTCATCAAAAGGAGCTCTTAATACGATGACAAAATCCATGGCTAGAAACTTAGGCCCCATTAGGGTTAATGCGGTGTGCCCAGGCTTTATTCAAGGCGAATGGCTGCGCAAAGGGTTAGGTAGTGATAATTATGATGCGGCTTTGGCTAACATCGAAAAAACAACGCCCTTAGGTCTTGCCGTGACTGCCGATCAGGTTGCCGAATCTATATACAACCTAATGGCGCTGTCGACCGTCGTTACTGGAGAAACCATACTGCTCGATGGAGGGTTCCATCTCACCGTGTAAACTTATACAAAAAAATAGAGCAAGCCAAGAGTAGTTCTCTAACTACAGCTGATCAACGAATCATCAGACGCATTTGCTATGACTCTTGCGTCTCTAAAGGTTACCGCAAAGGGCTCGGTACTAATCAGGACGAGCGGTGTTGTTACCTTTGCAAGGTTTACCCCAAGTTTACGAAAGCAGCTAAGACTGATGCCTCTTCGGGTCCACTGACCTTTGGGCAAAGACCTAAAAAATGCAGTCATATCCAGCGACCCAGAACAGGGATATCCGCAATCCATTCTTTGCTCCACCCGCCCAAGTGGATGTTTATCAATTTTAAACTCCATCATAAGGGCACCCTCACTGTCGGCCAGTAACGTCAGATCTGCGGGCACTTCGCTCTGCCAGTAAAACTGACTTTCTTCCCCGCCAGTCCAAGTAAGCGCTCTAGAATCTTCTTGCACGGCTCCATCAACCGTCATGACGGTTAAGGCACCACCAGCCGTTGACGTTTGCATGCCTGTCACTTGCTTCCGCCAATCGTTAACGTCGCCCACATAAGTCTTCCACGGATCACGGCTACTACCGCTAAAAATAATATTTTCTTTCACCGAACCCTCAGATGAAGGCTTTTCGTTAAGACTGCCGCTTATCAACGCTATGGATCCATAGCTCATGCCATGCCCTAAGGATACTAAATTGTCAACGACCGCCAGTGACACATCAGCTGGATTAATCTCTCGATTAGGCCAATTAAAAGACAGGCGTCCGGTGAAATCGTAACGAGGCTTATTCTGGCGATCCCCCACTAATACGTCTGCTACCCCTCCGCCCTCTGATCCAGGTAACCAAGCAATAACAAAGGCGTCAGCGCTATTAATTTCAGCATTCATCCAAAGCGGACGGCCCGTTAAAAATACCGCCACGACAGGAATGTTTTTAGCCTGAAATTTTCGCAATAGTTCAAGGTCAGCTGTTAGTCCGTCACGGTAAATCAAGGAATGTACGTCGCCCTGACCTTCCGCATAGGGCTCTTCACCAAACACTACCACAGCAACATCGGGTTTTTTAACCCAAGTTCCATCGACGCTTAGCTCAGTAGAACCGCCAATATCACCCACCGCATCACGTAAACCGGCGTATATGCTAGTTGCACCAGGAAAATCACTGTTTTTGTTCTCAGTACCTTGCCAGGTTATCGTCCAGCCTCCATTTTGCTTTCCAATATCATCCGCACCGTCACCGGTAACAACCACGTGCTGTTTCGCTTTCAGGGGTAAAACTTGGTTCTTATTTTTAAGTAATACCAATGACTTTCGCACGGCCTCACGGGCAACTGCGCGATGTTCTGCCGCTCCAATTAGGGACTCTTGTCCAGCAATTTCTCGGGATGATGGTAGACCTTTTTCAAAAAGACCTGCACGTATCTTTACTCTTAATATTCGAGTAACCGCATCATCAATGCGATCTATAGAAATCTCGCCTGCTTTCACCTGCGCTAAGGTATTTTGCAGAAAGGCCTTCCATTTTTTGGGCACCATGACCATATCAACCCCGGCATTAATAGCCAGAGCACAACTCTCATTGACACAACCATCTACCTGACCAATGCCATTCCAATCACTAATAACAAATCCATCAAACTCCAATTTATCTTTTAAGATGTCGGTTAAAAGAAATTTGTGCCCATGAATTTTTATTCCATTCCAACTATTAAATGATGCCATGACAGTCTGTACGCCAGCATCCAAGGCGGTAAGATAACCCTGCCCATGATCATTCAGTAATTGTTCTAAATCGACTCTGGTATCTCCTTGATCAATACCTCTATAGGTTCCGCCATCTCCAATAAAATGTTTGGCCGTCGCAATCACTCGCTGCTCATTTGTTCGTAAGTCCCCTGGCTCTCCCTGAAGTCCAGTGACAATTTCTCCCGCATAGGCTTTGATGATTGGTGCCTCACTACTGTATCCCTCATAGGCTCTCCCCCAACGGCTGTCTTTAACCACTGCGACAGTCGGGGCAAAAACCCAATCAATTCCAGTGACAGCTACCTCCCGGGCGGTAATCTCACCAATCTTTCTCATTAAATTAGGATCATTAGCCGCTCCCAGACCAATATTATGGGGGAACAGTGTCGCGCCGATAACATTGTTGTGCCCATGAACAGCATCAGTTCCCCACACTACCGGAATAGCTGCTCCACCCTGTGATTTGTCCAACGACGCCAAGTAATATCGATCAGAAAGGTCCAACCAATCACTAACCGTGGAGTTTTTCTGTCCGTTAGGGAAAGAACCGCCGCCATTAAGAATAGAGCCCAAATAATATCTAGCGACATCGTCAGGCGTAACTTCCTTAATTTCACCCTGCACCATCTGACCAACTTTCTGCTCTAACGTCATGTCTTTCAAAATGCTCGCCACCCGAATCTCAACATCCTCATTAACTGCTGATTTTGCCCACGCCATTTGTGAAATACAGCAAGCTAAAAGCACTAGCACGATAGCTAAACATCTTTTGGTTGATATATTAGGGAGAGGGATACTCAAAAAGCGGCTCTGGTCGGGCATTAACGTCGTTCCTTTTTGCTGTAACTATAACTTTATTATAAGGATCAGAAAGACATCAGCCCCCGGTCTTCGTATAAATTACATTAACTAACCATTATTGGGCTATATCCCCAATTAATTTGGTCGGTAGCGATTATGGCACATAACCTAACCATATACGTTTAGATCACAATATCGCCAACTAGGCTGTTTGGCGGAAGCTTAAACTATTAGTTAGTTTTGATTGGATAATTTCATGACGCAAAGCCCAGCGGAAGACCCCATGCGACAGCATGCCTCTATAGTGCGATAAAGGGGGCTTATTGAGGCTTGATGGATAGATTTATCTAGCACTAAGGCTCGACTTTTAAAGCATTCATCTAAATAGATTTCGAATCGATTCTCTATAGTTACGGCTCACTTTAAGCGTCTCACCTGCCGATAATTCGAGCAAGCTACCACCCTTGGGCAGTGGCGTAATACTGACTACCCGCTGAACATTAACGATGGTGGATCTATGTATTCGAATAAATAGTTTGTCGTCCAACTTTTCCATTAGCTCGCCCAGCGTAATTCTTATGACATGGGTCTCACCTGAGGCGTGAACACACATGTAATCACCAGCAGCATCTACCCAGTCAATATCGTCAAACGGTATAACCTTTACGACACCTGAATCACGCACGAGAAGCTTCCCTTTAATACTATCTGATGCAGGCTCATGGACCTCTGACTCGACTGACGTGGCCGCCGAAACCCTCTCTGCTATGGCTCCAATAGCACCAATCAGTGGCGCTTTATAGCTCCCCGCCCCATTGTCACGCAATCGATCGATAGCCCGATTTACCGCTCGGCTAACCCTATCAGGGTCTAGCGGCTTTAGAATATAATCAACTGCGTGCAGGTCAAAAGCGTCTAGAGCATACTGATCAAAGGCAGTAACAAAAATAACCATCGGCATAACGTCTGACTGCAACGCTTTAATGACTTCAAATCCATTCATCCCAGGCATCTGAATATCTAAAAACATCAGTTCCGGACTCATTTGAGAGGCCGCTAAAACAGCCTCGCGACCATTACGGCATTCTGCAACCACATCGACATCAGGGAACTCCGCCAACAGAGAACGCAAGAAGTTAAGGGCCAAAGGCTCGTCATCAACAATAATGGTCTTCAGCTTAGACATTTTATGTACACCTTTTCATATTATTTAACTATTAGGAGTCGTGCCTTCCAAGATTACCTCTTTCTTTTCAAGAGGTAATTTCATGCACACACTGATTCCATTAGAAGACTTATCTTTAATCTTAAAACTATAACTGTCACCATAAAACCCATGTAATCGATCAATAGTATTACGCAATCCTATACCAGGGCTGGAACTATCATACTTAAAGGCTGGCATTCCAGGGCCAGTATCATCCAATTCGATAACCACATAGTCTCCACTGCGCCTTGCTTTGATCGTTATAGTCCCGCCATCTTCCATAGGGGCAACGGCATATTTAATTGCATTCTCAGCCAGTGGTTGCAAAATAAGACTTGGGATTCTGATCGCCTCGGCTTTCGGGTCAACGTCAAAACATACTTTGAGTCGGTCGCCAAAACGTGTTTTCTCAATGTCTAGATAAAGCTTAAGCGCCTCCATCTCGTCCATTAAGGTAACCCTCCGAATGGGGTCATTGTCCAAAGAGTACCTTAAAAAGCTACTTAACTGAACGATCATAGCATTAGCTTTGACCGATTCCTTGTCTCGCACCAGTGAAGAAATAGCATTTAAAGTATTGAATAAAAAATGTGGGTTAAGCTGATATCGCAGCATTTTAAGTTGCGCCTCGTGAGCAAAAATCTCTGCTCTAGAGCGCTTCAACTGCTCTTCCTTATTATCCGCTGCAAAACGAAGCAGGCTTGCATGCTCAGACTGCAGTAATTGATAATATTTAATACCGTGGTATAAAGCTGCCCACGAGACAAAAATAAAGATCGAGCCAAACATCCAACCACCAAAATCAGGCCATAACCCTTGCTCTCCCGTCATATACATAAATGTTGAGAGTCGTAATACCGCCCACATCCCAGAACAAACAAATACACCAACTGAAGTCAAAACAAACCTTAGCCAGAGTTTCATATCCCACAAATAATGCGCTAAAGACCTTAACGGCCAAGACACGGCCATGCCCAACGCTGATTGCACTAAAGTATGGCCAACATAGGTGAGCTGGGCCTGCTGGTCATACCAGAGAGTCAAACTAAAGAAACTCACCAACGACAGACCAAACCATCCTATTAATTGTAAAAACAAAAACTGGGCGTTAGAGTCTTGATAAAATTTTGCTGCTAAGGGATGAAAATTACTCTCTTCCATTATAATGGACACTCTTTTAAGCCGGTGGGTTTTTAGCCTGTAAAGGTATCATAGACCAATTGTGGTCGACGTATCTATATTAGACGTTTAATTATCCGTGGTATGAATATACTGATAAACTCCCTCTATATTATGGTGCGTTAACGATGCAGAATCCAGATCAAAAACAATCTACAAGCACAAACACTTCACACTCTATTGACTATCTAGATATAAAGGCGCTTCGTTCACGTCACCCTAAAATACGCAAACTTAAACGACAGCAACAGGGCCATAGTGCTCACGGCAACAAGGTCTGGCGTTCAAGCTTTGTACTGATGGACTACCTGACAACATACCCACCGACAACCTCAAGCAAAATACTCGATGTAGGGTGCGGCTGGGGTTTGACCGGTATATTCCTTGCCAAAAAATATAGTGCCCGTGTCACCGCGATAGATATTGATCCCAGTGTTGAGCCCTTTTTACAACTGCAGGCCAGTGTCAATAAATGTGATATTGCCTTTCAAGCTCGAAGTTTTGAAACTCTCACCCAAGCCGACTTGTCGACTTACGATTCTATCATCGCGGCCGACATCTGTTTTTGGGATGAAATGGTGCGACCACTTATTGATTTTATTCACTTAGCGACAGAAAGTGGTGTTAAGAAAATCACTATTGCAGACCCAGGAAGACCACCTTTCTGGGAGCTCTCTGAATACTGCACCCAATCTTTAGGTGCAGAGATAGTGACAAGACGAATTTACCAACCTTGGAAGACCGAAAAGTTCATTCTATCGATAAACAATCAATAAAAAAGCCAAGCTATGCTTGGCTTTTTTATTGTCTAAACTTACTAAATTATATCCTCACTCCTGCTACACCTAAAGCAAGGCACAACCCAATAAGCTCCTCCCCTAAATCACCGTATTAGGCTTTAACGAACTTAAACTGCCAAGTGTTAGCGCCGTTATACTGAATCTGAACAGTCATGTTGTTACCATCAGCTGATAACTCAGTAACATTATAGGTAATAGTCGACACAGCATTAGCAGTATCTGAAATTTCACCACTACCCGTTACCTTAGGTAAACCAAGGTGAGCACCTAAACCATTAACGGTGACTTTGGAATCAGCAACGCTATAGGTACCGTCTGTGTAGCTACCATCATGAGGAGCAACCGGTGCAGCACAGCCTTCAGGATCAGTTCCCTGCCAAGCCTCGACCCAAGTTTCAGTGCCCATAGCCTGAGAGAACGAACCATCTGAACCAAAAGTGTAGACATCATCGAACAAACATGCCCGTGTCGTCGCAGTTGCTTCATCACTAGACCACCAGCCTAGGTTATCCGCAGATTCACCCACAGCAAGTGCTCCAGCAACAGGAGCAAGCTTCCAGTCCCCGACCAAATCTGCTGCAGTTGCAATCGGTGCAGGAGCAGGCGGCGCTGACTTAGCGAACTTAAACTGCCAAGTGTTAGCGCCGTTATACTGAATCTGAACAGTCATGTTGTTACCATCAGCTGATAACTCAGTAACATTATAGGTAATAGTCGACACAGCATTAGCAGTATCTGAAATTTCACCACTACCCGTTACCTTAGGTAAACCAAGGTGAGCACCTAAACCATTAACGGTGACTTTGGAATCAGCAACGCTATAGGTACCGTCTGTGTAGCTACCATCATGAGGAGCAACCGGTGCAGCACAGCCTTCAGGATCAGTTCCCTGCCAAGCCTCGACCCAAGTTTCAGTGCCCATAGCCTGAGAGAACGAACCATCTGAACCAAAAGTGTAGACATCATCGAACAAACATGCCCGTGTCGTCGCAGTTGCTTCATCACTAGACCACCAGCCTAGGTTATCCGCAGATTCACCCACAGCAAGTGCTCCAGCAACAGGAGCAAGCTTCCAGTCCCCGACCAAATCTGCTGCCGTCACTGTAGGAGCCACAACTGGCGCCGCGCCAACAAATGTTACATCATCGAAGTAGTAGGTTTCAGAGGACCCAGCTGAACCAAAGTTCATAAAGACCGACAGAGTATCGAACACATACTCGACATTAAGCGGATTGGTAGGGTTCCCATCATTAGTTGCTGGGTTACTGAAGTCAAAGGTTAAGGTTTCCCACTCCTGCGCTTTAGTTGTCACCGCGTCCGTTTCAACCGTGTGAGTATTGTCACCTGATTCTTCAAGCTTCAATCTGACCGTGATACCTGCTTCTGGAGACCAGACACGTGCCGTAATGATGGTTTCGGTTGCTGTAAGAGGATAAATCACGCTACCTCGTGCAATCGTAGTACCCGCCCAGGTTTCATTTCCTTTGATAATTGACAAAACCGTATTAGTTGCATCTGTAGGATCAGCAACCAATGTGCTCACATTGTTACCAAAGTCGTCCAGCGCATAAATACCAACGGTAGTTGAGTTAAAGTTAATCACCTCACCAGCGTTAAGAACATTATTATCACCAGTACCTAAATCACCGGCTTCTGGATCTACTGGATCTACTGGATCTACTGGATCTACCGACTCAGTCGTCACACTTACATCATCAATCGATACGGCACCAACTTCAGCACCCATATCAAACAAGACTCGGCTGTTGTCATCCCCAAAACCTGTCGTGGTTTGGTTCAGCGTAAATGTTTGCCATTCTGTGGTCAGAGATACAGATTCTGCGACATTAGTCCAAGGATCGTGGTACAAACCAAGGCCTGCAAGCATTGTACGTGCGACTGAAGCCTTCGCTTTAAATGATACTGTATAAGCTGTATCTGGCACCAACGTCATCGTCTGGCTTAAGTTTACTGCGTACGCATCACCAGCCGTTTCTACATTTACGTCATAATAAGAAGCTATTGCTGTATCAGCATTAGCCCAACTAGCTGAACCCGCCTGGAAGTCACCATTAGTGAGAAGCTCAGCTCCATCACCACCGGTTAACTTAACACTAACATCATCGATATGAACGGCGCCGACATTGGCTCCCATATCAAATAGCACACGGCTGTTATCATCGCCAAATGCACCATTGCTAACGTCAGTGGTATTAATGGTATAAGTAAACGTTTGCCAATCAGTAGTTAGATCGACTGTTTCTGTGGCAGCTGACCATGGGCCGGCATTTAATCCAAGACCTGCGATCATTGTACGAGCCACAGAGGCTCGTGCTTTAAAGGATACTTCGTAGTCAGTACCAGCGACTAAAGTCATGACCTGAGATAAATTCACTGCCCACGGGTCACCTGCAGTTGCTACGTCTACGGCATAGTAGGATGCAATCGCAGTATCAGCACCAGTCCAACCGGTTGAGCCATCCTGGAATCCACCATTTGTAACGAGTTCTACCGTCACTGGATCTACTGGATCTACTGGATCTACTGGATCAACTGGATCTACTGGATCAACTGGATCTACTGGATCTACTGGAGCGGCAGAATCGTTTTTAGCAAGATTAAAAGTCCACCATACCCCAGCACCCGTTTCAAGCGTGACTGTGACGTATTTACCATCAGAAGTAGCGGTAAGGACTTTATAAGTAATTGAATCTGGAGCAGCACCTGGATCAGATAATTCCTGACCATTAACAGCCTTAGGTAGACCTAAGTGAGCGCCTTTCCCGTTGATTGTAATAGTACCCGCTGCTTCATCATAGCTATAGGTAGCAACTGCGCTTCCATCATGAGGCGCAACTGGTGTACCACAGCTCTCCGCTTCAGCACCCTGCCACGTTTCTAGCCACGTCTCAGAACCCATTACATTAGAGAATGACCCGTCATCACCAAATACAAAGCTATCATCAAACCAACACGCGCGTGCTTCAACAGCTGCCGCATCGGCTGACCACCACTCCATGCTACCCTCAGTCGGACCAACACCCGCTGAGCCGGCTCCATCTAAAGACCAGCTTCCAGCAAGCGCTGAAACAGGAACTTTAACTAGATTGAACGTCCACCAAACACCTGCGCCTGTCTCAACAGTGACTGTTAAGTTCATGCCGTCGGCAGTGAGAGTCAAAATTTGATAAGTAATAGAATCTGGTGCCGCGCCTGGATCAGATAATTCCTGACCATTGACCGCTTTAGCTAGACCTAAATGAGCACCCTTACCGTTAATCGTTAGGGTCCCAGCAGCCTGATCGTGACTAAATGTCGCTGCAGCACTACCGTTATGCGGTGCTACTGGTGTTCCACAGCTTTCAGCTTCAGCACCCTGCCATGTTTCAAGCCATGTCTCAGAACCCATTACATTAGTAAAGGATCCGTCGTCACCAAAAGTAAACCGATCATCGAACCAACAAGCACGAGCCGCAACAGCCGCGTCATCAGCAGACCACCATTCCATGCTACCAGCGACTGGGCCAACGCCTGCTGAACCAGCACCGTCTAATCGCCAATTACCTGCCAATGGCGACGGAGGTACTTTTGCCAAGTTAAATGTCCACCAAACACCAGCACCTGTCTCAACAGTGACTGTTAAGTTCATGCCATCTGCAGTGAGTGTTAAAATTTGGTAAGTAATAGAGTCTGGCGTAGCACCTGGATCAGATAACTCTTGACCATTGACCGCCTTAGCAAGACCTAAATGAGCGCCCTTACCGTTAATTGTTAGTGTTCCTGCCGCCTCATCATGACTAAAAGTAGCTACAGCACTGCCATCATGGGGTGCGACTGGAACTCCGCAACCTTCAGCATCAGCACCCTGCCATGTTTCCAACCAAGTTTCAGAACCCAATTGGTTAGAGAAAGAACCGTCAGTGCCGAATACAAAGCTATCATCAAACCAACATGCGCGCGCAGTAACAGCCGCTTCATCAGCAGACCACCATTCCATACTGCCAGCTACTGGACCAACACCGGCAGCTCCTGCACCGTCAAGCTTCCAGGCACCCACAAAAGGTGACACTGGCTTTTTAGCCAAGTTAAATGTCCACCAAACACCTGCACCTGTCTCAACAGTGACGGTTAAGTTCATGCCGTCTGCAGTGAGCGTTAAAATTTGATAAGTAATAGAGTCTGGAGCGGCACCTGGATCAGATAATTCCTGGCCGTTGACGGCCTTAGCAAGTCCTAGGTGAGCGCCCTTACCGTTGATCGTTAGTGTGCCTGCTGCTTCGTCCCATGCCCAGGTTGCATCTGCGCTACCATCATGTGGCGCTACCGGCGCTCCACAGCCTTCAGCTTCAGCACCCTGCCACGTCTCCAGCCAAGTTTCTTCACCCAAGACATTAGAGAAAGATCCCGCTTTAGTGAAGGAGAATACGTCATCAAACCAGCATGCGCGAGCTTCAACAGCTGCTGCATCGGCTGACCACCACTCCATGCTTCCGGGGGTTGGCCCAACACCTGCCGCACCGGCTCCGTCAAGCATCCAATCACCAACCAGTGGATCTTCGACTGGGGCAACACAACCCTCTGCACAATACTGCACACGGCTACCGTCAGTCGTTTCAGAAACATCAACGCCGACTTCACCACTAGTGTCTTCGAATGAGATATTAAATGTGACATAACCATCAACATCGTCGGCAGTCATTGCCCTAGAAGCGGACCAGTCCCCAATTTTTCCTTCAAGGCTAGCTGCTACGCCATTAATAGTAACCTCTGGGGTCATTAATGCTTCAGATGCGGTGAAATCAACCTTAATAGACTGTCCTAGTTTGGCCACACCATCTGGGCTCGAATTCTTTTCTTGCTGCTGAAGGATAGATACGCTTGTCAGCGTCGGTGTAACGCCATCGGAACCTGGATCAACCAAGTCATTTTCTGTAACACTGTTGCCACCACCACCGCAGGCCGACAAGATCAATGAAAATGAGAGTGCAAGAATTGCACTAAAATGTTTGGCTTGGAAAAAAGCTTGGAACCAACCCTGATTGGTAACTATTGATTGCGAGTGCATAACTCCCCCTGACTAAGATTTTAATTATTCTTCCAGCACGCGCTGAAAGGTATTGACCGTCCGATTCTCTGCCCCCGCGCCGGCAACCTCCAGAGCAATTCGATGAACAGGTATTTATATGCGATGAACTGCCGGCAGAATCAGTAAACCGTAAAGTTTAGTGAAAAGATGGCTTGGTATGAGGCAATAGTCACCTTTTGTGTGTGGCTTAAATTGACGAATTACCCACCATGACATTTTGGAGAATCAGGCGCTCTTCCTTCTTTTCTCTGCCACTCTTTAGACGTGTATGTATGAATTGCTAGAGCATGGACCGGGCCTGCCAACTCGTCGGCCAGTAAGGCATAAACTATTTGGTGACGTTGAACCAATCTTTTACTTTCAAACTTTTCACTGACCACTACAAGTTTGAAATGACTTTCAGACCCTTCTGGGACCGAGTGCATAAAACTCTCGTTAGTGACCTCTAGAGTGCTGGGATCTAGGTCTCTAGAGAGTTTAGTCACTATGGCTTGCTCGACAGGTTTCATCAGACTACATGTTTCCAACTAAGTTTATCATTACACCGGCGGCTACCGCCGAACCAATAACACCCGCAACATTGGGACCCATGGCATGCATTAATAGGAAGTTCTGCGGATTGGACTCAAGACCCACCTTATTTGCCACCCGCGCTGCCATCGGCACGGCTGATACGCCTGCAGCACCTATCAGTGGATTAACCTTGTGGGTGGATACGACGTTCATGAGCTTAGCCATCAACACTCCTGACGCTGTACCAATGCAAAACGCAACGGCACCCAAGGCTAAAATACCCATGGTTTCGGCATTAAGGAATTTTTCAGCACTCATTTTTGAGCCGACACCTAAACCTAAAAATATTGTTACGATGTTTATTAAGGCGTTTTGAGTGGTATCACTAAGACGGTTAACCACACCACATTCACGCATGAGATTGCCAAAACAAAACATACCCAACAGCGGTGCAGCATCTGGCAACAACAAGGCCACGAGCACCAGCAATGTTAAGGGAAATACGATTCGCTCAGACTTGCTGACCGGCCTTAACTGCACCATTTCGATTTTACGTTCCGCTGGTGTCGTTAGAGCCCGCATTATTGGCGGCTGAATAATCGGCACCAAGGCCATATAAGAATAAGCCGCCACAGCGATGGCACCCAATAAATCTGGTGATAGCTTACTGGTGACGAAAATAGCCGTCGGCCCATCTGCGCCACCTATTATGCCGATTGAGGCAGCATCGCGAATGCTAAAGTCTAAAATACCAAAATGACTCAAGCCAACAGCCCCAAGCACAGTCGTAAAAATACCTACCTGAGCAGCCGCGCCAAGCAATAAGGTTTTGGGGTTAGCCAGCAAAGGCCCAAAGTCGGTCATGGCACCCACCCCCATAAAAATAACCAGAGGGAATAGGCCTGTTTCAATACCCGCATGATAAATATAATAAAGTAGTCCACCTGGGCTCTGCATATGACCAAGAGCATCATAGACTGGAGCGGCATCGAACCCAGCCCCTGGGATATTAGCTAAAATAGTACCAAATCCAATGGGAACCAAAAGAAGCGGTTCAAAGCCCTTCCGAATGGCTAGAAACAATAATGATAAGCCAACAGCCATCATTACTAATTGGCCCAGTTGAATCTGCGCAAGGCCTGAACTCGCCCACAAGCTATACATGTTTTCCATAGCGCGCCCCTTTAAGCCAGTGTCACGAGGAGGTCACCCACAGCGCAGCTATCACCACTTTGCACTTTTACAGCGACAATAGTGCCTGCATTAGGCGCACTGATAGAGGTTTCCATTTTCATGGCTTCCAAGATAATAATCGACTCACCTTCGACGACAGCTTGGCCTGGCTGCACTAGCACCTTGACAACTGTGCCCGCTAATGGAGCATTAACTGGAGCAGCATTACTAGCAGACTCTGCCTGCACGACTGCGGATGACTGGGCACCCAACTGTTTGATCGACGAGACATCGCCACCGGAGGCAACAGTAACATGGTAGGATTTCCCCTCCACCTCAACGGTATACGCCTCTTCACCTTTCTCGTTCACTTTAGCGGCCGGTCTTCCTGTAGGTATGGGCTCAAACATGCTCGGATCATTTCTATGCTGTAAAAACTTTAACCCTACTTGGGGAAAAAGTGCATAAGTCAGCACGTCATCGATTTCACCCTCACCCGAGGTCAGCATAAAGTCATTCTGTTGAGCAAGGCCTGTCACTTCGGCTCTTAAGCTATCTAACTCGGGCTCAATATTGTCGGCAGGGCGGCAGGTAATCGCCTGCTCCCCCTCATCAAGAACTCGTAATTGTAGCTCAGCATTCACCGGCGCGGGCGCAGCACCATATTCGCCACGCAAAACCCCCGCAGTCTCTTTAGTGATCGTCTTATACCTCTCACCAGTTAGCACGTTAAGCACCGCCTGAGTGCCTACTATTTGGGACGTAGGAGTAACGAGCGGTATAAAACCTAAATCTTCACGTACCTTAGGTATTTCGGCAAGCACTTCATCCAACTTGTCCTCGGCGCCTTGCTCTCGCAACTGCCCCTCCATGTTGGTTAACATTCCTCCAGGAACCTGGGCGACAAGAATGCGCGAATCAACGCCTCTTAGAGAGCCTTCAAACTCTGCGTACTTTTTACGCACTGGCCTAAAGTATGCGGCTATCTCCTCCAGCTTTTCAATATTAAGACCTGTATCTCGATCAGTGTCTTTAAAAATCGACACTACAGACTCAGTAGCAGAGTGGCCGTAGGTCATCGACATTGACGAAATAGCGCTATCAATATTATCAATGCCAGCCTCGACACATTTCAGAATGGTACTCGTTGATAAGCCCGTGGTGGCATGAGCATGAAGTTGTATCGGAATGGCTACCGCTTTCTTTAAGCGAGTGACCAAATCAAAGCCAACATAAGGCGTTAGCAATCCGGCCATATCTTTAATACAAATTGAATCGGCTCCTGCATCCTCTATCTGTCGAGCCTGATCAATCCATAACTCAAGGGTATGCACAGGGCTTACCGTGTAGGAAATTGTCCCCTGAGCGTGCTTGCCAACCTGTTTTACCGCGCGTAAGGCTGTTTCTAAATTGCGCATATCGTTCATTGCATCAAACACCCGAAACACGTCAATCCCATTAACAGCTGCACGCTCAACAAATTTCATCACGACATCGTCTGCATAATGTCTGTAACCCAGAATATTCTGACCCCGGAATAACATCTGCTGAGGAGTATTGGGCATGGCCTTTTTAATTTCTCGAATACGATCCCAAGGATCCTCACCTAAAAATCGGATGCAAGAGTCAAAAGTTGCTCCACCCCAAGATTCCATTGACCAATAACCAATTTGATCAAGCTTTCCAGCGATGGGTAACATGTCATCGATTCGCATACGCGTGGCAAACAACGATTGATGGGCATCACGCAATACAACTTCGGTTATCCCTAGTGCAGTCTTTTTCGAGGGCATAAATATGTCCAACTAATTAAAAAATTTATCTTTCTGAGTTTAGCGTTCGAGTATTTAACAGTTTCCGCCTAACGAGCTCGGTGCTTATCAATTGTCACCTGAATTACTTTTGCGATGCGCGGATCGACGACGGCCCCAGAGGTATCAAGGGTCAAGGCTCCAGCCAACACATCTGGCTCTGCAGGGGCTAGTTTATTAACAATCATCGACATCAGGTGGGTGACACCCACCAGTAGAGTAAGAAACGTAAATACGGTCCCCATCCCGAACAGCATGAGATCAAGACCCTGATCAATTAAAGTTGCTTCCATTGTTCTGCCTTAAAGGAGTAATTTTGTCGTGGGCAAATTAATCTTGCAGCCTTTGCCCTTTAAAACCAACTTCGCGCCAGCGATTATATCCTATGTCTAATTTTGTTACAGCTAGGACGCTCTTTTGGGTAACCAAACGACAAAAACTATAGCAACAAGTAGAGTTTTTGCAAGTTGCCCTTTGCTTTCTGCGACAGGAAACCTACAATCCGTGTTCAGCTGCACTACAGAACAAAGGAATCATCAAAAATGCGATTAAAAGCGCTCCTCACCCAGCGGTTCACCGCGGCGATGCGTTCCGCGGGCATTCCCGATGATTGCTCTCCCATGCTTGCCTTAAGCGGGAAACCTCAATTTGGTGATTATCAAGCTAACGGCGCCATGGGTGCCGCTAAAAGAATGAAAGCTAACCCCAGAGATCTGGCTGCCAATATCCTTCAGCACCTAGATCTCGAAGGTATCGCTGAAAAGCTGGAAATTGCAGGCCCGGGATTTATCAACATCCATCTAAATAAGTCCTTTTTAGCTACAAGTCTTAATCATACGAAACTCGACCTACTGGCGTCGGAAGATCAACAAACGGTCGTCATTGACTACTCCTCGCCGAACCTTGCCAAGGAAATGCATGTAGGGCATTTGCGATCTACCATAATCGGAGATGCCCTAGCACGTGTTCTTGAATATCAAGGACACAGCGTTAAACGACAAAATCATATGGGTGACTGGGGCACTCAGTTTGGTATGTTAATTGCCGAGTTAGAAGAACACTTGGGCGAGGGAGAGCAAGCAGAGCTCGCGTTAAACGACCTAGAACTGTTTTATCAACAGTCTAAAAAACACTTTGATGAAGATCCAGATTTTGCCGACAAGGCTCGTGGGTACGTGGTAAAGCTGCAGTCCGGCGATAAACACTGCCGCAGACTGTGGCAGAAGTTCATAAAGGTGTCAGTCGCCCACAGCTTAGAAATTTATCAACAACTTAACGTGGGACTGCTTGAAGCTCATATCCAACCTGAAAGCGCCTATAACGATTCGCTTGAAGCAGTGGTCGACGATCTTAGCAATCAAGGCTTAGCGGTGGACTCTGATGGAGCAAAGGTTGTATTTCTGCCTGAATTGGCGGACAAAAAAGGTAACCCCTCTCCAATGATAGTGCAAAAATCTGGTGGCGGATTCCTCTACGCGACAAGTGATTTGGCCGCCCTTCTCTATCGAATTAATGAACTGCAGGCCAATCGCATCCTATATTTTATAGACGCACGTCAGTCCTTACACATGAAACAGGTATTTATTACTGGGCGTAAAGCCAAGTATGTCCCACAGACCGTGAGCCTTGAGCATCACTCTTTTGGCACCATGATGGGAAGTGATGGACGACCGTTTAAAACTAGGAGTGGTGGCACCGTAAAATTAGCCGACTTGCTTTTAGAGGCTGTTCAGCGAGCTGAAAAACTAGTCCGTGAAAAAAACAGCACCCTTAGTGAAGAGCAAATTAAAGATGTTGCTAACAAGGTAGGTATTGGTGCGGTAAAATACGCGGACCTAAGTATCACACGCACCAACGATTACATTTTCGACTGGGAATCAATGTTATCGTTTGAAGGCAATACGGCACCTTACTTGCAGTATGCCTACACCCGAATTTCAAGCATTTTTCGCAAAGCGGAAATAAACCCTAAAACACTTTCAGCATCGATCAATATCATTGAGAGCCAAGAGAAAGCCTTAGCGCTAAAGTTAATCCAATTTGAGGAAGTAATTGATCAGGTCGCTCTAGATTGCTACCCACACACACTCTGCACATACCTGTACGAGCTAGCCAGTGCCTTCATGACATTCTATGAACACTGCCCTGTATTAAAGGACAGTGTTGCCAAAGAAGTTCAACAAAGCCGCCTGAAACTTTGTGCTTTAAGCTCAGAAACATTGGCCTGTGGACTAGACCTTTTGGGCATCGACGTTATGGAAAAAATGTAAATGGCTAATTGTCGACCATAATCACCACTCTAGCGCGACTGTTACTTAATCGACGCGTTTCTCACCTGTTCTTCCATAAGATCAAACTGACTAGCCACTATCTCACTCTCAGGCTTTTTATCGAGCGTTGAAACTAGCCCGATAGCGATTAGAGACAATAAAAATCCTGGCACTAGAGCATAAAGATCAAAGATCCCACCCTCTAACTGAGACCAACCAATTACTGTCAGGCCACCCACCACTATTCCAGCCAAAGCTCCTGATGAGGTCATTTTCTTCCAGTACAAACTGACTAATATAGCCGGCCCCACCGAAGCTCCCAAGCCTGCCCAAGCATAAGAGACGACATCAAGGACCTTACTGTCTGGTTGCATCGCTAGCAGCGTTGCACAGAGGGCTAACACAACCACGGCTATGCGCCCTACCTGCAACCTATTCTCAGTACTCAGTTGCTTTTTAACCATCAATGGATATAGATCCTCAGCCAGAGACGATGAACAGACTAACAGTTGAGAGTCCACCGTACTCATAATGGCCGCAAGAATAGCTGCCAACAATATACCCGCAATGAAGGGGTGGAAAATTAAGCCTGTTAGGGCAATAAATACTTTCTCAGAATCAGGCAATAGATCTGGTAAATAAGCAACACCGCTAAGCCCCACCATGATCGCAAGCAGATAACATACTGCTGCCCAAAAGACGCCTATACTGGCTGCTTTACTGGTCTCTGAGGCGGACCTCAGCGCCATAAATCGAGCTAATATGTGCGGTTGCCCAAAATAACCTAGCCCCCAACCCATCGTACTAATAATAACCATCAGGCCTAGAGCATCTCCATTAGCATCAGTAAACATATTGAGTAACTCAGGGTTTGTTTGGTTAATTCCAGAGGCAAATTCGCCGACGCCACCCGCCTGCGATATGACCATAACTGGAACGCAGGCCAGCGCTAACAACATTAGCAGCCCCTGGAAAACATCGGTCCAAGAGACGGCTAAAAACCCGCCAAATAGGGTATAGACCAGAATCAAGGTGACGCTAACAAATACCGCTATATGGTAGTCGAATCCAAACACTTCATTAAATAGTTTTCCGCCAGCGATCAAACCAGACCCCACATAAAATAGGAAAAACAATAAAATACTGATGCTGGCAATTACCTTAAGCCATGGCGTTTTATCAGCAAAACGTCGCTGCAAAAAAGTAGGCAAGGTAACGGCATCGTCCAGTAGCGCGCTGTAGATACGTAATCTTTTGGCCACAAGCATCCAATTTGCGGCAACCCCAATGACGAGTCCAATGGATATCCAAGCCGCCTCTAACCCAGCCAAGTAGGCATACCCAGGCAAACCTAATAGTACCCAACCACTCATGTCCGATGCGCCGGCGCTGATAGCTGATACAGCAGGGGATAACTCGCGGCCACCCAGAAAATAATCTGTGGCATTCTTAGTTTTCAAATAGGCGTAAAAACCGATACTGAGTACGATTGCCACATAAGCAACAAAGGCCACGACGGTAGAGACAGACAACTCAGACATGCTTATTCCTCACTATCACTTCCCATACTGATTGCGGATAAGAGCAACAGGCCTGCAAAAATACCCATGTTTTTAACAAAATTTTGGATTTCATGTTTGGCGTCAACACCCTCATAAACATTCCAAAAATCATGTAGATTTAGGTTAATGAGTAAAACCATCGCCGCTAAACCAAGGGCACAGATAACAACCTGCTTGTTAAACAAAAGGCAAATGCTCGCACCAATTTGAGTGATTCCCGCAATAGCCAGGAGCGCCGGAACCATTATCATGCCATGGGTTTCCATAAGCGTTACATGCATGTCCCAAGCGGCGAACTTATTAATTCCCGGCAACAGAAAATACAGCGCCAGCAATACTCGAGCAATATTTATTAATGCAGATTTCATAACCAACTCCTGTTGTTTTTATTTTAAGGCTTCTCCGACCTATGCTTGCCAAATCAGCGCTGAATTATGCCTTATCATCATCGCTATATGCTACCAATGAGCCTCAGATTGCAGTACTTAATAACAATCGGTTAGATTTTTTAGGTCTTTGTGCTGGCAATGGGTATCAACCGCAAATCTAAACATTAATCGCCTGAATCAAGGATTCAATTTCAATATGCTTGCTCTCGTCTATGACTAGCTCTCCCTGTGTCAAGCCGGCAAAATCAAACAGCTCTGTATCCGCGAGCTGTGAAGGCGCTACATTTTTGATCGCCCCAAAGATTGCGTCGATACGCCCGGGAAACTGTCGCTCCCACTGCCTCAGCATATCCTTTACCGCATTGCGCTGCAGGCCCGTTTGAGAACCACAAAGGTTACACGGAATGATCGGGAATTGCTTAAGTTCAGCCAGTGCAATTAGATCGGATTCTCGGCAGTAAGCAAGTGGTCGAATCAGTACATTTTTCTTGTCATCTGACAACAACTTAGGCGGCATCGCCTTAAGTTTACCCTGATAAAACATGTTCAAGAACAATGTTTCAACAATATCATCACGGTGATGACCTAAAGCAACTTTGGTTGCCCCAATTTGCTCTGCGAAACCATACAAGGTACCGCGCCGTAATCTAGAACAGAGGCTACAGTAGGTCTTACCCTCGGGAATTTTACTGGTGACAATACTGTAAGTATCTTTTTCCAAAATATGATATTCAATATCAAGCTTATCAAGATAAGCAGGTAATACATGCTCGGGGAATCCAGGCTGCTTTTGATCCAAGTTAACCGCTATGAGCTCAAATTGAATCGGCGCATTTTTCTGCAGATTCATAAGGATGTCCAGCATCGCGTAGGAATCTTTGCCCCCAGAGAGGCATACCATAATTCGATCGCCTTCCTCAATCATACGGTAATCTGCTACGGCTTTACCGACATTACGCCGCAAACGTTTTTGCAGTTTGTTCGACTCTAATTGATTTTTCTGTAGCGACATTTTATAGCCCACTTATCTTGGTGCGCGCAGTATAGAGGCTGGATGCTCTCATCAGCAAATGGTGACGCGTCATTTACGTAATAAGTAGTTTTTATCGACAACTAAAAAGACTACCTTACAATCTCATCCCCAAAAGATAATTAACCAATTCTTTAAGCTCTTCGGGTGGATTGTCATCATCAAATGTCACACTCCTATGTGTTTTACCCTCTGACTTTATAGCTAATGAGGTGACCATGGCTCCATCAAACTGATGGCGTTTAGAAGGCGCTTGGAGATCCTCGATAGCAGCCACATCTAAGCCCGCTAAAATCGTTGCCAAGACATTGAGATTGGTCTTAGTTAAAAGAGTTTGGAGTACTTTTTTATCATTTAAAAAGTAGCTATACCTACCCTTCTGCACAACGATTAGTTCCGATTTTCCTCGAGAAATCGCCGAGTATTCAATCTGTTCAAAGTTTGTCACCTTCAAGGGGACAGGCTGTTTTACAGTGTTATGAGCTGCCTTATGTAACAGTGCAGTGTCATAGCCCAACGACCTCACCTGGGATACTAACGCGCCATAGTCTTCATCAGAAATTTGGGCTGTTCGCGCCATAATCCAAACATAGTCACGACTGGTACGCCCAATAATTGTTTGCTGGTAATTGTCATCCAAATACACAATTCTGTAGTCAGCCTTGATAGGCCAGATAAATTGCATTCCCCAAATCGCATTGCTATTCTCAGAGACAAAGCCCCGCGGACGATAGATCTTCTGTTCTCCATCAAGGCTACCATCGTTAAAGGTAAAGGTGGTTGCAATAGTGCCGTCAGCATCCCTTTTATATGATTCCATCGGATTGTATGCGTCCTTTTCAAGAAAAGTAGGAATGTTAGCAATCACATACCAGTCACCCATGAAACGATCCAAGTCCACAGAATCCACTACAGGCATCGGCGCTGGCGTACTGCAGGCAACACCCGTTAGTATCATTGTGATGAGTAAGGTAACTCTAAATACTCGCATTTTATTCTCCCTCCGATTCATCGACCCGTTTGTATCTTAGCTTCCCGGCAACTTTCACGTCAGACTCCAATGATTGCCACGCGCCTGATTCACTATATTGCAGACGGATATCGGTCTTTGGTAGTCCAAGTGTTTTATGCGTCATTCCCGTACTCGAGTCCTGTTGCGACTGAAACGTAATCGGCGTGTATTGACCCGTTTCTACATTGAGTAAGAATTCATTGTCGAGCCATTCGGGTCGCCAATAGGCAAAACTTTTTATACAACCATTAAGACTCACGTCAACGCCTGCATTAGTCACTACAAATTTGCCGGCTATTATTTTGGAGCTGATCGTGGTGCTTTTATTGTTACGTTGGGTGGAGCTTTTTACACTCTGTAAACAGCCATCCTGATAGACTTCTTTGGCCACGTGTCTATATTTGATTTTTTTAACCAACAGTACCTTAAAGTCCATTGAGGCCTGTGAAGTAACGCGAAGGTCGCTCCCATCCTCAGTCAGGGTAAAGCTGTGTTGCCCCACCTCTTGATCATTTAGAAACACTTTAAATCTAATAATCTCGCTATCAGCTCTACAAATGCCTGTCGGTATTAATAGTAATAAAAACAGTAGCCGATACATAGTAATTCCCTTTGCTCTAACTATTGAATGACCGATCTGGACATCGAATCAACGTTTCATGCGCTTAGCTTGATTAATTTTATCTCCAGTCTCTCTGCGAGCGGAGCTATCTTTTTTAACCAAAATGTAAGTAGCACCGACTCCCCCGTGCGTTTTTTGAGCACTATGGAAAGCCAGGACCTGATCAAATTGTCGCAACCAATGATTAACGCAACTTTTCAGACGAGCAGGTTGCTCTCTACCTTCGCCTTTACCGTGCGTCACTAAAGCGCACCTTACCCCATGTTTATGACAATCGTCGACGAAGTGCCACAACGCATTGCGGGCCTGCTCGACGGTATGCCGATGTAAATCAAGCCGCGATTGAATCTCATATTTCCCTAAGCGTAAGTTTTTGTAGACACCATGTTGAACCCCTGGTCTCACAAACTCTAAATACGCAAGGGGATCTACCTGCTCAATGATACTCGCTGGATCAAGAATATTGGACTCAGCAACCACCTCTTCCTGTGCAGCTTTACGTCTCTCCAAAACGCCTGGCGTAACCTGAATCGGCTTGGCAATATGCGCAGAACCCTTGCCGCTCAAAGGCTGGATGTCATCTCCCACCATATCAACAAATTGCTTATCACTTAGCTTGTCTAATTCTGATTTTTCCCAACCATCTGTCGATGACATATTGCTTATCCTAGTCTTGACCAACTGAAATTAAAACTTGGGTAGTCGCTGAGAGACTCATCGTTGATGTATTATACCCGCCCCTTAAAGGAGCCAACCATGTACGTTTCCGCCCACCACGTTATTAGCGTTCACTATACCCTCACCGATGATGATAATGCATTGATTGACTCAACTTACGATGATAACAAGCCAATGGTTTACCTTCATGGTCGAGGGCAGATGATTATTGGCTTTGAGCAGGCAGTCGCGAAGGCTGGAATCGGTGAAAAAAGGAATTTTACTGTAGCCCCAAATGAGGGTTATGGCTTACGAAATGTTAATAATACACAACGTATTCCCATTAAATACCTTAAACACGAAGGGAAATTGTCGATAGGTAAAGCCATACATGTCAATACTGACAATGGCGTTAAGCCAGGTACGGTCATTAAAGTCGGACGCTTCAATGTCGATGTCGACATGAATCATCCCCTCGCAGGAAAAAACCTTACCTTTGAGGTCGAGATTGTAGATATTAGAAAAGCAACCAAAGAAGAAACCGACCACGGCCATGTTCACGGCGACCAAGGTTGCAACCACTAATGGAGCTGTACTGGTACCAATACGCCCTGATTGCATTGGTCTTTACCTGGAGTGGCTTTGTGCGCTCTGGGCTAGGGTTTGGCGGGGCACTATTTACCATCCCTTTTTTGCTACTGATTCACGATGATCCGGTATTTTTTCTACCTATCATCTCTATCCATTTATTATTGTTTGCCCCTTTAACTATCTTACTTAGTAAACAAAAAGCAGCTGATGCTGAAGGCAACCCTGTTACAGATATCCATCGTATTAACTGGCGCTTTGTGCGCTTTGCGCTGACGATTATGTTTATACCAAAATTGGCCGGTGTCATCGGTCTCATCGTGTTACCTACTGATCTTATGAATAGTATTATTTTCTTGCTGATCGCTGGTTACTCCATGACCTACATCTTGGGTCGCCCGCTACAAAGTAGCAGTCAAACACTGGATATTGTATTTTTGATAATTGGTGCCTATATCAGCGGAACATCACTGGTGGGAGGGCCAATGGTTATTGCCGTTGCTCTTCGTCACATTAAGCCTTATGAGTTTCGTGACACTTTGTTTGTTATTTGGACTGTTCTGGTGAGTATTAAATTAGCAGCCTTTGCCTGGGTCGGTGTCAGCCTTAATCTCGTTCCTGCTTTATATCTGCTGCCCTTCGCAGCTATAGGTCACTTTATTGGCTTGGGTGCCCATGAAAAGCTACTGCGCCAGGATAGTAAAAAATTCTATCAAATACTGGGATCAATATTGCTCTGTGCCTCGGGTGCGGGGTTGTACCAAGTACTGAACTAAAAAAAGAGCGCTATGATCATTCTCATAACGCCCTTTTTCGGGGTAAACCTGTTTAGATTAGTCGTTAAGTAGCATCAAAATACTCTGTCGGCATAGCCATAACACTATCGGCACTAGCCTTCATGGTTTTAGCATGCATATCGGCACGTGGCAGGATGCGTTCAAAGAAAAAATTCGCGGTATGAAGCTTTTCTTGTAGAAATACGGCGTCTCCTTCTCCTGCGGCTAATTGGGCGGTCGCGACCGCACTCATTCGAACAAACATATAGGCCATATAGGCATAACCTGAAAACATCAAAAAATCTACCGAGCCAGCGCCAACAGAGTCTGGGTTTTTCTTAGCTCCAGCACCCAACTTATACGCCAGCATTCGCCAACGAATAGCCAGTTTGGCAACTTGCCACGCTTGCTTGCGAACAGCCTTGTTCTTACCCGCTGCAGTCCACGGCATAAAGCCCTTAGCAAACGACAACATTTCCCCAGTGAACGCATTAAGCTGCTTGAATTTATCCATAAGTACCTTGCGACCCACCAAATCAAGAGCCTGAATACCCGTAGTGCCCTCATATAAAGTGGCAATACGACTATCTCGGAGTATCTGTTCCATGCCCCATTCTTTGATATAACCATGGCCACCAAACACCTGAACACCGTGATTCGCCGCCTCAACACCTAGCTCAGTAATAAAACCTTTTAGTATTGGAGTACAGAATCCTAATCGAGTTTCCGCTACCTTTTTTGCATCCTCTGTTTTACCGGCACGATAAACGTCGGCGAATTGGGAAGCATAGGTCACCATGGCACGACCGCCTTCCGCGATAGCACGCTGAGTTAGCAGCATACGCCGCACATCGGGATGTTCGATAATTGCATCTGCTGGGCCATCAGGATTTTTAACACCTGAAATAGAACGCATCGCCAACCGATCCCGGGCATAAGCTGATGCGCCTTGATAAGATCGCTCAGCTGCAGAGACCCCCTGACTAGCAGTGCCTATACGCGCCACATTCATGTAGGTGAACATGGCATTCAATCCATCGTGGGGCTCTCCGATTAGAAAGCTCTTCGCACCGTCAAAATTCAGCACCGCTGTACCGTTACCATGAATACCCATTTTGTGTTCAATAGAGCCACATCTGACCCCATTTCTTTCTCCCACGGAGCCATCTGCAGCAGGCAGAAATTTAGGGATAATAAATAAGGACAGCCCTTTTGTCCCTTTGGGCGCATCGGGTAACTTGGCTAATACGATATGGACAATATTTTCGGTGAGATCATGCTCGCCAGCACTGATAAAAATCTTAGTTCCATCGACGCTGTAACTTCCATCTTCATTAGGCACAGCTTTGGTCTTCATCTGCCCCAGATCAGTTCCGCAGTGCGGCTCAGTCAAGCACATAGTGCCACTCCACACGCCACTAATTAATTTGGTCAGGTAATCGCTCTTCTGCTGCTCTGTACCATGATCTTCCAAGGTCGCAATAGCACCCTCACTAAGGCCCGGATACATTGCCCAAGCCCAGTTGGCCGTCGTTATCATCTCAGTGACCGCTAGCCCAACAGATGATGGAAGATGCTGCCCACCCGCATTTTCAGTGCCTGTTAGAGATGTCCAACCTGCTTCTATGTACGTCTTATAAGCTTCTTTGAATCCTGCAGGTGTGGTCACTACACCGTCATCCCAGACACAACCTTCATCTCCAGATTGGTAGAGCGGTGCTAGTTCATTCTCACTGAACTTTGCTCCTTCGGCAAAAATTGCTTCGATCATATCGGGGGTTGCCTGATCGCCACCCTCTACTTGCTGATACAGGGTTTGCATATCAAAGACATCGTTAAACAAAAACAATACGTCTTTCATGGGAACTTTGTAGTTAGGCATTGGTTAAATCCTGTAAAATAGAACCTTCTAAGTGAGCATGCTCACCCGTTTGGTTAAAAAGTGAAAACTGGGTCTGCCCCTGATTTTGTTTAGTATAAAACAAGACCTTTGAAGGCAAAAATAATGGGCGATGAAAATTGACATCAACCGTGTATCCATCATCCGGTAAATACTCAGCGAGCATAGCGAGGCAACGAGCTTTGCTCCACATGCCGTGGACTATCGCTTTTTTGAAACCAAATAGTTTGGCCGTAACATTGGCTAGATGAATAGGATTGTAATCGCCAGAAACTTTGGCATAGCGCCTCCCCATATTGCTCTTTACCTGCCAATCCTGTGGGGCACCCTCCTTCATTACTGTGAGTTTTAGTTCTCGGTCTATATTAGTTTCACATCGATGTAACATGGTAGAAACACTCGACCAGACTATTTCTTCATCAACTTTCACTGACCCCTCAACTGTCCACTCAAGTCCTCTGGAGGTAACTTGGCTTTCACCTATCATCGAGCACAAACTCATCGGTTGCCTGACATCAAAACTTTTATGTACAGTTATTTTGTTCGCCAAATGGACTTGCCCCATTGCTTTCATGGGAAAATTTGAATGCGTCATAATGTTAAGCACCATGGGGAAAGTCAGCATATTGAGATAGGTCGCTGGTAACTTTTCGCCCACAGGAAAGCCACACAAAACTTGGTAGGCTCGTAGATGTTTTTGATCAATATAAACATTATCAACAGAATTGCTTAGCAGAGGTATTGTCTGACCCAACTTATACCTATCGCCTTTAAGTGCCGCCTTACAGAACAAGCCAGCCATACTGGGTAATCGCTCTAGCTGAGCGGTTAACAAATAATCGTCAGAGTCGGGCGTAGATGCGTTCTTTAGTTTATTCATGTACTAACATTAAACATCTCGTCAGCGTAAGTCACTAGCTATAAAAATCACAGTTTTGTCATTTGGGTCAATTGTGTATGATGCTACCTCATCTTAGGATTTTTTATGACAGGCTTAACCGATTCTGGAACCTTAGTTCGACTTGCCTATCAGGGATTACGGTCGCTGGGCGTCGATGCAGACGAAGTCTTACGTCGATCAGGCTTTGACCCGGAAAAGCTGTACCAAGAAAATCTACGTACTCAGTTTTCCGCACAACCTCATTTTTGGCGAGCCGCCGTAACCCTCTCGGGGGACTCTTGTATTGGCCTGCACCTAGGCGAGAAAATGCCTGTCTATAAGGGTCAAATTCTCGAATATCTATTATTAAGTAGTCAAACGTTTGGCGATGGACTAAAGCGAGTCATTAACTATCAACGGTTAATCAGTGACGCTCTGCATGGACAGTTGAGCGAATCGCCTCAACCTTGTTTGACCAGTTATTTCTCCAGCCATCAATACGCCACATCACATCTCGCCGAGGCCATGGTTTTGGGTCTAATTAAAGTCTTTCAGTCAGTCACCGACGGTACGTTCAAGGCAGAGAAAGTGGTCTTCAATCACTCCCCGAATACCAATATTGCTGAATATGAACGCATATTTAAATGTCCGGTCGAATTTAACGCTGAATCATTTCAGTTGTTCTTTTCTGAGTCAGTCTTAAATTATAGATCTCTGTATGCAGAGCCACAACTGCTAACACTTAACGTCAAGGCCGCAGACCAGCATATAGCGATGCTTGAACAGCGTGATTTTATTGATAAAGTTCGTGGTCAAATGGCTGCCCTTTTGGAGGCTCAAGATGTCACGTTGGAAAGAGTATCAGCTAATATGGGAATCAGCTCTCGGGGTCTGCGCCATCAATTAACTATCGCCAACACTAGTTTCCAGAAGATATTAAACGATCTCAGACACCGACTTTCATTGAGACTATTGTCAGAAACCAATGAGGGCATCAGTGAAATTATCTACCTCACAGGATTTTGTGAGCCAAGTACGTTTTATCGGGCATTTAAACGATGGGAGGGTATAACACCCATTGAATATCGCCGAAAACAGCAAAATAAAACATCATAAGACCTGATGCTAAGCATTGGGCTTCTAATACATTAATATTCAAGTAGAATGAGCGGCCGCTAAATGGGAATAGAAGTCAGTATAGGACTTCGCTTTGGAGCAAAAACCAGTATGACTACAAATACACACCCTGCCTTTGAGCTTTTACGTGAACAATCTATTCCCTCTCTGAAATTACATTATCAGGAGTATCGGCACCGCGTGACCGGCGCTCAGCATATTCACCTAGCCGCGGACAATAAAGAAAATGTGTTTTTAGTGGCTCTGAGAACCGTACCTGACGACTCTACCGGCGTGGCCCATATTCTTGAACATACGGCTTTGTGTGGCAGTGAAAAATACCCTGTGCGCGATCCGTTTTTCATGATGATTAGACGCTCACTCAATACATTCATGAATGCTTTTACCAGCTCTGATTGGACGGCTTATCCTTTTGCTAGCCAGAATAAAAAGGACTTTAATAATCTTCTAAGTGTCTATTTAGATTCGGTTTTCTTTGCCCGTCTTGATCCCCTTGACTTCGCTCAAGAGGGTCATCGGCTTGAGTATTCAGACGCAACTGATACCACGTCCGAATTAACTTTTAAAGGTGTGGTCTACAACGAAATGAAAGGCGCCATGAGTTCGATCAATTCGACCCTGTGGCAAACCATGTCCAAGCACCTTTATCCGACCAATACTTATCACTACAACAGTGGTGGTGAACCGGCTGATATTCCAGACTTAACCTATCAACAATTCAAAGATTTTTATAAGGTTCACTATCACCCTAGCAATGCTATTTTTCTTACCTTTGGCGATATACCGGCCATTGAGCATCAGACACAGTTTGAAGACTCAGCACTGAGTCGATTTGAGAAGTTGGATTGTCACATCGCGGTAGAAAATGAGCAACGCTATAGCAGCCCACAGTATGTCGAGGAGGATTATGCCTTTAACGAAGAGGGTTCAACTGACAATCAGACCCACATTATTGTGTCTTGGCTCCTTGGCGAGTCCACCGACTTAGAAGCCACGATGCAAGCTCGACTACTTTCAAGCGTGTTATTAGACAACAGCGGTTCGCCATTGCAGCAGGCGCTTGAAACAACCGATCTAGGAACCTCCCCTTCACCTATGTGTGGTCTTGAAGATTCGCAAAAAGAACTTTGTTTTGCTTGTGGTATCGAAGGGTCTAATCCAGAACATGCTGATGCTGTGGAAGCGCTCATTTTAGACGTTTTGGAAAGTGTTGCTAAAAATGGATTACCAGAAGATCAGGTAGCCGCAAGCCTTCACCAGATTGAGTTATCACAGCGTGAATTATCCGGAGGTGTCTATCCTTATGGTCTACAGCTGATCTTAACCTCACTCACCAGTGCCACTCATCGAGGCAATCCACTTGATCTACTCAACCTAGACCCAGTATTGGAAAAATTACAGCACCAAATCAAAGATCCTGATTTCATCAAATCATTGGCTCGAGAGCTGCTACTGGACAACCAACATCGGGTACGTTTGGTAATGAAACCTGACACCGAACTGAGTCACGCGAAAGAGCAACAAGAAAAAGATCGGTTGGTAAGTATTCAAGCTAGCTTAAGCGAGGCCGAAAAGCAGCACATTGTTGACTCGGCACTCGCTCTTAAAAAGCGTCAAGAGATGGAAGAGGACCTCGAGATATTACCCAAGGTAGGTATAGAGGACGTTCCCTCTGACATTATCTATCCCGAAAAACATCAGGTTAAGAAAACCCCCCTCCCGTTGACCAGCTACAGTGCCGGCACCAATGGCTTGGTGTATCAACAAATTATTATGCCAATGCCCTCGATGACCGACCAGCAAATGGATCTGCTACCGTTATACAGTACCTGTGTTACTGAGATGGGTGTGGGAAAGCGTAATTATCTAGACACACAACTTTGGCATTCTAGTGTTGTCGGTGCTTATTCTGCATCGGTGAGCGTGCGCTCGGACAAAGCAAGTTTGGACAAATTGTATGGCAATATAAGCTTTTCAGCTAAAGGATTATCATCCAATCAATCCGCAATGACAGACCTTATGCAAGAATCTTTGCAACAGGCTCGCTTTGATGAATTGCCTCGATTACGTGAACTGATTGCCCAAATTCGCAGTCACCGTGAATCATCTGTCGTTAGTAACGGCCATATTATGGCAATGACGGCCGCAGCTAGTGGGCTATCGGCCAATGCCAACCTAAGCCAGCGCTGGGGGGGGCTAACAGGTCTTTCATTACTTAAGACGCTAGATAATGGCTTAGATTCTGATGAAGGCCTTTCAATTTTAGCAACTCAGCTTGAAACGATTCATCAGTTAGTCCTCAAACAACCGCGGCAATACCTACTAGTGGCAGAAAAAGAACGTTTAAATACTTTTAGTGAGCAAATGGAAACAAGTTTCGCGGGCTCACCCATAGGCGCTTCCGACGATAATTTAATCAGCTATCAACCCAAACTATCTTCCGTTAACCATTGCTGGACAGCCAACACTCAAGTGAGTTTTTGCGCCAAGGCATATCCTACAGTACCCGCTGCACATCCAGATGCTGCTGCTCTGACGATTCTTGGTGGTGTTTTGCGTAACGGTTTTTTACACCGAGTCGTTCGAGAGCAAGGCGGTGCCTATGGTGGCGGTGCATCTCAAGATAATCAGTCGGGTACTTTTCGCTTTTACTCTTATCGCGACCCCCGTATCGCTGGTACTCTGGCCGATTTCGATCAATCTATTGAGTGGTTGCTCAAAGAACCTATAAGTTTCGACAAAGTTGAAGAGTCTATCCTTGGTGTAGTGGGTAGCCTCGATAAGCCAGGCTCTCCTTTTGGTGAGGCAATACAAGCCTTTCACTCAGAACTAAACGGGCGCAATAAAGCCTCAGCGATGGCATTCCGTCAACGTATTTTGGCCGTTACTTCTCACGACTTAAAACGCGTTGCTGAGCAGTACTTGCGCCAAGATTTAGCGCAAACCGCAGTCATAACCAATGTCGACTTAGCCGCTAAGACTGGGCTTGAGATAATGGCGGTTTAATCAGTATGCCAGACCCAAAGCACGATAATTTATTTGCTAATCCGTTAGGGGATGTGCCCGGCTTTGTCTTCGATCAAGCCGTGGCTGACGTATTCCCAGACATGATTAGCCGATCGGTTCCAGGTTATCAAACAATTCTGTCCCACTGCGGAGAATTGGCCGCGCGCTATGTGCAACCACAAACCCATTGTTATGATCTAGGTTGCTCTCTTGGCGCCTCGACACTCGCAATGCGTCCCCATATTGAAGGGCGTGATGCAACCATTGTTGCCGTTGATAATTCAGCCGCCATGCTAAGTCGCTGTAAGACTATCCTTGAAACCACATCATCACAGGTTAAGACGCAACTCATCAATGCAGACATCTGTGATGTTGACATTAGTAATGCGTCATTAGTGGTCATGAACTTCACCCTACAATTTGTGCCCTTAGATAAGCGTTTAGCATTGCTAGAAAAGATTTATCAAGGATTAAATCCTGGCGGTTGCCTGATTATTTCTGAGAAATTATGTTTTGAACCAGAGTCACTAAATTCACTACTAAGTGACCTACATCACCAGTTTAAAAGAGCACAGGGTTATAGTGATTTAGAAATCAGCCAAAAACGAGACTCCATCGAGAACGTATTAGTGCCTGAAAGCTTAGATGCGCATATACAGCGATTAAGGGCTTGTGGATTTCACTCCGCAAGCCCTTGGTTTCAATGCTTCAACTTTTGCTCGCTGGTAGCCTTTAAGTAAGACAAACAGCATTTAAGGTTGATTATGATGTCATCTTAATCGCCATTTTGATCAACTTCCTGACCTTGGGCGTATACGGCGGATGCATCATTGATGCAGAACTAAATTTATCAGTTAGCACACTTCGCTCATGGGTAAAGGCGTTAAAGCCCCACACACCACCTGACTTACCAATGCCACTGTTGTTAACCCCACCAAACGGCAGGTTAGGGTGTAAGAAATGCATCATCGTTTGATTGACGCAGGTATCACCAGCACTGGTTTCAGTAAGTATTTTTTCAATATTGCGACTATCTTTGCCATAAATGTAGAGGGCTAAGGGTTTAGGTTTACTGTTTACATATGAGATCACTTCATCAAGATCAGTAAAGGTAATAACCGGCAATAAAGGACCAAATATCTCCTCATTCATGATCGCTGAATCCCTCGACATTCCTTCAATCAATGTTGGCGCTATAAATCGTCCCGCATCGTCCGTTTGGCCACCCGTAATCAGCTTACCACCCTGCGCCTGCGCATCGACCAGTAGACGGCTAATACGCTGATAGTGGCCATCATTGACGACCTGACAATAATCACCGTTATCCTTAGCGTCAGTGCCTAGCCCATACTGCTTATCAACACAGGCCACCATTTCTTTAAAAAATTCGTCTTTAATAGACTCGTGAACATAGAGGTAATCCGGTGCGATACAGGTTTGCCCGTTATTACTAAACTTGCCCCAAGCAATCGACTGCACAGCCTTTTTAATATCCACTGATTTGTCGACGATTACCGGGCTTTTACCACCCAATTCTAAAGTCACCGACGTTAGATTTCTCGCGGCCGCCGCCATCACATGTTTACCAACCGCAGGGCTACCTGTAAAGAAAATATGATCGAAAGGTAAGCTAGTCAAATAACTAGCCACATCTGCTTCTCCTTGAAACAAGCAAACTTCCTCAGGGGTAAACGCTTTTTCGACAATTTCACTGATCACAGCCGACATGTTAGGTGTCATTTCCGAAGGCTTAATGATGACTGTATTACCTGCCGCAATAGACCAAATCATAGGGCCAAAAGTCAGATTAAAGGGATAGTTCCAAGGTGAAACCACCAAGGTAACTCCCTTTGGTTCCTTAACAATTTTCGATGAAGTACCAAATAGCGCCATGGTTGCTTTAACTGGCACTGGCTTCATCCATTTTTTTAGGTTTTTACGAACATGTTTAAGCTCCGCCAGTACTGCCATGATTTCTGACATGTCCACCTCAGCTTGAGGTTTTCCAAAATCATCGGCGGCAGACTTATATATTTTTTCTTCTGAATCGCGAAAGGCTTGTTCAAATCGATCGAGTACCGCAACTCTTTTTTTGTAATCTGATTTTCGCAGCTCTATGGCATAGCTCTGTTGGCGCGCAAAAGCATTATCAATATTTTGCTTAACTTGCTCATTTAAATCTGACATTTTAAACCTCTATTCTCTAATTTAATTCGAATGACGGCACATGTCTCTGGTTAATAGTGCGGTGGTCTCTCGCCCTCTTCTTGATCGCCCTGGTCGACCGTATCTTGCAGAGATTCAATGCGCTGCAATAATTTACGATGAGCCTTGGTTAATGTATCAATCTCTTTTTTCTGACGGAAAATCTCATCACCTAATTCGGCATTGGTCATCTCAAAAAATGCCAGTTTTTCCTCAAGCTCCTGAAATCGCTCTTCACTCATTATATGTTCGTCCTAGCGGTTTATTCAGTATCACCATTGTATATAACACTTAATATTTAGTATGTTTGGTATATTAATTTTAATCAACGATACTCAATTAAGTATTCGATCCCCACCTGAAATCTCAAATGAGTAAATCAGATTGGCAGGTTACACCCTGTTTAATCAAAAAACTAACCGGTATTATAGGGCGCAAATTTGGAAAGATCCTATTTTTAATGGTAGCCAAAACACTGAGACCAAACTAATAACTTTAAACGCTCGCCCTGTAATTAAAGCTTAGGGAAATTAAGGTGCAAGGATCGAAAATTTGAATTTTCAGCAATGATGACTTCGAGCCTACAGTCCTTTAAGGTATACCCTCAATTAAATACTTGATCGCGCTGAAGAGCAGAAGATATGAATGAATATTTTGCCTAAAACAAGAAATTCAACACAATGCACCATAGAAAAACCAAGACCAAGGTTGAGCAACAATCGGCCATGGTTACTTCTATGTCTTACATCTTTGTTA
>JACKQG010000516.1_pt2 | contig 38470 bp, 17 predicted proteins | sample 8237621 | NCBI WGS metagenome assembly JACKQG01 (sample SAMN15677084, study PRJNA649215) | marine metagenome | biome: marine; feature: Black Sea; material: saline water; isolation source: suspended particulate matter (SPM) from the Black Sea western gyre | collected 2013-06-09/2013-06-10 | depth... | reverse complement strand
TCACTATGCCAAGTAATTGACCGTAACTAAGTAAAATAAACTCGAGGAGGAGTTAACTAATGAAGACAATGACATACATAATCAATCTAGTAGTATTTGCTGTATTTACTCAAATTTTTGCAGCAGACAATACAGTTTCTGATGGTAAAGAAATTTATATCAGCTTTGAGGATGCTCAGGCTGCTTTGCCAGATAAGGAAATTATCAGGCCTCAGGATCCTGTGTTTACAAGATCTACACCGGATTGGGAGGATTGCCCTTCCTGTTATGAATTTACAGCCACAATTTCAGGTGCTGTAATTTTAAATGATGGTGTTCAGCTTGGTGATGATGGCGATATTTTTGCAGCTTTTGATGATGCTGGTAACAACCGTGGTATTGCTCTGCAGCTTAGCCCGCCTTTTGGACCTTACCAGGGAACGCCTGTATTTGAAATGCAAATGCGGAGTAATGCTGAAGGGGATCATTTATCATTCAAGTATTATGATGCTTCAGAAGATGCCATATTAGAGATATCTGAAGACTATACTTTTATTATTAATGATATTATTGGTGATGTGACGGACCCATGGATCATGAATATCGGTGTGCCAGATTTAGGCTGTCCTGAATGTTCAGATAATGATGCTGGTGTAGCACCATTTACCTGTGCTTCCGCTGTAGCTTCATTTGGTTGTGATTTTTTATGGGGTGGAGCACCAATCGGTGATTCTTGCCCGGCAACCTGTGGTTCCTGCCCTGAAGAAGATGTTTGTGGTGTATGTGAAGGTGATGGTTCCAGTTGTACTGACTGTGCTGGTACTCCAAATGGAGATGCAGAAGAAGACTGTTTTGGTACCTGTGGTGGTGATGCCTTTACCGATTGTGCTGGTGGATGTTTGCCGAGATCTCTTTTAAGCTGGATTGGTGATGGCTATTGTGATGATGGCACATGGGGTGCTGATTTTGTAAGTTGTGGTGATTTTAATTGTGATAATGGTGATTGTGGTTCTGAACTTGTGGATGGCGAGTGTGTTGCTGCGTGCTCATTCTTTGATTGTGCAGGCCAATGTGCAGATGGATATGAGAGCTGGCTTGGCGATGGTTGGTGTGATGGTACAGATATGGCATATGGTTTAGATTTTAGTTGCTATGACTGTGATAATGGTGACTGTAACGACGAATGTGGAGCATGTGAAGGAGACGGTATTGCAGATGGTGCTTGTGATTGTGATGGTAACACAGACGACGACTGTGGTGTATGTGGTGGAGACAATGGCTGTTTAGCTATTACAGGTCTCAGCGCTATTGGCGGTTTAAATGAAGTAATGCTTCAATGGGATTATAACCCAAGTGCAGCTTCATATAATATTTATAGAGATGGAGAACTTGCGTGTAGTGTTCCAGGAACCATGCCCTACTACTTAGATGATGGTAGTTGTGGTGATGAATCTGGTTGGGGTCTTGGCTTTGATACAGAATACTGTTATACTGTGGAAGCTGGTGGTGCATCTTCAGATGAAGCATGTGGTACAACCCTACCCCAACTTCAGGCATTTTTAGATTTAGATCTAAGTTTAGCTAATGCAGAGGTAGCAGCAGTAGCATCACCTTTTGGAGATTTAACAGGTGATGGTAATGCAGATGCTGTTATAATGGTTAAAATGGTTAACTTTTTTGCAGTAAATGGTTATCAGTTCAACTTTAGTTTAAATCCAGATATAGTAGCTGTAATAGCTGCTGTAGATGGAACCACTATGATGACAGGCGGTGCAGCTGGATTAACAGCTCAAATGAGTGGTGCTGGTAGTAGTGGAACTGTAATGGGCTTTGATATGAATGGAGCAGGGTCTATACCTGCTGGCTATCCTGGTGATGGTGGTGCTGAAGGTAATTTATTAGCAGTACTTGTACTGAATTCACAGTATAGTGGTTCTGGCTCTGAAGTTGGAGTTACTATATCAGATTTTGTAGTATCAGGTATTAATCCATTTACAGGTGCATCTGTTACCTTAAATGCTTGTGATGCTGATCTTGATCCGCTTAATGGCTGTTATGATGTAGATACTTTCTCTACTCCTACAGCTGATTGTGCTGGTATTCCTGCTGGTTCATCTTCCTTAGATGAATGTGGTGTATGTGGTGGTTCTGGTATAGCTGATGGTGAATGTGATTGTGATGGTAATGTAGACGCAGGTTGTGGTTGCGGTGAAGCTGGCCCTTCAGGCTGTGATAATGTTTGTGGATCAACTTTAGTAGATGACGAATGTGGTGTATGTGGCGGAGACAGCACATCCTGTGCTGATTGTGCTGGTATTCCAAATGGGGATACTGTTGTAGATGACTGTGGTGAATGTGGTGGGTCAAACTTTGGAGACGCAGATGGTGACGGTACCTGTGATGCAAACGATTCAACGCCTTATGGTGAAGCCAATTTAAGCTTTACCAATATTACCAGTGAGTCTGCAGATTTATCATACAACAGTGATGTTGATATTTATGGATTCCAATTTAGAATAGATGGTGTAACCTTGACCGGTGCATCTTCCGGATTTGATATGACAAGTTTTGGTGAAAGTGGGGTTGTAATTGGTTTCAGTATGTCTGGCAGTTCTATACCTGCTGGTGGTGGAACGCTTGCATCTTTGACATTTGTGCCTACTGCTGATGGTGGTACAATTAGTTTGAGTGAACTGGTGGTTTCAGGTGGTGGTGGGACCAGTATTTCTGCTGATACACCTGCTGATGCTTCGGTGCCAGGCTGTGATGATGCAGACTGTGCTGGACAATGCGGTGGATCTTCTGCCTTAGATGACTGTGGTGTTTGTAATGGTGGGAATGCTGATATGGACGACTGTGGTGTATGTGGTGGAGACAATGGCTGTTTAGCTATTACAGGTCTCAGCGCTATTGGCGGTTTAAATGAAGTAATGCTTCAATGGGATTATAACCCAAGTGCAGCTTCATATAATATTTATAGAGATGGAGAACTTGCGTGTAGTGTTCCAGGAACCATGCCCTACTACTTAGATGATGGTAGTTGTGGTGATGAATCTGGTTGGGGTCTTGGCTTTGATACAGAATACTGTTATACTGTGGAAGCTGGTGGTGCATCTTCAGATGAAGCATGTGGTACAACCCTACCCCAACTTCAGGCATTTTTAGATTTAGATCTAAGTTTAGCTAATGCAGAGGTAGCAGCAGTAGCATCACCTTTTGGAGATTTAACAGGTGATGGTAATGCAGATGCTGTTATAATGGTTAAAATGGTTAACTTTTTTGCAGTAAATGGTTATCAGTTCAACTTTAGTTTAAATCCAGATATAGTAGCTGTAATAGCTGCTGTAGATGGAACCACTATGATGACAGGCGGTGCAGCTGGATTAACAGCTCAAATGAGTGGTGCTGGTAGTAGTGGAACTGTAATGGGCTTTGATATGAATGGAGCAGGGTCTATACCTGCTGGCTATCCTGGTGATGGTGGTGCTGAAGGTAATTTATTAGCAGTACTTGTACTGAATTCACAGTATAGTGGTTCTGGCTCTGAAGTTGGAGTTACTATATCAGATTTTGTAGTATCAGGTATTAATCCATTTACAGGTGCATCTGTTACCTTAAATGCTTGTGATGCTGATCTTGATCCGCTTAATGGCTGTTATGATGTAGATACTTTCTCTACTCCTACAGCTGATTGTGCTGGTATTCCTGCTGGTTCATCTTCCTTAGATGAATGTGGTGTATGTGATGGTGACAGCACATCCTGTGCAGATTGTGCCGGAGTACCCAATGGTAGTTCTGCTTTAGATGAATGTGGTGTATGTGGTGGTGATGGCTCTGATGATCAAGGTTGTGGTTGTTTTGAAGCTGGTCCTTCAGGCTGTGATAATACCTGTGGTTCTACTTTAGTGATTGATGATTGCGGTGAATGTGGTGGTGAAAATGCCAGCATGGATGATTGTGGCATATGTGGTGGTGACGGATCCTCCTGTGTGTACAGTGTGGTTCAATCTATGGAACAGGCAATTTATAGCTTTAATTCTGCAACCTTAGATGGTGCTGGCCTTGAAACTGGTGACTGGTTGGTTGCCAGAAATGGTAACGTAATGGTTGGTGTAGCTGAATGGAACGGTGCTGGTACAGAAGTTGTGGTTATGGGTGAAGAAATGATTGAAGTGGATGGATGGTCTTGTGGTTCTGGTCCGGTTAATACCTGTGGTATGATGCTGCCAGGTCAAACACCTCAATTCTATGTTTTTGATTCCTCTGCTCCGCTTGAGTCTATTGCTCAATATACAGCGGCAGATGGTACGCAACTGCAGGATATTCCTGCATATCTTGGTTTAGATTATCATGTTGGTCTATCATTAAGCCTGGCAACAGATTGTAATGATGACTTGGGTGGTGCTGCTGTAACTACAGGTATTTGCCTCGATTGTTGGGGTGGTAATACTGGTAATGCCCAGGATTATAATAATACAGATGGTGATACAGTATGTAACGATGGTGCAGCAAATGGTGATTCAGATAACTGCCCAAATACAGACAACCAGGATCAAGCAAATAATGATGGAGACGCCGATGGTGATCTCTGTGATGATGATGATGATAACGATGGATGTACCGATGATATAGATGATGCTTCATTTGATTGGGATGATGACTACGATTCAGATGGAACACCTGATGATTGTGACGGCGATGATGATAACGATGGCGCCGCAGACGGTGAAGACTCAGATGATAACAATGAGTTTGTCTGTAACGATGATGATGGTGATACCTGTGACGAATGTTCATCCGGTTCTTATGATAGTGCTAATGATGGTTGGGATTATGATGGTGACGGTGCTTGTGATGATGGCGACGATGATGATGATAACGATGGTGCTGCTGATGATGTAGATTCTGATGATAATAATGAGTTTATCTGTTCTGACGATGACGGTGATACTTGTGACGACTGTTCATCTGGTACTTATAATGTAGCTGATGATGGTGATGATAATGATGAAGACGGTATTTGCGATGCTGGTGATGACGATGATGATAATGATGGATGTACAGATGATATAGATGATGCCTCATTTGAATGGGATGATGACTATGATTCAGACGGAACACCAGACGATTGTGACGGTGATGATGATAACGATGGTTCAGCCGATGCAGATGATTCAGATGATAATAATGAGTATGTGTGTTCTGATGATGATGGAGACTCATGTGATGACTGTTCAGGTGGCTCCTATAATACTTGGGCTGATGGTGATGACTTTGACTGTGACGGAACTTGTGATGCCGGTGATGATACTGACGGTGGTGAAATAACCTTAAGTTTCTCAAACGCAACAGAGACAACCATTGAAATTGACTATGACTTGTCAAGTTGCCAGGGTATTTTCGGTTTCGAATTCACTGTTGAAGGTGTTGAGCTTATATCAGCTACGGATGGTGCCTTAACAGTTCAATCAAATAATAACAATGTGATTGCCTTTGATATGCTTGGTGCACAGTTAGATCCTGGTACCGGTAGCCTTGCAAGTCTATTGTTCTTTGCAGATATTGATGGTGCAACTATTGGATTATCGGACGTAGTTATTGGTTCATCTGGTGGTGAAGAAATTACCGTTTATGGTCCTGGTACTGCAGATATCGTAGCATGTACCAACTTTGATGGTGATGATCTATGTGACATTGATGTAGATGATGATGATGATAATGATGGTTCAGCTGATGCTGATGACTCAGATGATAATGATCCATTTGTTTGTTCAGATGATGACGGTGACAGTTGTGATGACTGTTCAAATGGTCAGTATGATACATCTAATGATGGTGCTGATAACGAAGGTGACGGCATCTGTGACGCTGGTGATGACGATGATGATAATGATGGATGTACAGATGATATAGATGATGCCTCATTTGAATGGGATGATGACTATGATTCAGATGGTACACCAGATGATTGTGATGGCGATGATGATAACGATGGCGCCGCAGACGGTGAAGACTCAGATGATAACAATGAGTTTGTCTGTAACGATGATGATGGTGATACCTGTGACGAATGTTCATCTGGTTCTTATGATAGTGCTAATGATGGTGCTGATAACGAAGGTGACGGCATCTGTGACGCTGGTGATGACGATGATGATAATGATGGATGTACAGATGATATAGATGATGCCTCATTTGAATGGGATGATGACTATGATTCAGATGGTACACCAGATGATTGTGATGGCGATGATGATAACGATGGCGCCGCAGACGGTGAAGACTCAGATGATAACAATGAGTTTGTCTGTAACGATGATGATGGTGATACCTGTGACGAATGTTCATCTGGTTCTTATGATAGTGCTAATGATGGTTGGGATTATGATGGTGACGGAGCCTGTGATGCAGGTGACGGTGATGATGATAACGATGGCGCTGCTGATGATGTAGATTCAGATGATAATAATGAGTTTATCTGTTCTGACGATGACGGTGATACTTGTGATGACTGTTCATCAGGCACTTATAATACAGGTGATGACGGCGCTGATAATGATGAAGATGGTTCCTGTGATGCTGGTGATGATGATGATGACAACGATGGTTGTGCAGATGGTGTTGATGATGAACCAAATACATGGGATGATGATTATGATGGAGATGGTGCGCCAGATGATTGCGATGACGATGACGATAATGATGGCGCATTGGATGCTGCTGATTCAGATGATAATAACGAGTATGAGTGTTCAGATGATGACGGTGATACCTGTGATGATTGTTCTAATGCACTTTATGACATCGCAAATGATGGCTGGGACTATGATGGTGACGGCGCTTGTGATGCTGGTGATGATGATGATGATAATGATGGCGAAACCGACGATCTTGATGAACAGGATAATAATGAGTTTGCCTGTCATGATTATGACGGTGATACTTGTGATGAATGTGCAGATGGTTCGTTAGATACCTCTGGTGGTTCTGATGATGGCTGGGACTATGATGGTGACGGTGCCTGTGATGCTGGCGATGATGATGATGATAATGATGGCGCATTAGATGGTGCTGATACAGATGATAACAATGAGTTTATCTGTTCTGATGATGATGGTGATACCTGTGATGATTGTTCATCTGGTACTTATAATACAGGTGGTGATGGTGATGATAATGATGGTGATGGTGCCTGTGATGCTGGTGATGATGATGATGACAATGATGGATGTACAGATGATATAGATGATGATCCAATGACTTGGGATGATGACTATGATGGAGATGGTGCGCCAGATGATTGCGATGATGATGATGATAACGATGGAGCATTAGATGCTGATGATTCAGATGATAACAATGAGTTTATCTGTTCTGATGATGATGGTGATACCTGTGATGATTGTTCAAGTGGTTCCTATAATACTGGTGCAGATGGTGATGACTTTGACTGTGATGGAACTTGTGATGCAGGTGATTACACTGTAGGTGGTGAAATTACCTTGAGTTTCTCCGGTGCAACAGAGACAACCATTGAAATTGACTATGAATTAGCCAGTTGTCAAGGTATCTCTGGATTCCAGTTCACTGTAGAAGGTGTTGATCTTATATCTGCTTCTGATGGTGCCTTAACAGTTCAATCAAATAATAACAATGTGATTGCCTTTGATATGATTGGTGCTCAGTTGGATCCGGGTGCTGGTAGTCTTGCAAGCCTATTGTTTTATGCTGATTTAGATGGGGCAATTATTGGATTGTCTAATGTTATTATTGGTTCATCAGGCGGTGAAGAGATTGCTGTCTCAGGTCCAGATACCGCTGAAATTGTTCCTTGTACCAACTTTGATGGTGATGATCTATGTGATATCGACGTAGATGATGATGATGATAATGATGGATCGGTTGATGGTGATGACTCGGATGATAATGATCCAAATGTCTGTTCAGATGATGATGGTGACAGTTGTGATGACTGTTCAAATGGTCAATATGATACATCTAATGATGGTGCGGATAATGAAGGTGATGGTATTTGTGACTTAACAGATCCAGATGATGATAATGATGGATGTGATGATGGTATTGATGATGAACCATTTACCTATGATGATGATTACGATTCAGATGGCAATCCTGATGATTGCGATGCCGATGATGATAATGATGGTGCATTAGATGAAAATGATTCAGATGATAACAATGAGTTTGAGTGTTCTGATGATGACGGTGATAGTTGTGATGATTGTTCAGATGGTAGTTATGGCTTAGATTCTGACGGAACTGATAATGATAGTGATGGTATTTGTAATGATGGTGATGATGATGATGATAACGATGGTGCCAATGATGATGTTGACTCAGATGATAACAATCCATATGTTTGCTCAGATGATGATGATGATCTTTGTGACGACTGTTCAGATGGAAGCTATGGTTTAGATTCTGATGGTGATGACTTTGATGCCGATGGCATTTGTGATGCCGGTGATCCTGCAGCTCCATCTGTAGTTATGACTATTGGCGGTCCAAACGAAGTACATATTGGACATAGCCACAGTATTCATGCTGCACAGGGTCTTGCTTATAATATCTATCGTGATGGCGAGCTTGTTGGTCAATCAGGATATGGTTTATATACCAACCCAGCTTTTGAAGCTCAGGGTGGTGATGCTGGATTGGCATATGGATATGTTGACCCTGAAGGCGGTTGGGGTCTGGAATATGCTACAGAATATTGCTATACTGTTACCAGTATTAATGCTGATGGGCGTGAAAGTAATGATTCTTCTACTGAATCTTGTTCAACCACCTTACCACCATCTGCAGTAGGATTGCAAGTAACGGCAGATCCAAGTGGTGCAATCGGTGGAGTGCCAAATGCTGTATATGTTCATATGGTGAATCTATGGTGGGTATCTGGATTCCAATTTGATATTGCATTTGATACAGATGAAGTTGAAATCGCTGCTCTAGTTGGGTTTAATCCTACATTGGAATCAACCCAATATGTCAATGGTATGACTATGGGCTTCTCTATGGAGGGTAATTTGATTAATCCTACGTGGCTTGATTACGGTCCAGAAGGTGCATATACGCCTGTCTTAATAGCAGCTTTTGTATTTACACCAACCACAGCTGAGTTTAGCAATAACATCACAGTGAGCCTTAATGAAAATACCTGGGCTTTTGCAGATGATGAAGCACAGACTCTGTTTGCTTGCGATATGGTGACTGATCCATTTGTTCACTTTTATGGTTGTGAAGTATCGGATGAGTTTGAATACAGTGTAGATTGTTCAGGCGAGCAGTATAGTGGTGATGGTGCAGCTGATTTAGGTCAAGGTTCTGCAGGTTGGGATTACACGGACCAATGTGGTGAATGTGATGATAATGGTCTTACAGATTGCTATAATCTTGGTTTAGATCTCCATGAAGGTGCAAACCTAATTAGCTTCAATGCCCTTCCAGAAGATGTTTCTGTAGAAAATATCTTCGATGGTGCCAACGGTGTTATCGGTGAAGGTGTTGGTGCAGTGAATATTGATGGTGAATGGATTGGAAGTTTAACTGAAGTATCCCAAGATGATGGATACTGGGTAAAGGTTTCAGATGCAACTACAATTGCACTTGACGATGCAGATCCTGTTAACTATGATGCAGATGGTGAAGTAAGTTATGATATGCATTATGGTAACAACCTAATCTCTTACCCATTCCAGACATCTCAATCTCCAGGCGATGCTCTGGGTGATGCTGCTGCGAATGTATATGCGATTGCAGGAGAAGGTGTGGCTGCCTTAAATACTATAGATGGCTGGATGGGCTCCTTACAAGCCTTTGAAGGTGGCAAGGGATACTGGCTTGTAGCTACTGATGACTTTACTTTCAGTTTCAATGGAACGGCAGATGGACTTGCCAGGACAGAACAGACCGCACTTCGTGCACTGCCTGAAGCATATCGCTATAATCAATCAGATGAGCAGTCTTTCTACTTTGTACAAAATGCTACCATTGCTGGTGAAGCATTAGAAGCAGAAGACATTATAATAGCGTATAATGGTGATGTAGTTGTAGGTTCACGTTATTGGAACGGTGAATATACAGACATACCAGCTATTGGATTAGATTCTGATGGTGGTGAAATGTATGCAGGATACTGCACAGCAGGTGATAAAGTAACCTTTAAGGTATTAGATGCCTCAACAGGATCTTTAATGGATATGGATGTTGAAGGAGATGTAGAATGGACAAGTATGGGAATATCTGTAATTAGCTTAACAGATACATTCTTGCCCACTGAGGTTAGCCTTGGTAATGCATATCCAAATCCATTTAACCCTGTAACTATGCTTACATACGATGTACCATCTGATATGTCTATCAGTTTGGGTATCTATGATGTGCGTGGTAGAATGGTTGAAGAGCTTGTAAATGACATGCATGACCAGGGACGCTATGAGATAACCTGGAATGCAGATCAGCACTCAAGTGGAGTGTATATGATCAAAATGACTGCAGGAACTGCAGTTAAAGTCCAGAAAATAATGCTCGTGAAGTAATCTTTTGGATGAAATATTTCCCGAAAAGGGGTTTGAGTGATTTCAAACCCCTTTTTATTTAGACGTAAAACCATTTAAAAGAAGAAAAGAATTATTTTAGTGTTAATAATAATTAATGTAAATTTATATCTGTATATAAAATGTAATTTTATAAAATTAAAGGAATAGTAAATGATTAAATCAAAAATAACCCGGCTGTTTATTGCTGGAACTGCAGGATTATTAATTTCTTGTAGTGTGGAAAATAATGAAAATTCTGATCAGACAATTAATGAATTAAAGGATGGCCAACAGGTTATCTTGAAAAAAATTGCCTCATTAGAAAAATCAATTGCAAACTTAGCTGTTTCAAGTAAAAATAAGCCTGCACCAAATAATAAAAAACAACAACCTCCGAAAGCTGACCCCAATAAGGTTTATAATGTCGAAATTGGTGATTCTTTTACAATGGGACCAAAGAATGCAAAAGTAACAATAATAGAATGGATGGATTTTCAATGACCGCACTGCGCTAGAGCCGTCAGTTTGATGGACGATATTGCAAAGAAATATCCTAATGATGTACAAATTGTAATTAAAAACTTTCCTCTTTCTTTCCATAAGCAAGCCAAGAAAGCAGCATTATATGCTTTAGCTGCTGAACGGCAAGGAAAGTATAAAGATATGTATACAAAAATTATGGATAATTACCGTAATTTGAAAACCAATGAGGATTTACCTCGTCAATATGCACAGGAATTGGGTTTAGATATGGCAAAGTTTGATCAGGATATGAAAGACCCTGCATTAGAAGCTCGAATTGATAAGGAAACAAATCAAATGAGGCAGTCGGGAATTCCTCGTTTATCCGTACCTAAATTCCTAATTAATGGTAAAGAACCTCAAGGTGGCAGAAATATAGAAAATTATTCAACTATTATTGATGCTGAACTGAAAAAGAAATAACATTTTCATTTAGTTTTAGGGCTTAAAAAACTCCAGAAGAAATTCTGGAGTTTTTTTTATGTTAAAATTTCTCTAAATTACAAAATTCCTTGAGGAAAGTTAATGTTTTTATATGATCTATAAGTTTTATTAAATTTAGGATAAGGAGATGGTGTTCCTGTGGGGATTATATTAGCATTTTCCCCTCGAGAAACCAAAAAGAAATGGAGGGAGGTGTTAGTATTATACTAATCTTAAAAGGAGGAAAATTCTAATTCCTGATCAATTATCTAGATTAGGCTCTTCATAAAAATTATATTTTAGGTATTTTTATTGTGATGCAAATCACTCTATTTCAGAGGAGTATCTCAATAAATTACCATAATATTTGACGTTAAATGATATTGTTTAAATTAGAGGAGGTTTTCAATCATTTTTAAAATTAAAGGATATGGTATATAAAAATCAATTATTCATCATATTAATAATGTTTTCATTTCTTGTATCTCAGGAGGCAGGCGTATCCTATTTTAATATTTTTGAAAATAGTGTATATACAATCACCAGTACACAGTAAATAATGTAAATGAAATGATGATTTAAAGGAGAATGTGATATAGATTAAAATATTCTATCAATGTGACGTACCTCAATAGTGCCTTGCGTCGATAGATTGTAAATTTAATTAATGAAATATAGGTGTATCATTCACAAACGGTTAGGGTAAATTGTTTAAGAAAGAGAAAAAATATTATTTAGCCATTTTTTGGCTAAGCCTGTTTATGCTGGGAGCAACTCCAGTATTTGCAACAAATTCCATTTCAATTGAGTTTGGTGAGGTAAATATCGATAACCAAACTATTCCAATACTTTATAACTCCACAGGTGAAATTACTGGATTTCAGTTTTTTATACAGGGGATTGATATTACCAACGTCTATGGTGGATCAGCAGAAGAAAACAATTTTTATCTTCATCAAGGTTCTACATGTTGGAGAGATGATGCGTGTAAAGATTTTGTAACGGGTTTTTCTATGACGGGTTCTCCAATTCCATCAGGAGATGGCATTCTTTTTTACTTAGAATATGCTGAAATAGGAGATGAGTATTTTGATGAAAATATTTCTGTAAGTGATTTCACATGTTTGGATATTACAGAAGGATTCATATTTGACCCCCAAGGAAATAATTTTGATGTAGAATTAGGTGAATGTATTTCGAGTCCCATCGATTGTAATGGAAATTACTTTGGAAGTGCATATTTTGATGAATGTGGAATTTGTTCCGATGGTGAAAGTGAACATGTTGCAAATAGCGATATGGATTGTATTGGTGAGTGTTTTGGTAATGCTTACGAAGATGATTGTGGGACTTGCGATGATGAACCTACCAATGATTGTACTGAATTAGAATTTAATCTAAATCCTGGAGCCAATCTTATAAGTTTTTATGCATTGCCTGAGGATGTTTCAATAGATGCTATTTTCTCAGATTTAGGTGATAATGCGAAATATATCATCGCTGAGGGTGCTGGAGCATTTTATCAATCTGGAAACTGGTATGGAAGCCTTCAGCAAATTGAATCAGATAAAGGATTTTGGCTAATTGTGGAAGAGGCGGCTCAATTTTCAATTGATGCAGCAATTCCAAGCAGCACAGATGAAAATACAGTTTTATATGATCTCCATTATGGAAATAATTTAATATCCTATCCGTTTTCAAGTGGTCAGAGTATTGACGATGCAATTGATGACATCTATATAAATAATATATTTGCTATTGCTGGAAGTGGCGAGGCTGCACAGTATATAAATGGTACATGGTTTGGTTCACTCGATTATTTAGAACCCACAAAAGGGTATTGGGTAATTTCTACTGAACCTTTCGAATTTAATTTTAATACTCCTGATTTTGATTCACCATCTCAACGCAGTACAAATGAGCGAAGCGAACCTCCATCTCTTTTTCATTTCACACAATCTCCCTATCAGGCATTTTATTGGATTGAAAATGCAGATATAGATGGATACCCATTAGAAGTTGGTGAGGATTGGATTGGTGCGTTTTATGGAGATGTTTGCGTTGGAGCACGAGAATGGAGTGGCATGAGTACTTATGGAATACCCACAGATGTTCCGGTAATGGGGTATGATGATGAAATAGAGGCCACCCACGATTACATTGTTGCAGGAGAATATCCTCGCTTTGTTATTTATGATGCTTCCGAAGAAATATATTTTAATGCCAATGCTTACGATAATCATATTTTTGAAGGTGCACTCCTTGGTATGTATTCTGTGCATGAAATGAAGGTTGAAAGAGATTGTTTGGGGGTATTAGGAGGAGAAGCCCAGGAAGATAACTGTGGTGTCTGTGACTTAGATCCAGAAAACGATTGCCCATTCGATTGTAACAATGTTCCTGGTGGTGACGCATTCCTTGATGATTGTGGAATTTGTTCTGGGGGTGATACTGAACATGAGGCTAATAGTGATAAAGATGATTGTGGGGATTGCTTCGGTGAAAATGAGGATATGGACTGTAATGGTGATTGCGGTCTTTCCTATGGTGCGGCTTATTTTGATGGTTGTGGGGTATGTTCTGGTGGTTATTCAGGGCATTTAGCAAATAGTGATCAGGATTGTAATGGAGATTGCTTTGGCGAAGCATACGAAGATGATTGCAGTGTATGTTCTGGTGGTAATAGTGGACATACAGAAAATACGGATAAGGATTGTAATGGTGACTGTTTTGGTGAATCAATAATTGATGATTGTGGGGAATGCTCAGATGGTTTAAGTGGACATCCGGCAGACAGTGATAAAGATTGTAATGGTGATTGTTTTGGTGAAGCAGTTATAGATGATTGTGGAATTTGCTCTGAAGGTGAAAGTGGTAATGTTGCCAATATTGATAAAGATTGCAGTGGTGACTGTTTTGGTGAAGCTATTTATGATGATTGTGGTGAATGTTCTGAAGGGTTAAGCGGACACCCTGCAAATAGTGATCAGGATTGTAGTGGTGAATGTTTTGGAAGTGCTGTCATTAACACCTATTATTTTGACTTTGATGGCGATGGATTAGGAAGTGATACTAGTGAAGAATTTTGTAATTCAAATGTTCCACCGGCTTGGGTTGCCAATGATGCTGATATTGATGACAATTGTTTTTCTAATTACCATGACTGTATGAATGTATGTGATGGTAGTGATATAACATCAACTTATTATTTTGATAACGATGGAGATGGTCTCGGTAGTGGAGAAAGTCAGTCATTCTGCTCAGGTAATGTTTCTGAGGAATGGGTTAGTAATAGCAGTGATTCTGATGATGACTGTTTTACTAATATTCATGATTGTGCAGGAGTTTGTGATGGCGAATCTTTTATACAAACCTATTGGAATGATGATGATGGTGATGGTTTAGGTAATGGTATTCAACAGGATTTCTGTACAGCGAATGTCCCCGTTGGCTGGGTTTTGAATAATGATGATATAGATGATAATTGTTATTCCAACTATTTAGATTGTGCGGGAGTATGTAATGGATTTGCCCAAATAAATACGTATTACTTTGATGTTGATGGTGATGGACTGGGAAATGGAAGTGTAGATGAATTTTGTTCTGCAACGGTACCAGATGGTTGGGTTCTTAACAATGATGATGTAGATGATAATTGCTATTCCAATGCACATGACTGTGCAGGAGTTTGTGATGGAAGCTCTGTAATTGATGAATGTGGTGAATGTGGGGGAGACGATAGCTTATGTGCTGATGAATGTGGTGTACCCAATGGAGATAACAGCACTTGTATGGATGAATGCGGCGTACCCAATGGAGATAGCAGCAGTTGTGCAGATTGTGCTGGAATTCCAAATGGGGATGCAGTAGTAGATAATTGTGGTACTTGCGATTCAGATAGCTCAAATGATTGTGTTCAGGATTGTGCTAATGAATGGGGCGGAAGTGCAATTGTAGAAACATACTATTATGATCAGGATGGAGATGGTTTAGGTGCTGGTGAAAGTGTAGAATATTGTAATTCATCAGTTCCAGATGGCTGGGTATTAAATAATGACGATATTGAACCAGATTGTACAACTAATGATATTGATGATTGTGGTGTATGTGGTGGAGATAACAGCAGTTGTGCAGATTGTACAGGCGTACCAAACGGTGATTCAGTTTTAGATAATTGCGGTGTTTGTGATAACAATCCTGAAAATGATTGTCCATTTGACTGTGCTGGAATCCCTGGTGGTAATGCTTATTATGATGATTGCGGTATTTGTTCAGGTGGAAGTACAGAGCACAATCCTAATTCTGATATGGATCAATGTGGAGTTTGTTTTGGAAATAATGAAGACCAACAGGGTTGTGGATGTTTTAATGGAGCGCCTACGGATTATTGGTATGATTATGATAGTGATGGACTGGGAAGTTGCACTGTTGAAAATTCTACCTGTCTTCCTTGCGAAAATGACTCTAATTGTGAATCTTTCTGTGGATGGGATGTTCCTGGTAATAACTGGGTTAGTAATGCAGATGATGAGGATGATTATTGTTATTCTAATGTACATGATTGTGCCGGTGAATGTGATGGAACTGCCATTGTCCAAGATTATTGGTATGATTCTGATGGTGATGAATTAGGATTTGGTGATGATAACCAAAGTTATTGTTCAGCAGAGGTTCCTAATGGATGGGTATCTAATAATAGTGATGACGATGATAATTGTTTCTCCAATTTCCATGATTGTATGGGTATATGTGATGGTGAAGATGTTGTTTTAACATTTTATTTGGATAATGATGGTGATGGTTTAGGAAATGAAATTTCAGATGAATTTTGTACAGGCGAAGTTGATACAACAGTTTGGGTGCTTAACTCAGATGATGAAGATGACAATTGTTTCTCAAACATACATGATTGTGCTAATGAATGTGATGGTGATGCAGTTATCCAAACCTACTGGAATGATGATGATGGGGACGGACTTGGTGGTGGTATAGATGAAGAGTTCTGTAGTTCTGAAGTACCCAGCGGATGGGTGTTAAATTCAGATGATGAAGATGACAACTGTTATTCTAATTATCATGACTGTGCAGGAGAGTGTAATGGATTTTCTCAAATTAATACCTATTATTTAGATGAAGACCTTGATGGCCTTGGAATTGATATAGTACAGGATTTTTGTAGTGCAGTGGTACCTGAAGGTTGGGTGTTAAACAATGATGATGAAGATGACAATTGCTTCTCAAACATACATGATTGTGCTAATGTATGTGATGGTAATGCAGTTATCCAAACCTATTGGATTGATGATGATGGTGATGGTCTAGGAAATGAAATAGAAGAAGATTTCTGTAGTGCAGAAGTTCCTGATGGATGGGTATTAAACAATGATGATTTTGATGATAATTGCTATTCCAATGTCCATGATTGTGCAGGTATTTGTGATGGTCTAGATGTTGATCAAACCTATTGGAATGATGATGATGGTGATGGTCTAGGAAATGGAATTGAAGAAGTATTTTGTAGTGCAGAAGTTCCTGATGGATGGGTATTAAACAATGATGATTTAGATGATAATTGCTATTCTAATGACCATGATTGTATGGGTGTTTGTGATGGCGAATCTTTTATTCAAACCTACTGGAATGATGATGATGGCGATGGTTTAGGAGATGGGATAGAAGAAGAATTTTGTAGTGCAGAAGTTCCTGAAGGCTGGGTATTAAATAATGATGATGAAGATGATAATTGTTTCTCAAATATACATGATTGTGCGTATGTGTGCGATGGTGAAGCAGTTAATCAGACTTATTGGAATGACGATGATGGCGATGGTTTAGGAAATGGAATAAACCAGGTGTTCTGTAGTGCACAAGTACCTGAGGGTTGGGTATTAAATAATGATGATTTAGATGATAATTGTTTCAGTAACATTATTGATCAATGTGGAATATGTGAAGGGGATGATAGCACATGTTCAGGGTGTACTGATAATGAAGCTTTCAACTATGGCTGCCATAATGGTGAAATTCCTCCATGTGATGATGAAATTACTCTAGATGACGGTAGTTGTATTTATCCTCCTGAAAAATTCACTTTTAATCAGTCCCAACAACAAGCTTTCTATATTATTCAAGATGCAACAATTCAATATGATGAAAATGATGAATTAGAAGATCTTGAAATTCTAACGGATTGGATTGGTGTATTTAAAGATAGTGTTTGTGTTGGTACATATCCATGGACTGGTTATGAGACTACACTGCCAGCAATGGGGTATGATGGAAGTACTCTAACTGAAAACTACCTTGTATCAGGAGACTACCCAACGTTTTATATTTATAATAGTTCTGAAGATGAATATATGAGTGCCGAAGTAAACATCACAGATATTTATGGAAATGATTATACTGGATGGGGAAATTTTGAATTCTTCTTCGTAGAAGAAATGGTAGGTCGAGGACCGGATTGCTCAGGTATGGAACTTGGAACGGCTTTTATTGATGATTGTGGTATTTGTATATGCGGTTATTATGCAAGTGATGAAACACCACTTGGGTGCTTAGAAGACATTCCAAATATTGATTTAGATTGTAGTGGAGTTTGTGAACCATCTACTCCCGTTGGTATTGGTCAAGCAGAAGAAGGATTAGAATATGGGGCGATTGTAGATAATTGTGGTGTATGTTCAGAAGGTTCTACAGATCATGTTGCAGACAGTGATAAATTGGGCTGTGGATGTTTTAATCCTGCACCAGCACCTTATTGGCTTGACGTTGATAGTGATGGTTTTGGTTTCGGAGATAATAGTGTGGATTTATGTTTGGATAACGTTTCCAATTTATATGCAGATAATAATTTAGACCCTGAGCCAAACTGTCCAAATCCTAACCTAGAAACCTCCATGATTGATGAATGTGGGGATTGTGTAGGTACGGATGTATTAATACCTAATCAAAATATGGACTTATTTGGTGAGTGTTGTGAAGTCAATGAAAAAGATTCCTGTGGTATTTGTTTTGGAGATGACAGCTATTGTAATCAACCTGTTGTAATGGACCAAAATATTGAAACACAGGAAGACACCAACCTTCAATTAGCGTTAATTGGTAATGACCCTAATGATGACCCAATCTCATTTACAATTATAGATGATCCTAGCGAGGGAATACTCATGGGAATGGGGCAATATTTAACTTATATACCCAATACCAACTTTAATGGTACGGATTCATTTACCTTTACGGCTACAGATGGAAATTGGACCTCTGAATTGGGATTGGTCGCAATTGTTGTACATCCCGTTAATGATTCACCTGAAGCCAATGATATTTTAATTACAGTTTTGGAGGATAATATAGCCACATTTGATTTATTAGGAGATGATGTGGATGGAGATTCATTAAGTTATACTTTATCATCTCTCCCAATTCATGGTATTGCTTCATTGAGCGGTAATCAGGTTCTGTACACACCCAATCCAAATTTTAATGGATTTGATAGTTTATCCTATAATGTTAGTGACTCTGAATATACCTCCCTTGATGGTACAATTAGTATTTCCATTACCCCTGTTCCAGATGCACCCTATCTTTCATCTATTCCAGATACCTCTATCATTGAAGGAGAATCACTTTCTTATGGTTTAAACTTTGGTGATGCTGATGGTGATGAATTATTTTTATTTGTACAAACAGATGGAAATAGTAATGCAGAAATTGTTGACGGAACTTTATTTGTTACTCCGCAAAATAATTATTCTGGTGATATTCAAGTTACCATAACAGCTTCCGATGGAGAATTTGATGTAAACCAGAGTTTTACTTTAACGGTTATCCCCATTAATGATCCTCCGGTTATAATAAGTTTGACAGATCAAACTATTTTAGAAGATTCTGAATTAACTATTGAACTTAATGCCAGCGACCCTGACGGTGATGATGTAAGTTTTAATGCCTCAGCAAGTGAAAATGCAGAAGTAATAATAAGTGGAAATATACTTAATATTATTCCAGCTGAAAACTTTAATGGAGAATTAATAATTACCGTGAGCGCTTCTGATAGTGAGTTTAGTGATAGCACTCAATTTGCTCTAAACATTCTACCTGTCAATGATGCTCCTGAATTTACATCAGATCCTATCTTAGAAGTTTTCCAGGGAGAATTATATGAGTATGCAATAATTGCTAATGATGTGGAAGGCGATTCATTGAGTCTCAGTATTTCATCTGCACCGCAATGGATAAATTTCTCAGACACGGTGATTAGTGGAATTCCAGGTAATAGTGATATCGGAGAGCATTCCATTAATGTAACATTAAGTGATGGTGAATTGGTTGAAAATCAAAGTTTTACCCTTACCGTATTAGATGTAAATGATCCACCAACGGTAAACAACCTTTCTATTACACTAGCAGAGGATGAATCAGTTACTATCACCCTTGAAGGCATTGATTTAGATGGTGATGAACTCAATTTTAATATAGTTACAAATCCTGAAAATGGCGTTGTTGAAATTAATGAAAATGAAGTTCAATTTTCACCAAATACTAATTTTAATGGGATAGATAGTTTTACATATTCTGCGTTTGATGGAGAACTTAATTCAAATGAAGGAATTATTAATATTACTGTTGATCCTATTAACGATCCCCCTTATTTGGGAGCAATTTTAGATACAGTTATAAATGAAGGTGATAGTTTTTCAATTTCTCTCAATTCTGGTGATATAGATGGAGATGAGTTGCTATTTATTACTCAGATGGATGGCAATGGTTCAGCTGAAGTTGTAAACGAAATATTAACAGTAATTCCAGCTCCATTGTTTAATGGTGATTTATTCATCAATATAATTGTTTCAGATGGTCAATATGAGGTTAGTAATAGCTTCATTATTACAGTTCTACCTGTTAATGATCCTCCAATTCTTGTTGGTATTAATGATCAGGAAATTAATGAAGATTCAGAATTAATTGTAGAATTAATCGCCAGTGATATTGATGGAGATGAATTAACTTTTTATGTAAATCCTGTTTCAGAAGCTCTCATGAGTATTGAGAATAATTTATTAAGTTTAACTCCTGTATTAAACTATTTTGGAGATATCAATGTATTGGTGAGTGTAAGTGATGGCGAATTTGCAGATAGTACCGAATTTAGTGTAAATGTTCTTCCTGTGAACGATGCACCTGAGCTTATTAGCAATATTGAAAATATATCCGTGAATGAAGGTGCTGAAGATGTACTGATAAACCTAACAGAAATATTTTATGATGTTGAAAACGGAAGTGAACTTGCCTATTCCGTGAGTGAAAATGTCAACGGATTATCTGCAGAAATTTCTGAATCAGTTTTAACCCTATCATTTGAGGATGAATCCTTTGGAAGCGGAGTTGTAGAAATTACAGCCAGTGATAATATTAGTCGTGCTACAGTGAGTACCTCATTCGGTGTAGAAATAATTCCTGTTAATGATCCTCCAGTAGTGGATCCATTATCTATTGAATTAGATGAGGATACGAGTATTGAGATTACATTTGCTGCATCAGACCCTGAGGGAGATGATATAGAATATACCATAGTTCAATCACCTGAGAATGGAACATTATCATTACTTACAGGCAGTACCTATGAGTTTATCCCGAATGCGGATTATTTCGGTAGCGATTCATTTATATTCCGAGTGAGTGATGGTGAAAATCAAGTGGATGAGACTGCATCAATTTTAATATACGCTGTAAATGATAATCCCTATTTTATTACAGAAAATCTTCCAGATGCTTTGGAAAATAATGAATATGAAGCAAATATTCTCATAGATGACATTGATAATGAGCAGTCCGAATTAAGTCTTTTCATCGTGTCAGGACCAAACTGGCTGGAGTTAAATGGCTTTGCACTCGGAGGAACACCAGATAATAATGATGCAGGTAGTACAGATGTAACGCTTGAATTATCCGATGGTATTGGTTCTGTATCTTGGACGGCTGATTTATTTGTAGAAAATGCAAATTCTGCCCCAGTAGTTGAAAATTTAAGCATCAATGTTGAAGAAGATAGTTTTGTAGAGTTTACTATTTATGCCAACGATCCGGAAGCAGAAGAGTTAAGTTATAATCTTTCAAATCCTACCAATGGTACATTATCCGGTATTGCTCCAAACTTGATCTATACCCCTGATTCAAACTTTTATGGTGGTGATGTATTTACATTTACCGCTTTTGATGGTGATATAGATTCCGATACGGCATGGGTAAATATTCAGGTTATTGGTATCAATGATAATCCATTAGCAGGTGATTTGATATTTGAGGTAGATCAATCTCATTATATAGTAGATTTCAGTTCAACAGTATTTGACCCGGATGGAGATGAGTTGACAATTATTACAGTTCCACCTTCAGAAGATGATACTTTAAATACTATTTTCGGTGGTTCAATTATCCCAATTGCTTATCTAGTTTATGAATATATTCCACCATCCATAGAGTCTGACGCTGATTTTATGCTGTATAAAGCCACCGATGGAACAGCTGAAACTGGTTTGTATATGGTTACATTTAACCTATACGGAAGAAGCTGGTCACGGAATTTCCCTCCTACAGCTTTTGATGATAATATCAATATAGCTGAAGATGAAGCTAAAGAAATTACCATGGTTGGTTTTGACGTATTTTACAGCTTCCCATTAGATGGTACAGAAAATTTATCCATCACTCAAGCTCCCCAAAATGGTATTTTAGAAGATATCACTTTTTCATCAACCTCTTCTGAACAATTGGCACAGTGGACGGCAGTTTATACTCCCGGTTTAAATTATAATGGTGAAGATGAAATTCGTTATACAGTTGAAAATCCCAGTAATGAAAATGGTATTTCAGAAGAGGGGATAATATCAATTACTATAAATCCTGTAAACGATTTACCAATATTAAATTCCATATCAAATATTACAATAGATGAAGATACGGAAAATATCGTAGATATATATTTTGAAGATACGGATAGTGATTTGGCATTATCTGCAACTTCTTCTAATAATAATATATTTGTACAGTTTACCGAAAGTTCAAATTCAATTAAAATTCAGCCAGATAATAATTTCTATGGAAATGCAGCCATTACAGTAACAGCTACTGAAGTTAATTTCGATTTTGAGCAGTCAACTGCCCAGGCATTTTATTTTATTACTGAAGCTGAAATTGATGGAGTTTCAATACAGAATGGTGATCAAATTATTGCTTACAAACAAAACTCATTTGGATTGCCATCAGGGAATCCTATAGGCGGGGCTGTCTGGGAAGGAAGTAATACGGATGTGGTAGTAATGGGAAATGATGGCAGTGAATACACTTCAGATTATTTACAAGTGGGAGATACACCCGTATTTAGGATTTATAGTCATTCTGCTAATCAATTATTTGATGTGAATGCAAATAGCGAATTGAATCCATTTGAAAACCTTGGAATTCAGTTTGTTGATAAATTGGAAGTAATCTATGACTGCTTGGGAACGCTTGGTGGTCATCACTATTTTGATTCTTTTGGAAATTGTATTTCTAATATCCCTGAGGATTATAGTGTCACTGGTAATAATCAAGGAAACTCAGTAACCCAGATTTTTACCGTTGATATCTTACCTGTGAATGATTCACCCATCCTGACAACGGTTAATGACATATCTTTTGGTGAAGATGAATCTACAACAATTTCACTATCTGCTACAGATGTAGATTATGTATCCTTTACTTATTCAGCTGAGAGCAATACAGAAGATATTCAGGTAACTGTTAGCAACAATCTACTTTCTCTTACTGCCAGTAATGATTTTTCTGGTGAAGGTACAATTTCAGTTTCCGTAGTTGATAATGAAGGGGCTGAAGACAGCCAGGAAGTCTCAATTGAAATTCTGCCCGTTAATGATGCTCCTCTTTTAGATACAATTTCAGACTTAACTTTGTCAGAAGATACCAGTACTGAAATTACATTAGTGGCATCAGATGTTGATTCGCAAGATCTTGAATTTTCAGCAATAGGTAGTGAACATATTTCGGTTGCAATCAATGAAAATATTCTTACCATTTCTCCTGAAAACGATTGGAGTGGATCAGAAAATATCACTATTATGGTTTCAGATGGTGAGTTATCAGAAAGTGGGACGGTAACAATAACCGTTCTTCCTGTAAATGACCCGCCAGTTTTAAGTTCAATTTCTAATCAGGATGTGGATGAAGATAATAGTATAGATGTATTCCTCAATGCCAGCGATATTGAGGGTGATTATTTAACTTATAATGTAATTGAATCTGGAGGAATTGGTACATCAATCAGTGGTAATGTTCTTACCTTATTGCCTCCACAAAATTTTTATGGAGAATCATCCATTTCTGTTTCTGTGAATGATGGTGAATTTACAGTTAGTACAGATTTTACCCTAACGGTGAAAGCCGTGAATGATGCACCTATTGTTTGGCAACCCCTAGAAGATATTGAGCTTCTGGAAGATTCTGGGGTTGCCACAATGGTGCTCAATAATGTATTTATTGATGTTGATGGTGATGAATTGGTTTATAGTATTAGTTTAAGCTCAGAGGATATAATAACTGCAGAAATTGAAGATGGAAAAATTCTTGTTACAACACTTCTAAACCAGAATGGTGGACCTGTTTCTCTAACAATTACAGCTGATGATCAACAAGGTGGCAACCCAGCAAGCGATACATTTATAATTAATGTGAGTCCGGTGAATGATCCTCCCACCCTTTCATTAATTGAAGATCAAGAGATAAACGAAGGTAGCTATTTATTCTATTCAGTAAACGCAAGTGATGTTGATGGAGATATTTTAGTATTCAGTGCAGAGGCCACTATTGAAGCAAATATAAACTTTACCGGTAATATTTTATCCATCACTCCAAACTCCGAATATAATGGAGAAATATTTGTAACAGTTAATGTAAGTGATGGTGAATTTTCCGATAATACAGATTTTACCCTAACGGTGAAAGCCGTGAATGATGCACCTATAGTTTCGCAACCCCTAGAAGATATTGAGCTTCTGGAAGATTCAGGGGTTGCGACTATGGTGCTCAGCAATGTGTTTACTGATATTGATGGAGATGAATTAGTGTATGATGCTTCTCTGGATATTGACGGAATAATAAATACTGAAATTAATGGAGATACTTTAATTATTTCCACTATTCCAAATCTATTTGGCGGACCAGTAAGCATTACTGTTACCGCAAATGATCAACAGGATAGAGCGGTCGCAAGTGACCAATTCACAGTAACTGTAACTCCAGAAAATGATGCCCCTATTGCGAATGATATAGCAGAAACCTTAAATGAAGATGGTATTAAATCTATTATTCCGGATGCTGAAGATATTGATAGTCCCTCTCTGGAATATTTTATTACCTTAGAACCTTCGCATGGGAGCATAGAATTATTAGAAGCATATTTTAATTATATACCTGATCCTAATTTTAATGGTGCAGATAGTTTTGCGTATCACGCATTTGATGGGGAACTTACCTCCAATGAAGCAATTGTGCAGATTACTATTAATTCGGTTAATGACCAACCTATTTTAGTAAATATCCAAAATCAATTAGTTGAGGAAGGACAATCGTTAAATTATACTTTAATTGCTAATGATATTGATGGAGATGAGCTCTCTTTTTCTGCATCTTCAGATGCAAATGTGGATATTGAGCTTGTTGGTGATGAATTAACAATTACCCCGATAGATGAAAACTTTAATGGTGAGGTGTTAATTTCTATTGAGGTGAATGATGGAGAATATACTGACAGTGATATATTTACACTTGAATTCACACCAGTTAATGATCCGCCAAATATTTCTGCTATTGAAAATCACGAAATAAATGAGGACGGATTATTCCTTTATTCTATTCAGGCAGCTGATTTGGATGGAGATTTACTCGAATTTACGGCTGAAGCAGATTCAAGTCTGGCAGAAGTTTCTATTAGCAGCAATTTATTATCCGTAACCCCAAATGCTAATTTTAATGGTGATATTTATTTAACCGTTAATGTAAGTGATGGCGAATTTATACAAAGTACAGATTTTACCCTAACGGTGAAAGCCGTGAATGATGCACCTATAGTTTCGCAACCCCTGGAAAATATTGAGCTTCTGGAAGATTCTGGGGTTGCCACAATGGTGCTCAGTAATGTGTTCTCAGATGTGGATGGTGACAATCTTGTATATGAAGCTGCAATTAATATAGATGGTATCATTTTCATTGACCTTAATGGGAGCAATTTATATATATCTACACTTTCAAACCAATTTGGCGGACCGATTACTATAACAGTTTCAGCAAGTGATCAGCAGGGAGCAAACCCAGTTATTGATCAATTTGAAGTAACAGTACTTCCCGTAAATGACCCTCTCACCATTTCATCCACACCGGTTAGTACGGCATGGGAAGATATAGAATATTCATACCAGGTATTAGTTGATGATGTAGATAATGATGTATTTTATTATAATTTAATGTCTAATCCCGAAGGAATGGTTGTTGATTCAAATGGGGTTATTACCTGGACACCCACGGAAGGCATAATTACTTCCGGCGTAGTTGCATTAGCAGTTTGGGACATAGAAAATCCCACGCCTGGGATTGATTTCCCCGATGTTCAGGAATTTGTAATTGAAGTTATCTCTGTAAATGATTCCCCAGAAATTGTTTCCACCGCACCACCTACAGCTACCGAAGATGAATTATATTCATATCAAGTAATGGTATTCGATCCTGATGATGTGGAATTTGGATATACCTTAAGAAATAACCCCGAAGGTATGACAATTAATTCTGATGGGCTAATTTTATGGACTCCTCTAAATGGTGTAGCATCATCAGGTACAATTACCGTCTCAGTAAATGATGGTGGCGAAGATGGTGCTTTACCATATGATCAAGAATTTTTCATTGTTGTAATTCCCGTGAATGATCCTCCTGAAATTGTTTCCACTCCTCAAATAATTGAAATAATGGTGAGTAATACTTATTCTTATCAGATTCTTGTTGAAGATATTGACGATGACGAATTTAGTTATTTCTTAATAGATGCACCGCCTGGAATGACAATTGACCAGGATGGCTATCTCACATGGGTACCCGAATTCCCAGGTGAATATGGCCCGATCACAATATTGGCTTCTGATGGTGGAGAAGATGGAATTGAACCAGCATCACAAGAAATTTATATTTTAGTTACACCCTATACAGATATGATTTCAATGAATTGGGAATTTAGCAGCAAAGCGAACCTTATTAGTTATTTGGGGATACCAGGGGACAGTACAATTCAAACAGTATTAGCACCGCTGGGAGATATGGCCTATTCAATTATTGGAGAGGGTAATGCTGCAATTCAAAATGAGGATGGAACTTGGATGGGTAGTTTACAGAAAATAGAACCAACTTCCGGGTATTGGGTCACTATAGATGAGGAAGAACCAGTAGATCCTCCTATACCATATAGTGTTGATGCGTTTCCTACCAATCCGGATCAATTGTATAATTTGCATATAGGTCCTAATCTAGTTTCATACGTAGGAGCTGATAATGCAGAGATAGGCGAGGCTCTCCCAGATGACATTGAAGGATATATTACCGGAATTATTTCAGCAGGTGTTGCAGCAATGCCCAATGGGAATGGTGAATGGATGGGTAGTTTACAGAATTGGAACGTTTTAAATGGGTATTGGATAACTTCCTATATAGATGATTTAGAATTTAGTTTTGTAAGTGATGGATTGGTGAGAAAACAGTATTCTGAAACCAAAGTTGATCAAAACGATAATCTGCCCGATGAATTTAGATATGAACAATCTACCCAGCAATCATTCTATTTCTTTGATGCTATAATGGTAGATGGATTGGATATATATCCCGGTGAATGGATATTAGCAACTAACAATGGAGCGGTTGTTGGAGCACGGGAATGGAATGGTGAGGTAATCGACGTACCAGTTATGGGAACAGATGAAAATTCAAATTCAAGTGCATACTGTGCATTAGGTGATATTCCGGAATTTAAATTATATCGCCCCAGCACCGGTGAATTGATTGAATTAACTGGTGAAATTTCACCATGGTCAAATAATGCTATTTCATTTGCTGGTTTATTAGAAAATATAGTTGAAATACCAGATGCCTTCAGATTAGGTAATCCTTTCCCTAATCCGTTTAACCCAACTACTACCATTACCTATGATGTGGCAATAGATTGTGAATTGGAATTATCTATTTATGATGTGAAAGGAAGATTGGTTTATGAGCTTATATCTGGTGTAGTTAAGGCAGGGTACCATGAAATTCAATGGAACGCCAATAGTCAGGCCAGTGGTATGTATTTCTTAAGAATGGTAACCCCAGAAACAGCCATAACACAGAAACTAATTTTAATGAAATAATTACTAATATTACCCTAACGGTGAATGCCGTGAATGATACACCTATAGTTTGCAGTCGTCTGAATATTCAGCGACTGCAGCGTGGGTGTTTTTTGTTGGGAGAAATTGAATTCGAATTTCGGAATTTATATCTGTAATTTCATTCTTCTAGTCTCCCACCTCTCGAAACTCAATAATTAATATTTAAAGATTCCAAATAATCCGTCAATTCTTCATGTAAATCTAATATTGAACCATTATTTTCAATAGAGGTATCTGCTATTTTCTTTTTTTCTAACTCCGGCATTTGAAGTGACATTCTATTTTCAATTTGATTTTCTGGAATATTCTTTCGATTGAGAATGCGTCTGATTCGAATATATTTATCAGCAGTAATGAGTAAAATAGAATCAAAGTATTTTGTAAACCCTGCTTCTAATAGAAGAGCAGCATCCACTATAAATAATTTTATTCCTTCATTTTCAGCTATTTGTGCAGCCTTTTTCATTAATTTTGAAACCTCAGGCCAGATTATTTCATTCAGCTGATTTTGTAAGAATTTGGACGAAAATACAAGCTCCGACAATCGTTTTAAGTCCAACTGATTATTGTTGGTTATCTGAGTACCAAAGGTAGTAATAACTCGCTGGGTCAGCTCTGGGTTATTTGTAAACAGATTTTTAGCTTCTGAGTCGGCATCAAAAACAACTGCACCTTTTTTCTTAAAAAACTCAGATGCTGTAGATTTTCCAGATCCTATTCCACCTGTAATACCAAGTTTAAACATTTAACAATTCTAAAGGACAATATTTTTTAAAATTTCCAATCTAATCTCATCAATTGTTCCTATTGCATTAATTACCTGTGTCAAACCCTGTTTTGAATAGTAATCGATTACAGGTTTAGTTTGATTATGATAAACCGACAATCTTTGTTGAATAGTTGCTGCATTATCATCATCCCGTAAATATAATTCACCATTACAGGTATTGCACTTTCCAGCGGTTGTTGGGGGCTCAAAAATAAGATTAAATACCTGTCCGCATTCTTTGCACGATCTTCTATTTGACAGTCTGGTTATTATCAGATTATCTGGTACATTTATTTCCACAACATGGTCTAGTTTTTGTTCCAATTCAGATAATAGATCATCTAAACCTTCCGCCTGAGGAATAGTTCTGGGAAAGCCATCTAAAATATAGCCATTACTGCAATCGGTTTCATTTATTCGGGACTGCATCATTTGTAAAATTACAGAATCCGGGACCAGTTTACCCAAATTCATAAATTTCTGTGCTTCCAGACCTAAGTTTGTTTTATCGTGCACATTTTTTCTGAGCATATCTCCAGTTGAAATTTGGGGAATTGCAAAGTGATCAATTAGGAATTTTGCCTGCGTACCTTTTCCGCCTCCGGGAGGTCCGATTAATATAAGCCTCATACTGTTCTCCTAAATAAAAATGCCTGCAATAGTTGCTGTGAGCCAGGATGCGATAGCCCCTCCAAACATTGCTTTTAACCCCACTTTTGCTAAATCACCTTTTCTTGATGGTGCAAGCGCACTAATACCGCCAATTTGTATCCCAATAGAAGAAAAGTTTGCAAATCCACACAGGGCATAGGTAGATATTATTATTCCCCGTTCACTCAGCATGCCAGAATTAATATAATCTCCCAACGTCCCAAATGCTACAAACTCATTCAGGGAAAGTTTTATACCTAATAAATTACCTACATGACCAGCATCTTCCCAAGGAACACCCATTAAGAATGCAAGGGGTGATAAAATCGTTCCGAATAAGGTTCGAAGGGATCCCGGGAAGTATCCCGAAAACTCACCATTTACGGGTGATAAGCCAGATGAGTCATAAGCCAAATAAATTCCATTTAATAATGAGCCGTCAATAATGGAATCCAGCCAATTTAAAAGTACATCAATTACTGCTATGAGTGCGATAAAACCGATTAGCATTGCACCTACATTCACAGCGAGTTTCAGTCCGTCAGTTATGCCATTTGAAGCAGCTTCAATGGCATTGGACCCAACCTGAATATCCGGTAATTCGAGATCACCAGCTGTTTGAGAATGTTCTTTTTCGGGGAATATGATTTTCCCAATCACCAAAGCTGCAGGTGCAGACATAACAGATGCGGCAATCAAATGCCCTGCAGGGACCCCCATGGCAATATACCCTGCCAGAACGCCTCCTGCAATAGTTGCAAAACCCCCAACCATAACAGTGAGCAATTCAGATTTTGTCATATTGTTTAAAAATGGTTTTATTAATAATGGTGCTTCAGTTTGACCAACAAAAATATTTGCACTACAGGATAAGGTCTCAGCTCCACTTGTGCCAATTGTCCATCTCATAAATCGGCTTATAGATTGAATAACTTTTTGCATGATTCCCAAATAATATAAAACGCTCATGAAACCGCCAAAAAATATAATTGTAGGCAACACTTTAAATCCAAATTGAAAACCGAATCCTGGCCAAGTACCTTTATTTGGGAATTTGTCATTCCAGGCTCCGAAGAAATTTTCATCTGCTAAATTTCCAAAGAGAAATTTTGCACCCCAATCAGATAATCCTAAAAATGATTTTACTTTGGTACTGAAAATTTCAACTATTACCTTTCCATGCAAATCATTGAGAATGAGTAGGGATATCCCGCTAAGTAGTAAGACTGAAATAAAATATTTTTGTAATGAAGGATCAATTTTCAAGAAATAATTTATAGAAAATAGGATAATAACAAAAACAAAAATAAATGAAGGGAAATTGGCACTTAACGCAATTGAGTTATTAATTAACCATATCAAAAGGGAATTGATGAATATTGCAACAACAAAATATCCAATACTTTTTTGGGGTGCCTCATTCCCCCTCATCAAATAGGTTATTATTAACGACCCCAGAATGCACATCCCGATAAAACTGCCTATATCTTCCCTTAAAATTATTAATGCAAAAAGAAGCTGTAGACTAATTCCCCATAATATAGGCCGTAATTTTACATCTGTTCTGTGATAAGACAATAACCAGGCTGCACCTAATAATGTAAATAATCCCAAAATGCTAATATAATTCATTAATCGTCCCCTGTTTGTTTATTATAGCAACGTCGACAAAGCGCTTCATATTTATCAGTTTCACCAACAACAACCTGTTTTTTTTCTTGAGTGATTCGGTGGCTAAAATTAGCAGGATCCCCACAGCCCATACAAATTGCGTTTACCTTGGTGATATATTCTGCATCAATGAGTAATTCTGGCATTGAGCCAAAACTTTTTGCAAGAAAGTCTTTTTCCAGACCAGCAACTACAACCCGTTTTCCTGAATTTGCCAGCGATTTGCAAACGTTTACAATTGAATTATCAAAAAATTGTGCTTCATCTATACCAAATACATCAGCCTTATTTAAGTAATCCATGATTATTTCTGTATCGTGAACCTGAACCGATTTAATCTTTCTCTGATTATGAGATACGATATATTCTTCATCAAATCTATTATCTGTAGTTGGCTTAAATATGGCAACTTTCTGTTTAGCAATTTGTGCCCTGACAAGTCGGCGAATTAATTCTTCAGTTTTACCGCTGAACATGGGACCACAGATTACCTCAATCCATCCAGAGTTTTTGGGTGTTAATGTCATAAAAATTTACGTTGCATTTTTAGAATTCACAATTAATGTCATTATCTTAGTCCGTAAAATATCTACAGCGACCTTATTTTTACCTCCCTCTGGTACTATTATGTCTGCATATTTTTTAGTGGGTTCTACAAATTGTAAATGCATAGGGCGAACCGTTCGATAATACTGTTCAATAACGGAAGAAAATGTTCGATTTCGTTTATTAATATCTCGTTTGATTCTCCGAATAATTCGTATGTCATCAGCAGTATCTACGTAGATTTTAATATTCATCATATCTCGAATATCTGCATGAAATAATGCCAATATTCCTTCCAAAATAATAATGCGATGTTTTTCAATCGAATGGGTTTCCTTTTTTCGGGTATGAGTTGCAAAATCATAAATTGGAATTTCTATTTTATCGCCATTAATCAGTTTTTTTATATGTTCTTTCATTAGTGAATAATCAACAGAATCTGGATGATCAAAATTAACAGTTGCTCGTTCTTCCAAAGTGAGATGGGATAAGTCTTTATAGTAGGAATCGAGTTCTATTAAAGCTACATCTGATTTTCCAAAATCAGCTGCAATGGCTTTTGCAACAGATGTTTTTCCAGAGCCTGTTCCACCTGCGATGCCTATTAAAATGGCGTATTTATTCATTATCCAAAAGGAAAAGGTAAAAGGTCTGAACTATATTTAGTAATAAAATTACCAGATTCATTGGCAATATAAATTGGGATTCCATTTGCATATTCATGAATGATCTGGCGACAGGAACCACAGGGAAATGCACCATCCTTTGTAATGAGTGCTAATGCGGTAAAATTGGTAAACCCTTGGGATATTGCTGAAAATATAGCCACCCTTTCAGCACATAGGGTTGTTGGGTATGCTTTTGATTCGACGTTACATCCCAGAATAACGGAATTATCATCCGTCAAAAGAGCAGCGCCCACCGAATAATTACTATAAGGTGCCTTTGCTCTTTGTTGAGCCTTTATTGAATGTTGCACTAGTTCTTCTGGAGTCATTTTATATAAAATTCACCCTTCACAATTGATCTATTTCCCACATTGTCTGATGCCTGAACATACAGGGTATGAGTTCCTTTTTTCAAATTATATTTTAATGGGTACCGTACTTTATTTTGATAGGAGTTATATTCAAACACAACCGGATTATCATCTAATTTAACAATAACATCTGTTTCACCTTCTAACCCGGAGAATGAATCTATTACATTAAAAGAAATATGTTCAAGACCTGAGGAATAAAAGGTGCCATTTAAATCTGGGATAAAATTTGATAATTCAGGTGAATTGTTTTCTTCGATTACTGCAAATATTTCTCCCGATAATATAGAAGTATTTATAAATATAGAATCAGAGGAAATTTCGGATGGTAAATAGTTCCACTCAAATTTTTTCTGATTATAGTAATAGATGCCAATATTTCTCATGGAATATATTGGGTCAATGGCAATATTTAACTGAATTTCATTATTAAATGGAATAAGGTTAGGATGTAAATAATAGGGTCCAGCAATTATTTGACCTTCTTTGGGTTGAGAGGTATTTACGGGCCTAGTCCAAATGAATGTAGTATCATAAAAAGTATCTGCTTCACCAGTCAATACTATTTGACCATCTAATAGTTCAATTTGAAATGATGAATCTGGATAAACAATTCCTCCAGAAAGACTCATATTAAATAATTCATAAGGAGTAGAATCTTCATAATAGATTTTAAGTTCGGTTACATTTTCAAGGTCAGTAGGTGCCAATAATCCTGAAGATAATGTAAGTTTAGAAGTGCGTTTTAATTCATGAGAATACAAAATCCCCTCTTTTTTCATGGAGAGAAATGCATTTAGACCTGAAAAAATATTCTCCGTAAATGAAATAAATATTCCCTGCTCGTAATGTTTTAATTTAAACTCACCTTTAATATTTTCAAAATTTTGTAGTGGTTTGCTATGAAAGGTTGGCGGACTTGAAACTCCTGAATTATTTTTCCCAAAAACCTGTAATACATTAAATGGTGGATTAATATGTTCAACCAAAAATGTATTATTACCCATATCATAATATTCCGTTGGGATAAGCATATCTGTAGAACTAGGCTCTGTTAAATAAAAATATGGTCGAACTTTCTCCTCATGATTAAATGTAATGGTACACTTATTATCAAGAAATGTAGTGGAGTATTCAAATTTTGGTAAAGTATCGGAGACAAAATAAGCACGAATTTCAATTTTATTTCCTGCAAAGTCATGAATGTCAATTATTGCATCATGAACTACTTTTTGGTCAAAAACAAACCCAGATCTGGATTTACTATTAATAAATGGAAGCGATTGATTATCGTGGTGACTAAAAATATGATAATATTTTCCAAATCCTTCACGTGCAAGTGAGTAGCTGCGTTCTGTATAAATTTTACTTGCATTTCCCCAATCAATTTTGTTGTATTGCATGGAATAAATAAATTGAGCATCTAATAAAAGGTTAATGCTGTAAATTCCAAAATTGAAATGCTGCCCAGATATTTTATCAAGAGTTTTTATAGCGATTCCAATATTTCCAAAAGCATAAATAGTGTCAGCTAAAACATATTCATTGTCATTTATTTTTTTGAGTGGAAATATCTTCTGTTCCGAGAAACCGTCTATTATTGCAAATTCATCTAAAGGTAAAACCGCAATAGATTCTGCTTCTGGTGGCAAATCGTCTGGTAAGTCCAATGAATATTGAAAAGGATTAACAGGCTGCCCGTAGCCATCTCGAATTTCAAAATGAAGGTGGGGACCAGATACGCCACCCGTATCACCTGAATAGCCTATAAGGTCACCTTTTTTAACAGGGTAGTCATCAGGATCTATTTTGTGATCAATGGTATATTTTCCATATTCTTCATGAAGGGCATTTACCAAATTATCTACTTCGGGTGTAAAATGATCCAAATGGGCGAAAACAGCTGTATTGCCATCATTTAATTGTAGGTAAATAGTTTTACCATATCCTTTCGAACTGGTTCTGATGCGTGAAATGTATCCATCATCGATTGCAACTAAATGATACCCAATTTCACCAAAAGTCCTCACATCAACTCCAGTATGATACCTCCCAGGGCGTTCCTCCCCAAAAACGGCAGTAATTTCTTTTTTAGCTTTTACCGGCCAAAGATAGTCTTGTGAAATGGTCAAGCTGAAAAAAAGAGTAATTATGAAGCAAATTCTATTAATCAATTTAAACTAAAATTTGTTGTAAAATAAAATTATTGAGGGTTTAACGTTTGAATCCCAAGTTTGTAAATTATCCATGTTTATGAGTCTAAAACTACTCAAATTACGTTGGAAAATATTCTTTTGGTCCATTACCGGCAGGATAAAAAAAATGCATTCCAGGCTCCAATTATCTTTAAGTCATGGAAATCCTGAAAATATCCTGATAATTTTCCCAATGGACGAACCATCCTTTAGAGTTGCCTGTTATGCTTTCCGTGATTTAGGAAAAGAAAATGTACAAAAAAGGCAATTTATTTTTATTGTGAAGGAACAATTTAAAGATTTATTTCATTTACGCATAGGCAATTCTATGTTTATAAACCATTCTGATAAAGATTCCATCCTTTCAGGAGAAAAAGTTCTTCTGAATTCCTTAAAACAAAATAAATTTGATATTATTGTAGATTTAAATCCAATCTTTCAATTATCAATATCTCGTTTTATAAGTTTATTAAAATCAGAAATGAAAGTAGGATTTGCATCTGATTTCTCAGATAAATTTTATAATATTCAATTGGATATTTCAAAGTCAGGAATAATGGAAAAAGGATTTAAACAAATTAATTGGATACTTGCCCAATGATAATAACGATTTTTGAAGATAGTCACTATTCATCCTTATTTCCATTAAATATAAATCGTGCATCCTGCGAATTACGCTGTGGTGCGTTTACAAATTTAGAACGAATTAATAATCTGTTAACTCCGGATGATTCTATTCATTTAGTAGTACGTGATGCACTCAAACCCCTAACACAGGAAAGATATCCAAATTTAACGGTTAATCCGGAAATGGTTTCCCAAGGGGTTTGGCTAAATGGTAGAGGATTGTGGAATGAAAATAAATTAAATGAGATAACTTCCGGCAGGTCATATACAAATAATGGTGTTTTATTAGCTAATCAAAGTCAGGATAGAATCCCAATATCTGAATTTTATTCTCACTTGGATTCAGTCCGCCAAGTTTCAACAGAGATTAATATACAATTTATAAAAAATATATGGGATGGAATATTCTTTCAATCAGATACAATTGCAGATGATTCTCAATTTATTATTGATCATAAACAAGGAGATATTCATCCAACGGTTGCCATTGAAAATGGTGATAATGTATTTATTGGGGGAGGTGCAAAAGTTCGAGCAGGTGCCGTTATGGATGCCAGTGCTGGTCCAATAATTATTGCTGAGAATGCATATATTGATATTGGTTCTCTCATACAGGGACCTGTGTTTATTGGCTCTGGATGTGTCATTAATCCAGGAGCTAAATTGAGAGGAAATGTAACGTTGGGTCCCCAATGTAAAATTGGAGGAGAAGTGGAGGATGTAATTTTCCAGGGATATAGCAATAAACAACATGATGGGTTCCTTGGGCATAGCTATATAGGCGAATGGGTAAATCTGGGTGCAAATACCAATAACAGTGATCTAAAAAATAATTATGGATTAATCAAACTAACTATTGGTGAGAAACAAATCGAGACTGGGATGCAATTCCTAGGTGCAATGATAGGTGATTATTCAAGAACAGGTATCTCAACCATGCTTAATACGGGCACAATAGTTGGGTTGGGAGCTAATATCTTTGGTGAAGGATTCCAGGAGAAATATCTTCCATCATTTCGCTGGGGTAAAAATGATACAACAGAATTGAATAAGTTTTTCACCACCATTGAAAAAATGAAACAAAGAAGAGGGAAATCATTAAGTTCTACAGAAAAAATATTTATCACAGAATTATTTGAAAATAAATATTAAAAAAAATACAAAATACCTTGTACAGTATCCACAGTAAAAATATATTTCCAGCCTTGAATTTTGGAGAAAAATATGGCATTTGAAGGTTTAATATGTCCAGCATGCTCAAATCCACTGGATGAGACGATGCTGGAAGAAAAAATGATTTGTCCTGAATGTAGTACAAATCTAAAACAAAAAAAGTTCTTAGCATTTCTTGAATTTCTCATGATGCACGGATTAGTAACCAATATTGATTTTTTTGATCAGACTCTTTATGGAGATGAAATTAAAAAGACTGTAGAGGAAAAAGAACAACAGGATGAGACTAATCCAGATGATTATGAAGATAAGGCCAGTAATATGGACTATCATGAAGAAACCCCAGACCTTAAGGAGGTAACTACCGATGAAGAGGAGTTTAGGCATTGGGAGGGTATTGAAGAGGATTGGCAGGAATTCAATAGAAAGAATAATCCTGAATTAAATAAAAAGGAGGGAGGGGGTACGAATTAATGGATAAACCAAAGAAAAAACAACATCAGATTAAAATAGAACTGGACGATAATGTTGGCCAAGGGGAGTATGTAAACCTGGCTATTGTAACCCATTCCCCTGCAGAATTTGTGATGGATTTTATTCGGGTATTACCCGGTATGACAAAGTCAAAAGTGAAATCACGGATCATTATGGCTCCCATGCATGCAAAAACACTTATGATGGCGTTGCAGGATAATATCAGAAAATATGAAAGTAAATTTGGGGAAATTAAAGTAACAAAGGGTGGAGGACCTGTCCCAAATATTAAATTGCCGGATGATGTATTACCAAACTAATAAAAAAGCCCCTGAAAATCAGGGGCTTTTTATTTAAGATTTAATTTTTATATTGGTAACGTTTTTCATAATTGTCCCAGCCCTTTACCAAAAGTAAACCATATATACTACCCAAAATACAACCAGCAATTACATCAGATGGATAATGCACCCCAATGTACACTCTTGAAAACATAACGATTCCAGCAATGCTCCAAAATAGCTTGCCAAATCGAGAATAAATTGCTGAAAATACCATTGCTAACCCTACCATATTAGCTGCATGATTTGAGGGAAAGGAATAATTCCGTCCTTTTTCTCCAACTAAATGATTTACTAATTCAATGTCCATTCCTGCCCAAGGTCTGGGTCTGAGAATAGTTTTTTTAATAAATAAGCCAGACTGATCAACAAGGATAATTACAAGGGGGATTAAAATTGCCAATTGCCAACGGTTTTTCTTATCATAAATAATAGCACACAGCCAGGGGATTAACATTAAAGGAATGAAATATTTTGTCTCATCAAACAGGGGCATGATGAAATCAAATATCGGGTTTGACAGATTATTATTTATAAATAAAAAACAAGCCCGATCGATGGAAAGGAGAAAATCCAAACAAATAAAAAATTATTAAATCAGAAGGTTGAAGTAAACCGCATAACGATTTGTCGACCCATTATTGCGCCTCCAACTAACTCTTTATGCAGGTCATTATTTAGATTTAATGCAGAAAGGTTAAATTCAAGATTATCTGTAATATGGTAGGTATAGAATAAATCAATAATATTATAGGGTCCAATAATTCCGGACCAAATTCCATCACTCCATTGAAATTTATTAACATGCCGATAATTCACAATAAAATCACCAAAACCTGATTTTCCTTTAATACTGGCATTCCATTTCCATTTAGGTGCATTTATAGGGTCTTTTTTCTTAGTAAGTTCATTGTAAAAATCTGTGGTTCCATACCAGGAGAGATTGCCATCTATGATTATATTTTCAGTTAGAAAATGGGTTAATCCAAAATCAAGCCCCTGCATCCAAACTTCACCATAATTCATTGGACTGAG